>Ga0208373_1005908_pt1 | contig 9975 bp, 8 predicted proteins | sample RifOxyC2_FD_184036 | JGI IMG/M metagenome (GOLD analysis project Ga0208373, IMG submission 184036) | Soil microbial communities from Rifle, Colorado - Rifle Oxygen_injection C2 (SPAdes) | ecosystem: Environmental > Terrestrial > Deep subsurface > Rock core/Sediment | place: Rifle, Colorado, United... | reverse complement strand
CCTGCCTGAGCGCTATGCGAGCCCGCCAGACAAGCTGTTCCCCGGGAAGCGCTTCCTTCTCGGCCTTTTTGAACCACTCCAGGGACGCCGGCAGGTGACTGCGAGCGCCCCGCAGGGCGAAATACGTCCATAAGCGTCGTTGATCCTGAGGGGAGAGGATTGTTTTGAGTTTGCCGTCCAGCAGGTTTGCGGCGCGCGGCAAGTCGCTGCGGGCCAGAGACAAAAATGCAAGAAAAACAAGTTCCGTGCCTTTTGCAGTTTTGAGAAATGTGTCAGCCTGTGCCAGTAAGGAGGACGGAAAGCGAAAAGCGTCTTCAATCTGTTTTGCGTCGGGCAGATCATCTGTGGACGACAGCACTCTGGTCCGTCGCGCGGCTGAAACAAGATTTTCCATAAGCAGCCGCCGCACGCGTTCCCGGATTTCCGGAGGGGAGAGGCGGCCGGAATTGGCCATCGCCGCGGCGACCGGGAGGCATCCCTCCGGCAATGGCCGCGGGGCGATCCAAAATGGTTTGAAATCAGCAGCGAGACGATCGTCGCTGCCCTGTCGCAGCAGACGTTCCTGGAGGGAGTAGCATTTGTTTTCCGAATCGGCATTCAGCAGCAGGGGGAACTGCAGGCGGAACTGTTCCCACCTGCCTTGCTTTCCCAGTTCATGCAGCCACTCCTGGCGTAGCCGCTCGGCGAGCACCGTCCCCGCATTTTTGTCCAGAAAATCATTGATTTCCGCCGGTTCAACATCACTTAGGCGTAGACTGATTGTCCAGTAGCGGACGTAGGCGGCAAGAACATGATCTTTTGTTTTTTCGGTCTGGCCGGCAAGAGCGGCCCCGTCGCGGGCCAAAAAGGACCGGTAAGCGGCGAGAACCGCGTCATCGCCGCTTGTATGGTCCGCCGCCAAGGCTGTGAGCGGGAGCAAAATCAAAATAACCGCTATTACTGCCCGCAGAGTTGTTGCCATTGAAATATCCCTAATTTCAAGAACACATTACTTTTCAAATATCCATGTATCTGTAGCCCGACACCAGGAGACGATGTCATCTTTTTTAAACCACAAGGCTGCCTCTGCTGCGCCGTTTTCCGGGCTGTCGGAGGCATGGGTAAGATTACGGCCGACCTCCAGCGCAAAGTCATGGCGGATCGTCCCCGGCGCCGCTTCGAGAGGACGGGTGGCCCCCATCGTCTGCCGGATTGCCGCGATCGCGTTCGGACCTTCCCAGACCATCGCCATGACCGGCGACGAGGTTATATAAGCGATAAGTCCCTCATAAAAGGGTTTCCCCTTGTGAATGGCATAATGCTCCTCGGCGAGTTCCCTGCTCACCTGCATGAACTTGGCGCCCGCAAGCAGCAGTCCGCGTCTTTCCAGGCGATTGATCACCTCGCCGACAAGGCCGCGCTGCACCCCATCCGGTTTTACCAAAACCAAAGAACGTTCCATTTTTAACCTCCAGTTTTTATTGAGAAAAATTACATTAAACTTTGCCGCGGCCAAATATGGGGTTCCACCCGGGAATAGCCAAAGGCCCGGACAAATAAACCAGACGGTTTGCCCCCGAGGCTGGAATTACTCAGCCGAGCGCAACCTTTGGCTTAGATAACCTGTATCTTCAAACAGTTCCCGGCCCAGGGCGGCTTGTGTCGCTAATTTGTCACAGCGCTCATTTTCTCTGGTTCCCACATGGCCGCGCACCCAGACAAATTGCACGCGCTGGCGATCGCAGAGGTCCAACAGTGTTGCCCAGAGATCGGCGTTGACGGCTGCGTCTTCTTTTGTGCGCATCCAGCCTTTCGCCCGCCATTTTTTTGCCCATCCCTTTTCGATCCCGTTGACCACATACTGCGAATCGCTGTGCAGAACAACGGCGGCTGAGCCTTTCAGTGACTGCAGGGCGGCGATGCAGGCCATGAGTTCCATCCGATTGTTCGTAGTCAGACGAAATCCCTGTGACAGCTCCCTGCGGCGGTTACCGTCCATGACCACTGCCCCGTATCCGCCTGGCCCCGGATTCCGCATGCACCCGCCATCGGTGTAAATGATGACTCTCTGCGAAGAGGTCGTCTCGACGGAAGAATGGGCCGGCGGCCGGGCCGTCTCTGCACCCGCTGATCTGAATTCCAGTTTTTCCTCTGTCCTGACAGGCTTATCAGCAACGCCTGTTCCAGCATGTATAGTTAATGCCCCGGTTTTTTGCCATAGTTCGGCCTCTTCCCGGCGGCTGAACCCCTTGAAAAGGGCGTTTGCATATCCCCTTACCTGCTCTTCGGCGCCGTTGGAACCATACCAGGCATCGTAAATGCCGGGGCGAAAACCACGAACAACGGCATAATATTTCTTTTTACTTCCCATACGACATTACCTGAAACTTATAAAAACTATTTAACATCGCGCCCCCTTTAATACAATCTGCCATATTTTTCCAGAACTGTTCGCAAAAAACAAGTTTCCCAATCATATCGTGGTGTGACAAGTGTATGGGCAGAGCAGTTTATCGCCCCACCCCCACCCTCCCTTGCCGGGAAGGGAAAACGGTGGGCGTCTCCATCCAAAAGAGCGCGAAAGCAGTGGATTTCTCCCCCTTCTTCAAGGGGTAGGCAGGAAGGATTAAACGATTGACTTCAAGTGGTCAAGGTGATAGGGGGAACTCCACTTGCAGGGGAGGTTAAGTGGCACATGCTGGACATAAAATACCTCAGACAAAATATGGATTTTGTTGCCGCCAAGATGAGCGAGCGGGGACAGGGGATGAACTTTGAGCGGTTTTCCTTCCTGGACTCCCACCGGCGGGAATTGCTGCAAGAGGTAGAGCAGTTGCGCGGCGAGCGCAATGCCGTTTCCCGTCAGGTTGGAGAAAAGAAGAAAAATGGCGAGGACGCGACCGAAATAATTGCCCGGATGGGGGATGTTTCGGCAAGGATCAAGTTCCTCGATGACGACCTCAAAAAAACGGACGAAGATCTCGACCGCATCGTCATGACCATTCCGAATATCCCGCACGAATCGGTCGTCTGCGGAAAAGACGCAAACGACAATCCGGTTGTCCGCCTTTGGGGCGATAAACCGCAATTTTCTTTCGCGCCACGCCCGCACTGGGAAATCGGGGAAGAGCTGAAGATTCTCGATTTTGCAACGGGGGCGAAGCTGACCGGGGCGCGTTTTACACTGTACCGGGGGTTGGGGGCAAGGCTGGAGAGGGCGCTTATCAACTTCATGCTCGATCTCCACACGCAGGAGCACGACTATACTGAGATGCTGCCCCCCTTTATCGTGAACCGCGAGAGCATGACGGGCACCGGACAGCTTCCGAAGTTCGAGGAAGACCTCTTCAAGCTGGAAGGGCTTGACTATTTTCTTATTCCGACGGCGGAGGTTCCCGTCACCAATATCCACCGGGGAGATATTCTCGGCGAAGCGGAACTGCCGCTTTGCTATGTGGCCTATACGCCCTGCTTTCGTGCGGAAGCCGGATCGTACGGCAAGGATACGCGGGGGCTGATCCGTCAGCATCAGTTCAACAAGGTCGAACTGGTGAAGTTCTCAAAACCGGAAGAGTCGTACAATGAACTGGAAAAACTGACATTAAACGCCGAAGAGGTGCTAAAAAGGCTGAAGATCCCCTACCGGGTGATCAACCTTTGCACCGGTGATCTGGGCTTTTCATCCGCGAAAACCTATGATATAGAGGCGTGGCTTCCCGGGCAGGATGCCTATCGGGAGATTTCCTCATGCAGTAATTTCGAGGACTTTCAGGCGCGCCGCGCCTCCATCCGCTTCCGGCGGGAGGAGACCGGCAAAACGGAACTGGTGCACACCCTGAATGGTTCAGGACTTGCCGTAGGCAGAACCGTTGTTGCCATCCTGGAGAATTTCCAGCAGGCCGACGGCAGTGTGACAATCCCGGATGCCCTCCGGCCGTACATGGGCGGGGTTGAGGTTATAAAAAACAATTAGTTTTAAAGATAATAAATACATGGAGGGATGGCCGAGTGGTCTATGGCGGCGGTCTTGAAAACCGTTGACCGAAAGGTTCGCGGGTTCGAATCCTGCTCCCTCCGCCAATTATAAGGGCCCGATTTCAGAATCGGCAATAAGACATAAGAAGATCGCGGAGAGATGGCTGAGTGGCCGAAAGCGATCGCCTGCTAAGCGATTGTACGCCCCTCAAAGGTGTACCGCGGGTTCGAATCCCGCTCTCTCCGCCATTTTTCACAGAGAGGAAAACAAAAAAAGGGAAGACGTGCTGTCTCCCCTTTTTTTGTTGTAGAAATTTCCTTTATACCCAGCCGCGAAGCTTCATCGCCTCGACAACCCGTTCGACCGCGACAACGTATGCCGCCTGCCGCATGTTTACCTTGTACTTTTTCGATGTGTCGAGAACCGAGTGGTATGCGGTCGTCATCTTTTGGTCGAGGCGTTTATACACCTCTGCCTCTTCCCAGTAGTACATGTAGAAATTCTGCACCATCTCAAAGTAGGAGACGGTAACCCCGCCGGCATTGCAGAGGAAGTCGGGGATCAGGTGAACGCCGTTTTTGTAAAGAATCGCGTCGGCATCCGGTGTCGTAGGCCCGTTGGCAAGTTCGGCAACGATCTTGGCGCGGACACTGGAGGCGTTGTCGGCCGTAATTACCCCTTCCAGGGCGGCCGGGATGAGGATGTCAACATCAAGTGCCAGCAGTTCCGCGTCGCTGATCGATTTGGCGCCGGGGAAATTGCATACCGTTGAGGTGCTTGCCTTGTGGGTTGCCACCTTCTGGGTGTCGAGACCGTCAGCCGACAGGATGCAGCCCTGTGAATCACTGACGGCGACAACCTTTGCCCCGAAAATTTCCTGCGCCAGGGAGGCCGCATAGGATCCGGCGTTGCCGAATCCCTGGACGGCGATAGTCGCCTTGGAAAGATCAATCCCCAATTCCTTGGCAGCTTCGCGAATCGTATAAAGCCCGCCCCTTGCCGTCGCGTCGCCGCGTCCCTTGGAACCACCGATTGCCAGCGGCTTCCCGGTAAGCAGACCGAACTGGTTTTTCCCCGCCATTTTGGAATATTCATCCATCATCCAGGCCATGATCTGGGGGGTTGTGTAAACATCCGGCGCCGGGATATCCTTGTCGGGCCCAATGATTCTCCCAACCTGATTGATATAAGCCCGGCTGAGCCTCTCCAGTTCACCTTGCGACAGCTCTTGCGGGTTGCAGATAACGCCGCCCTTTCCACCGCCGAGCGGCAGATCGAGCAATGAACATTTCCAGGTCATCCAGGCAGCGAGGGCGCGGACGGTATCGATGGTCTCCTCGGGATGAAAACGAATGCCGCCCTTGCAGGGTCCCTTGGCGTCATTATACTGAACGCGGAATCCCTGGAAAACCTTCAGGGAACCATCATCCATCCGCACCGGGATCGACACGTGGAGTTCCCGCGACGGTACCTTCAGGATCGCCTGTACCCCGGGATCAAGGTTGAGTATCTTTGCACACTGATCAAGCTGTTTCTGTGCAATCACAAACGGATTTTCTTTTGCCATTTTCTTTTACCTCCCTTTATAAATTAGTGATTTTTGTATATATCGGCGATCTATTGCCGTCACATCGGAATTACATTGCCGTTCACGCACAACAGCCATTCCTGGCGCTAATAACAACCTCTTTTATCCATGTCAAGTATTTTCGTCATTGTAGCTCATTAAATAATGATGATGACAGATGCGTCGCTATAAAAAATGTCCCATCTTTACTACTGCCGCTTGCCAGCATCGGCAATTATGCCAATTGATGGACTGTTTCTTGCCGTTGACGCCGAATATTTGCCATGCTAATATCGAAACAGGTTGCGAGGAGGAGAATCAAAACTTTTTCACCTTTACTATCAAGTTGACATGCTGCTGCCATCTATGCTTACGTACAAAAACACAAGATAGATTATAAGGACGGGACGATGGAAGACAAGAAAAAACGAAAAGAAATTCAAATCTTGAACGTATTGAAGAACTCGAAGATTACTCTCAGCAGCTCAAGGGTCGCCGAGGAACTGGCCTCTCTCGGCCATGAGATCAGCGAAAGAACGGTGCGGCTCTACCTGCAGAAGATGGTTGCCAAGGGGCTGGCCGACAGCAACGGCAAAAAGGGACATGCCATCACCGCCCGCGGCATGGAAGAACTCCAATCCTTCAGGATTATCGAACGGGTCGGCTTTCTTTCCGCCAAGATCGACCAATTGACATACCGGATGGACTTCAATCTGAGCACTGCCTCCGGATCCGTTCTGATCAATGTAACCATCGTGGAACCAGGCCTGTTTGCGAAGAATATCCCCACTATCGCCAAGGTTTATGAAAATGGATACGCGATGGGACACCTTTTGACATTTTTAGCCCCCGGCGAAAGTTGCGGGCACATCAAAATCCCCGAAGGAATGATCGGGATAGGAACCGTCTGTTCCATCACCCTCAATGGAGTCATGCTGAAGCACGGCATTCCGGTCACGTCGCGATTCGGCGGTCTCCTCGAGGTTGTGGACAAAAAACCAAACCGCTTTGTGGAAATCATCATGTACGATGGAACCAGCATTGACCCTCTTGAGATTTTCATCCGCAGCGGCATGACAAATTATCTCGATGTCGTACGGACGGGAAGCGGCAGGATCGGGGCCAGCTTCCGGGAGTTCCCCGCGGAAAGCCTCGAGGCGGTGGAGCAGCTTGCGGAGAAGCTGGGGAGGATCGGGCTGGGGGGACTGGTAAAAATCGGCAAACCGGGTCAGGCGGTTCTCGACATCCCCGTAGCGGAGGGTCGCGTCGGGGCGATCGTAATCGGGGGACTGAATCCCGTATCTATCCTTGAAGAAACCGGAGTCCGCGCCTACTCCCGAGCCATGGCGGGCCATATTGATTTCAACCGGCTTTTCCGGTACGAAGAAATGGAAAGCCGCATCCATGATTACCTTAAAGCGTAGCCTAATGTTCATAAATAAAGGAGGAAAAGGTATGATAAAGGCAAAAGATATCATGACCGCGAAGGTAATAACTGTTTATCCCGATACTGAAATAACCCAGGCAGCCGCCCTGCTTCTGGAAAAACACATCAGCGGCTTGCCCGTAGTCGATAAGGATGGTTTCCTGAAGGGAATCATCTGCCAATCGGATTTGATGGTCCAGCAGGGAAAAATTCCCCTGCCCTCCTTCTTTGTTCTGCTCGGCGGAACAATACCGCTGAGCTCCCCCAAACATATTGAAAAAGAGGTAAAAAAGATGGCGGCCCTCACGGTATCCGAGGCCATGACTACCGATCTGATAACGGTCGATCCGGAGGCCAGCCTGGAAGAAATTGCCACCTTGATGGTAAAGAACAACATCCACACCCTGCCCGTTTTGGAAAATGGTTTTCTGGCAGGTGTTATCGGGAAGGAAGATATCCTCCGCACCCTCATTCCCAATAACGGCAAATAGTCCGCAATCGCAACCTTCCCTGTGGGCGAAAACAAAGTGTTCGATCTCATCGAGGGCGAAAATGGCCTCTGCAATCGGCATGGACTGCCCGCCTGCCTCGCCCACTCAGATACCGTCAAACCCCATTCCTTAAAAAAATGAACAATAAAAAAATACCTGTCCGGATGGCAGGGAAGAGATTACTTAACGAGATGTTTATGAAGCTGTCATCAAATTGCAACAATTTTCATTTATAATGTCGGGTGAAAAAATAGAAACTTAACACGGGATCCCGTCATGGGAAAATCGGGAAACATCATGAGCAGAAAGCTTAAAGAGATCGTCATCAAAAATGTCTTCGCCTTCTTTGCATTGCTGTCGCTGTTGACTCTGGCGCTCATTGTATATTTTCTCTTTCGGGAAGGATTGCCGATTTTCAAGCTGACTTCCTTGCAGGATTTTCTGTTCGGCCCTTTCTGGTATCCGACCGATGAACCGCCGGCATACGGAATATGGCCCCTGATCGTGGGTTCGGTTATTGTTACGTTTTTTTCGAGCCTTATTGCCGTTCCGTTCGGGATTTTTTCCGCGATTTACATATCGGAAATAGCCCCGAGGCAGATCAAGGAGGTGTTAAAGGCCGTCATCGAACTCCTGGCAGGGCTCCCCTCGGTTGTGCTCGGTTTCTTCGGGATGGTGATCCTGGCGCCGTGGATGCAGGAGACGTTCGATATCCCGACCGGGCTTAATATCGTTAACGCGTCGCTGATGCTTGCCGTCATGGCGATCCCGACGATCTCGAGCATTTCCGAAGACGCGCTCCATGCGGTTCCGCGCGATTTCAAGGAGGCATCCTACGCCCTCGGGGCGACAAAATACGAGACAATCACGAGGGTAATCGTTCCGTCGGCGCTTTCCGGAATATCCACGGCGGTTATCCTGGGAATGTCCCGGGCAATCGGGGAGACGATGGTGGTGTTGATGGTTGCCGGCGGCGCTGCGGCGCTGCCACGGGGAATTTTCGATTCAGTGCGGCCGATGCCGGCGAGCATCGCCGCGGAGATGGGGGAGGCGCCGTTTCAAAGCGGCCACTATCACGCCCTTTTCGCCACCGGGATTGTTCTTTTTGTTGTCAGCCTCGCGTTTAACCTGATTGCCGATTACGTCTCCCACCGCTTCAAGGAAGAGGGGTCGGGAACGCTATGATGAGGGAAAATCATGTGGAAATAAAAGCGAGGCTTACCGTTCATAAAGCGCGTTACCTGCGGCAGGCCCTTTTTTTCGGTCTCGTGCGGCTGGCGGTTTTCACAATAACGCTGGCGCTTCTGGGGATCGTTGCCTTTCTCCTTGTCAATGGCTTCCGGGCGATCTCCTGGGATTTCCTTACAATGCCCCCCACCGATTCGATGACGAAAGGCGGGATCATGCCGGCGATCGTGGGTACCTTGTATCTGACCCTCGGGGCGATTGCCTTCGCCCTGCCGCTGGGAGTGGTTGCCGCCATTTATCTGATTGAATATGCCAAACAGAATACCTTTATCCGCATAATCCGGATTGGCGTCAATTGTCTGGCCGGGGTGCCGTCCGTTGTTTTCGGACTCTTCGGCCTCGGTTTTTTTGTTGTGTTTCTCCATTTCGGCTCCAGCATCCTTTCTGGCTCCCTTACCCTCGGCATCCTGATCCTGCCGACCATCATCGGGGCGTCGGAGGAGGCGCTGAAAGCGGTTCCCCAGACCTTCCGGGAAGCATCACTGGCCCTGGGGGTCTCCAAATGGCGTACCATTGCAAGGATTGTCCTTCCGTCTGCGGTTCCCGGCATTCTGACCGGATCGATTCTGGGCATTGGCCGCGCCGCCGGGGAGACGGCGCCGATCATGTTCACGGCGGCGGCCTTCTATACCGCGGCGCTTCCGAAGTCCATCTTTGACGAGGTCATGGCGCTTCCGTATCATATCTACGTGCTGGCGACCGCCGGCACCCACATAGAACAGACCCGGCCGCTGCAGTACGGAACGGCGCTGGTGCTGATTGCGCTGGTTCTGGGAATAGACCTCGTTGCGATCGTCATCCGCAGCGCCATTCGCCGGAAGAAAAGGTGGTAAATTTGGAAGAAAAGATGATTGTCAAGGCAAAGAACGTGGATTTCTTCTACGGATCATTCCAGGCGCTGTCGGATATCACGATCGATTTTGAACGCAACAAGGTGACCGCCCTGATCGGACCGTCCGGCTGCGGCAAGTCAACTCTGCTTCGCCTCCTCAACCGCATGAACGACCTGATAGACGACACCCGCGTCGAGGGAGAGGTCCTGTTCGAGGGGAAAAATATCTATGCCCCGTATGTGGATCCGGTACAGATACGCCAGCATATCGGCATGGTTTTTCAGAAGCCGAACCCGTTTCCCAAGTCTATTTTCGATAATATCACCTTTGCGCCGAGACTCGCGGGAATAAAGGACAAGGATTCGCTGGAAGCCCTCGTGGAGGAGAGTCTGAAACAGGCCGTTTTGTGGGATGAAGTGAAGGATATCCTTGGAAAATCGGCAATGACCCTCTCC
>Ga0208373_1005907_pt1 | contig 9976 bp, 6 predicted proteins | sample RifOxyC2_FD_184036 | JGI IMG/M metagenome (GOLD analysis project Ga0208373, IMG submission 184036) | Soil microbial communities from Rifle, Colorado - Rifle Oxygen_injection C2 (SPAdes) | ecosystem: Environmental > Terrestrial > Deep subsurface > Rock core/Sediment | place: Rifle, Colorado, United... | reverse complement strand
GATATAATCTGCCTGGCTAAAGGTGTAGGTGTCGGACTCGTTCGTGACGCTCCAACGTTTCATCGTATTGATGATGTACGTTGCCGCGGTATCGCGTTGCGGGGACAGCTCATAGCGCGTTCCATAACTTTCGAGCTTGCGAATGAACGCCATCGCAGTGTCCCTGGACACTTGACCGATCATTTGCTGGATGAGCGAATTCGGGGCTGCATGGATCCCTTGAGCCCCGACGGATGTCTGGGCGTGGAGCTCGGCGGGTTCAAGAAAGGGAAACAGAAGCGATATCAAAAAGGGGAGAACAGCAACGGCAGCGCCGGGTCTTGTTCGATGAGAGAAAACCGACAGGAAGGGGAAAACGTTGAAGCGAATCCCGTCGTACGCGAAAGCATGTGGGATCCTGCGGAAACCATACATCTTGGTCAATATGGAACAATGCCTTGACAAACCGTGCGAAGGATATCGCTTAATTAGCGGAATTAATACCTTACCGTCAAGGCAGCGGAGGGGAAAAACGGAAGCATGTTCACCCGTTGTCCCGTATTCCGATCGAAGTAGAAGATGTTCTTGTGATTGTACAGGTTAAGAAGGTCGGCTCCAACGGCAATCTCCAATCCGTGCAGGTTGAATGCATACGAGATACCTGCATCAAGCCGATGGTATCCGGGCAATCGTACCGCGTTCTTCTCTCCCAGCATCATATACGGCGGGCCTGTCTCGAGCTCAAACCGACCGGGGAGGCCGTTATCGAGCGTGAGACGATTGAAGTAACCCACGGTCGCCGAGAACGGAAAGCCTGAGCCGTATTCCCATTTGAGGGTCGCATTCAGCCCCTTCAGCGGGTGTGCAATTGCCATCAGGTTGACGTGATGGCGACGATCGTAGCGGGGATAGTAAACCAGTCCTTCATTGTCGATTCTTACCCAGCTGAGAGAATACGCCCCGTATAGATCTATGAACCGTGATCGCGAGCGCAACATGAGTTCCATCCCATCGGCATTCCCTTTCCCCTGAATATAGTCCGGATCGCCTGGCAGGATCTTGTCCTGATTATAGACGACGAGTGATCCATAATACTTGTGATAACCTTCAAGGCTCAATGATATTTCTTCGGTAAGATATCCTGATAGTCCAAGAACATAGTGATCGGCCTGTTCGGGTGGCAGATTTGAAGGGACCTTGATCCAGGCGTCAAAAATCGAAATGATGTCATCCTCATTCCCAATGGTCAGCATCCGCTGCGTGAACCGGCCGTACGATGCCTTCACCCTCCATGTGCCAAGTGCCAGGTAGTTCAGGTTAAGCCGCGGCTGAATTTCCCGGTCTGCCTGCCCCCCCTCAAGAAGAGGTGCTAACTCCGCATGAACGCCCGCATCGATTTGAAGGTCACCAATATCGGCCTGATACCGCGCCCACATGGAAGCTTCGAAGAAAGTGCTTTGGATATCCTGATAAACACCGATCCTGTTGAAGAAGGAATAGTCGAGCGCCGGAGAAGCGAACTCGAACCCGAAGTAATAGAGGTCCTTCGGTCCCGTGTAGATCGTAGCCGATGTTCGCATGCCGTAATGTCTGACAGAGGTCGATGCCGGAGTGATCTTGCTGGAAATCTTGGAGTCGCGAGTGGCAGAGTATGAGCTTCCGTAGACCTGCCATTGAACGAAGATGTGTTCTGTTGGCAAGTCCGAACCGGAGACTGATACTCCCATATTCCTCCACGAATAGTCTGGTTGATCGAGATCCCTGGAGAGCAGGTTATCGCCGCTGGAGAGCACTGTCAGGTTGTACTTCTGGACGCCGCTGGGTTGGAGTGACAGCTTAAGGGTTCCATCAAAGAACGAAACGGGTATGTCCTCACCAATGATTTTGCTGAAGGTGCGCGATGAAAACGACTTGCGCACATCGAGGAACCATGACGAGTTCTTGATTGCCGGTCCCTCCACTTCAGCTTCCATGGACAGCAGGTTGATATTTGTCCGCGCGGAAACTCTATCTGCTCGCCCATCCCGTGTCATGATATTGACAACTGATGAGAGTCTCCCGCCAAAACCTGCAGGGAATGCGCCGGTGTAGACTTCAACATTATCTACGACGTTCGGATTGAAGACGCTGAAGATACCGAGGGCGTGGAAAGGGTTGTAAATTCTGATCCCGTCATAGAAGAAGAGATTTTGATCGCCAGCGCCGCCACGGACATAGAACCTGGAACTCACATCGCTCGTCGACACGATCCCGGGAAGTATCTTCAAAGCCTGCAGAAGGTCTTGCTGCGCGGTCACGGGAATCATGTTGATGTCCTGTTTCTCAAGCACATGTACGCTCGTACTCCGTTCCAGTTCGAGGCTCCTCCTTGTTCCACTGATCAGAACTTCCTTTGATTCGATGGTGGTTGGTGGCATCAGGAAATTGATTTCGATTGATTGCCCGGGTCTTACGGTAACGCTCTTGACAACCTTGACGAATCCCATGACGCTGGCTGAAACTTCGTACGTTCCAAACGGCAGCTTTGGTATCAGATAGAAACCGACGTTGTTGGATGCTGCGCCTCTGGCCGTGCCAACAATAGTAATGTTCGCGAACGGAATACGTTGCTTCGTGACACTGTCCGCAACGACGCCGTAGATATCGACCGTCTGGGCATGAAGCATACAAGAGCCCAGCATCACAGAGAGCGACAACAGAACAGACCTGTGTGAAAGGCGCGGTCTCATTGCCGGTTTCCAGGAAAGTTCTCGGGCAATACAAAGAGCAGAGAATCGAGAGTGTACGCTCCGGCAAAACCCAGGCCGCCATTCACACGGGAATAGGTCGGTTCGTCAAGCCGGATGGACCTTGGATCGCGGTATTCCTGTATCGAGGTATAATAGTCGAAGAGGTTTGGGTCCGCCTGAAAAACAACGAACACCACCCATTTGTAGACAATCCTATTGTTCAGGTATTGCACAGTAGTCAGCTGCTTGATAATGCTCTGCAGAAAGCCATTCTTGTAAGTTGAATTGAAAAGACCCGTTGTGGGACTTGCAGTCACTTGGGGATAGTACAGCATATCAAGGCCATAGTAATCCGGATCCGTCTTCCAGGACCCGAGCGGCAGTTCAATCCTCTCTTCCACCCACTCCGAGCCTTTCAGTACGTCATAATAGATATAGAGTCGGGCAACATAGCCCTTCGCCAGTGATGAGAGTTGAGCGGAGAATTGAATCAACTCTCCCGGACCATGCGAGATTGGATTTTGAAAAACGACAGACGCCGGATAAGCAATGTGCAGCGTCGGCGCCGTCGGCATGACAACGGTGGAGTAAGCCATGCCCATCGAGCGTGACTGCGCGAGAACATTGTACGCTTTGCCGTGTTCCGGAATGAAGGGGGACAAAACATACATCTGCATCGGGAATTTGTAGCGGCTGGTATCCGGCCTGGACAGAACGGTATCACGGAAGCGGTAGAGACGGGCAGACTCCCTGAGTGTAACGATCACATCTGAAAGTACAGTATTGGAGGTATCTTGAGTCGGGTCAGCCCGCTCGGGCATATAGTTCTGTTCCACCCTGACATATTGTTCCGCCCGATCATTTGAGAGAATAGCATAGAGAACCATCTGGCGATCGAGCGCGGCCCTGGGATCAAACGGCTGGTCACACGAGAGCGAGCCAATGAGAAGGAGTACCGCGGGAATGTGCAGCTTCCGTTGAAACAGAAAAGATACCGCCTGCTGAACAGTTCGAAATTCTTTCACTCTACTGTCGTTCACTTGAGTAACAACAGTTTTCTGGTTTGGACAAATGTGCCAGCTTGCAGCCTGGCGAAATAGACACCGCTCGGCATGCTTCCCGCATCCCATGCTATCCCGAATGTACCGGCTTGCATCATGTTATTCACGAGTGTTGCCACTTCCCGACCCAGCAAGTCAAACACCTTCAAACTTATCAACCCGAAACCCACAATTCGCAATTCGAAATTTGTTACCCCATTGAACGGGTTCGGATAATTCTGAGCAAGAGAGAACTCTTTCGGTAGACTCCCCCCAGGACGGTTTTCCACAGCCACAGTTAAACCACCTTGGACATTTCCCATGATTGTTCCTCCTTCGCCAACTACGACGCCCCGAGAGGCATCAATGAACGAGAGAGAATAGAGACTGGTCGCCGCATTGATTCTCTGCGGTATCCATGTGTTCCCACCGTCGCTGGTCCGAAGCAGGAGCGCACTGTCACCCACGATGAAACCGTTCTGGGCATCGATCATCGATATTGCATTGAGACGTCGGATTGTACCGCTCGGCACATCCGTCCATGTCTCTCCCCCATCCAGAGTCCGCGTGATCACTCCGTTGTCACCAACTGCAATGCCCCTGTTTGCGTCAACAAATGAAACGCTTGAAAGGAGCGTCACTGGCGTGTTAGATCTGGTTGAGCTACTCTTCGTCAGAAGCGGAAATCTCGTCTGGGATTTCCAGCTCAAGCCGCCGTCTGTGGTGCGCACGATGATTCCAGTGTCCCCAACCGCAGTAGCGGTATTCGGAGCTCCCGTGGATACTGCAAGCAGCGAATACTGGGACCATGGGGTTGTGAATAGATTCTGCGTCCAGGAGGAACCACCATTTGTCGTCGAAAGAATGGCGACCTTCGCCAGGGAACCTGTTTCCCCGGACGGTTTCGCAAACGCCGAGTCCCATCTCCCCACGATGAACCCTTGCCCACTTCTAGCCACTGATACACCGAAGAACGAAAACACTGAGTAACCAATCGAACTGATAGCCCTTGGGATTGACTGATCTACCCACGTGCCCCCACCATCTGTTGTTCTCAGAATGATCCCTTCGTCTCCCACGACCACGGCAGTGTTGGCATCTGCAAAAGAAACACCTCGCAGTCTATCTGTCTTCCCGCTTGCATGGACAATCCATGTTTTGCCCCCGTCACTCGTGTGGAGAATCGTCACGTAGGCTCCCACTGCAACCCCTTTTGCTGCATCGCCAAAACCCACTCCCGTGAGATCCATTCTTGTCCCGGTTGTCTGCGGTAGCCACGACAGTCCGCCATCCGTCGTTCGGAAAATCCTACCGCTACTGCCGATCGCGGTAGCCACTCCATTCCCCGCGAATGACAAAGCGGAAAGCCAATTCACTTCGAGATTCGGCTGAGGTGTCCAATGTACGCCTCCGTCAGTTGTCCGAAGAACCGATCCGCTGTTGCCAACGGCGACACCCGTATTAGCATCCATGAAGCTAACGCCGTGAAGAAGCTCCTGCGTACCACTGGACTGTATTGTCCACAGGGCGCCGCCGTTTGTGGTGTGTAGAATTGTTCCTTGCTCACCTACAGCGGTTCCTGAGTTCAAATCTGTGAAACAAACACCGTTGAGCCGATTCATCGTTGGGCTGACCTGGCGAGACCATTTAACGCCAGCGTTCGTTGTGCGAAATATTGTGCCCGAAGAACCCACAACCGCTCCATTGTTTGCATCGGAGAAGGAAACGGCTTGGAAGCTGGTGCCACCTCCGCTGATTTGGTACGTCCAGGTAAGGCCCCCATCGGCCGTTCTGTAGATCGCCCCGGGAGACCCTACGACGGTCCCCGTGTAGACGTCGGTGAAACAGACTCCGTAGAGAGTGGTTGTTGAACTGATCGTCTGCGTTGTCCACGTAGCGCCACCGTCAGCAGTACGGATGACTTTTCCAGAATCTCCTACGACCGTACCGTGGTTCACATCAGCGAACCATATACCACGAAGGCTCGTTGTTGTTCCGCTGGCGAGGATGATCCAGCTCGCGCCGGCATCGGTTGTTTTCATCACAGTGCCAAAATCGCCGACGGCATAAGCATTGTTCGAATCGACCTGCTTGACGCATCGAAGAGTGTTCCCGTGAGGAACGGGATTTTGCCAGAACCATTGTTGCTGGGAGTACGAATTTCCCGTCGTAAGGGTCATCGAGACTACCACAACCGAAATCAAAACGATGTTTTTACTCATGTATGTGAACCGCAGGAAAGGGATTCGGTCTCCTCAACAGTTGTCGAGTCGTTGCCTCAAAGACTTCTAGTACCGCACAGTGAACGTGAGCTTCGGCTTGAGCGTGTTGAATTCCATCGAGAAAAAGTTGGCAGGTGGAGTATCTCCTCCCGTGATGACAATTCCATAGAAAGGTCGTTTCGCTCTCCAGTCTGCCAGCAGTTGAATCAGTCCGTCAGTATCAAGGACAGGCGAGTATCCGGTTTTGACAATGGATCCGGTATACAGATTTATTCCCTGAGCAGGTTGCCTGTTATATGTAACAGAGCCGGAAGCGTAATCCGAGGCAATAGCGAACGTATTGATACTAATCGAGGGGCCTTGATCGTACCTATAAAGTTGGAGAGTGGCATTAACGACGGAGACACGCTCATCTGCGAGCAGGTCGTGGAAGTTGAACGAAATGTAGATACTTCGAATTGCAGGGACGTAGCTGTGCGCGGTTGAGTCGTACGCGCGCAGCCCGAGGAGTAGGACGGAAGAATTCCAGTAGACGCTGGATGGACTGGCCTGATCCACGTATGTATCTTGCCTGATAGTCCCCTCGAGGGATAACTCTCTTTTCAAAACAACCTCGTTCTGGTTATCTGATGCAACGTCAACAACCGTCTGAAAAGGAAGGTAGAACGGATGAGACACAGAGAGCGTATAAGTCCCGCGCAGAAGATCCGCGAACTCGTAATATCCTGATGCGTCGGAGTACAGAACGAGATTCTCCAATGTCACCTTCGCACCTTGAATAGGACCGTCAATGGCGTTTGTGATGTGTCCCCACAATCTTGTAGTGTGCGGATTGAGGTAGACATAGCATTTCACGTCGGAGTTCACATGAAGAGATTGGGCGTAGGGGTCACAGTCCGCCTTCTCAGCTGTAATTGTCTGATCGCCCTCAGGAATGCCACGAAACTCGTATGAGCCATCTTCTCCCGAAGTGACGGTCATGCCGGCGCACTTCAAGACGACGCCTCCGATTTGCGTCGTTGAACCGACGAAATACGTACGGCCGGACACGTTCCACGTTCGATGAGCGGAATCAACTGGATTGTTTCCTGATTTCGTGCATCCAGTAAAATGAAGCGAAATCAAGATCAACGACAGAACCAGAAGTATATGAGGGAGTGCTTTCGACATCGACGGTGACAGATGGGACGTCCTGTTGATATTTTACTCAAATCCACCGAGAAGAGCAATTGAGCGCTTAATTGGGGATCACCAACTACAAGTTGCGCAGATTCCTCAGTCTTGACGTTACCCTAGATTGGTCCCCATCAGCAATGCCAAGCGCGATTCCCCTTGCGACAGAAATCGAGACGCAGTCGGGTTTTGCTACTTGGGAGCCTTGGTGCGCGTAGCGCGAGACTTGCAGGAAACCTGAGACCAGATTGTGCTTGCAGCGTGGGGGCGTGCAACAATCATGCGACAGCAATTGGGAAACTGCCAACAATCAGAATGTCGAATCGCGGCTGACCGTATCGAGGATTACCGGATTCTGCAATCCGTACAGAGGGGGTTGAGATGCGGGGAGATTGGTCCCAGCCTTCTAGCAGCGAAGTACACCCGCAGAAACCGGGTCAAAACGGTGCAACTCAGTCTATGCGATCCTCCGCGTCACTTGCTCCGATGGGTACCCATGCGCCTGCCGACAATCCTGCTCTCTATTGATCCTTCGTTTCCGGTTCCTCAATACGTGGCATGTCACCTAGCGAGCCCCTGCCTTCGTTCTTGGAAATGTCAGCGAACCGGCAACGGACAAGGCAATCACGGTTACGATAATTCCGAGTGACCACTCGATGGGAAACTTTCCACCGAATGCATGATTGAGCCACACCATCTTCAATCCGACAAACACCAACACGACGGCAAGGCCGTATTTCAAAAGATAAAATTTGTCGACCATTCCCGCGAGCATGAAGTACATCGCACGGAGTCCGAGAATCGCAAAAATATTGGATGTAAAAACAATGAGCGGTTCTTTTGTCAGGGCGAAAATTGCTGGAACTGAGTCAACCGCGAAAATAATATCTGTCAGTTCAACGAACAGCAGCGCGACGAACAGCGGGGTTGCATAAAGAACGCCCGACCGCCGGACGAAGAATTTCTCTCCCTCAGATCCCGGCGTCACCGGAACAAGTCGTCGAAACAGCCTGATCACCGGGTTCTTTTCCGGCTCGATCGGCTTCTCGGGCCCCACCATCATTTTGATGCCCGTGAGAATGAGGATGCCGCCAAACAGCCAGACAACCCACTCGTATTGCAGCAACGCAGATCCGAGCGCAATAAAGATTGCACGGAAGATCAGGGCACCGATGATGCCGTAGAAGAGTACACGGTGTTGGTAGAGCGGAGGCACCGCGAAGTAACCGAAGACAACAACGAAGACGAAGATGTTGTCGACGGAAAGCGCCTTCTCGACAAGATAACCTGTGAGAAACTCCAGCCCTACCTGTTCGGCCGCAGCCGTTGGATTGAATCCCGGCAGCGCGAGGAGGCGCGGGTCTTGAGCGAACTTCCAGAGAGAATACTGGTACAGCCCATAGTTGAATGCCAGTGCGAGCGTGATCCAGACAACGCTCCACGTTGCGGCTTCGCGGAATGAGACCACATGTGCTTTGCGATGGAAGACGCCCAGATCGAGCGCGAGCAGAAACAAGACGAACGCGATGAAAACCGTATACAGCCACAAGTAATGTTCAATAGGGAATAGTTGCATTGGTCCAGACCTGTGAGTAATCGGCGAAATTGGATAAAGAATTTAGCTGAATTCTATGAGTGGAACAACCTCTGTGTGCTCGGCCGGCGCCATGATGACCGAAGAAAGAGCCGTCATCAATATCTTTAGCGGCCCCTCATAAACGAAGAAAGCCGACATGGATCCCAAGGGATTCATTCATGCCGGCTTAGATACCGCCACGCCCGCTTGATGATCCAAGCAGGCGTGGCAGCTACTCTTCATATATCAAATATTGGGCTGGCGTACCCCCCACTCAAATCTCTCACCTACTTCACAATGTCTCCAGCACCTTCTGCCAGCCACACCATGATAACACATGGGGCCGGCCTAGAGTTCCCACAAAACTCAGTGTGAAAACAGTGATTCTGCAGCATGTTTTTGCGCCAATAAGGGAACGAAGCCAACCCTGTACCCTCGCGTGATTTGCCGGGTCGGATTTGCATCAGCGCGGGCGCGGAGGTTTCCTTCATCTTGGAGTGACCGGCGTGGAAGGAAACCTCCAGCTACGGTTCATCAAACAAATCCTTTCGCATCTGCTTGAATTGTTCTTCAGAATAGCTGCGCACGAACTCTTTGTAGCGCAACGGATCTCCCGCAAATTCTGCAAGCAGAGGCTGTATATTGCACAGAGGAAGCGCAACTCCCATTCCCCGCGCCACCGGATTACTTGAAGCACCCTCCAGATTGACACACTGGCAGTAATTGGACCAAGGCCAATTCTCGGGTAAGCGGACTAGACCAGCGAACACAGGATTGAGGTGGACGTATCTTGCGAGATGCATCAGGTATTCACTTGAGGAAATTCTCTTGTATTTATAAGGACCTTCAAAAAGATGTCCAGTGCGGCTATAACGTAGATTGAATCTGCGTACGTAGGAGGTTGCAAGCGTCCCCATCATGGATGGTAGGTCCCCGTCAACTTCCTGCATAAGAATGGTGTGATAGTGATTTGGCAGAAGGGCATAGACAACGGCGTGTACTTTGTAGCGAGGGAGATACGCACGAAGGCGGCTCAGGAAAAAGGCATAGTCACCGGGCGTGCGGAAGATCTCCCGTTGGTCATTTCCCCGATTGTAAACGTGGTAGTAGTCACCGTCGATGATGGGTTCCTTGCGGTTCAAAGAGCCTCCGCGCAGCTTTGCAGAAGGTTTCCTTCATCCCCTGGGCGGAGGTTTCCTTCATCTCGGAGTAAGCGTTGACGAAGGAAACCTCCACCCTTCCTCAGCGCACCACCGC
>Ga0208373_1005904_pt1 | contig 9978 bp, 6 predicted proteins | sample RifOxyC2_FD_184036 | JGI IMG/M metagenome (GOLD analysis project Ga0208373, IMG submission 184036) | Soil microbial communities from Rifle, Colorado - Rifle Oxygen_injection C2 (SPAdes) | ecosystem: Environmental > Terrestrial > Deep subsurface > Rock core/Sediment | place: Rifle, Colorado, United... | reverse complement strand
GATTTTCTCCCGCTGCCACGAGACCGGGCCCGTAAAGACCGCAAACCTGCGCGCACCCCGTTTCACGAGCGCGTCACCGGCAAGCCGTGCCGCGAGCGCGTTATCCATGAGCACCTGCGGGATGGCAAGCCCGTAATGCGAGGTGGCGGCCACAAAGGGCATTTGCAGCGAATGGAGCCAGCGCAGGTCCGCGGTGTCAAGGGGTGAGGCGAGGATGAGCCCCTGGAAGCGGTGTTCGGCGATGGCCTCGCGGAGAAAACCGTTTTCCGGCGATAGAAGCGACATGCCGCGGATGAACTGGTAGTGGAGGCTGATTTTTTTATCGACGGCCGGCTGATGGATGGCCTCGAGAAACGGGATCATATAGTTATCGTTTGGCGAAAAGACGTTGAAGGCCACGACCGCCACGTCCTGGAGCGTTCGCCGGCTCCGGTTCCGGACCTTTTTCCGGTTCACGAACGCGCCCTTGCCCTGCTTGATGAAAAGGTACCCTTCCCGGGCCAGTTCCTTGAACGCCTCGTGGATGGTGGACTTGCTGATGCCGAAGCGTCCGGCCAGGGCCGAGAAGGAGGGCATGGGCCGGTCCGCCGGGTATTGGCCCGAAACGATTTCCGCCTTGAAACGCTCCGAAAGCTGGGTGGTGATGCGCTCCGGGGATTTGAGAAGGCTTGTGGTCATTCCCGCCTCTTTTATGGCCGGACAATCGAACTGTCGAACAATCGAACTGTCGTAATATATCCTAAAAAAGAGGGGGATGTCAAACGGTTTTCTTGGTCAGAGAATACGGATGATGCAATGCAGGCTGCGTCTAAAAACTGGGAAAGCATTAAACATCTCCGCTATGCACCATGAATATCCGCCCGTTCCGCGAAGACCATATGAAATCAGGTTAGATAATGAAGTTTTTCGGGTTTTCAACATTGTTCCCGGAAAAAGCGACTGTATCTCGCATTTCGGGATACCCTGGTACCGCAATATCTTCCGGCCTTCCTTTTTATAATAGAACACATCCCTTCGCGAAGCGGCATCTTCCCATATAATAAAACCGTCTTTCTTTATTACTCGGATCATTTCAGCCGTTATTTTTTTACGAACATTTTGATCCAATATTGAAGATAATGCATAAAACTGGCAAACGATGTCGAAGCTCCTAGTATCGAATTCGAGGGCGCTTGCGTCGGCTGTGTTGAAATGCATTCCGGGATTGATTTCTCTGGCCTTTTCGATAAAATGTTTATTCAGATCCACCCCGAAGCAATTACCTGGCAAAGCCCCGAGATCGACGAACATCCTTAAGGTATGCCCCCAGCCGCATCCGATTTCGAGAATCCTGATTTTACGCATATCCGCATACAGGATACCGGATAAATGCAGCGACTTTACAAGCTCCCGCCTTTTAACTTCTTCGAAAAACAATACCGTCGGAGAAAATCCATTCCATGAATTATCGCTGAAATCGATACCCCCTTTCTCGGCATATACTTCCCTATTCCTGTCCTGATCGCGCATAGGCATTCCTTTTATCTGAGTATACCGAATCTTCGCGCGAGTACCGGTAATCCCGGAAAACGCGCGGCCACCCATGTCTTAAAACAATATATACGGATATGGAACGGCGTTTTATCTGCGAATACATTATAAAACAAATATTTCAGGCTTCCCATTGTCTTCCTGACCGCATTTCGGCGCAATTTCACGAGGTCACCAGGAGCAATTCCGCATACGCTGAGAGGGTTCGCTGAAAGTTCTTCAAACCGAGTCCAGTCACTTTTATCCTCCAGATTGACAAGCGGGTAGATTTTCGTGCCGGGAAATGGGACGCAGATGGAAAAATAATTGATATGGGCATTTATTTTTCCCGCGAATTTTATTGTTTTATCGATGCTTGAAAACGTATCGCTACGGTTCCCTATCATATAATAGGCTCCGACCACAAGCCCCTCTTCTCTGGCCTCAATGAATCTTTTTTCGATATCCTCAAGTCTTGTTTTCTTTCCGATACTGTCCAGGACCTCCTGGCTGCCGGATTCGACGCCCAGGTATACCGCGATACAGTTGTTTTCCCGCATGGAACGGAACATGCCGCGCGTCGAGTTGTTGACCCTGCCCAGGCATGCCCAGGGCAGGCCGATGTCCCGTTGCCGCATTTCGGAATAAAATCCTGTCAGCCATTTTTCATCAACGGCGAAAAGGTCCTCGAAGAAATAAAAAGCCCGGATCCCGTAAACTTCCTTCAGAACCTGCAGTTCTTCCACCATGCTTTTCGGGCTTCTTCTTCGGTAACTCCGGCCAAAAATCGCCTGCTGGCAGTATTCACACCCGAACGGACATCCCCGTGACGAATATACGGCAGCGCTCTTCTGTTTGAATATCGGCTCGCCGATATAATTTACCCACGCAACCAGGTCGTATGCCGGTAACGGCAAGCTGTCGAGATCGGGCATCAACGGCCTGTTGGAATTTATACATACCTTATCTTGTTCATCCCTATAAACGAGGCCGTTAATGCTGGACATTCCATCATGTTTTCTTTCATTGACCGCGTCCAACAATTCACAAAAGGTTATTTCCCCCTCGCCGCGCACGACGTAATCTATTTGACGGCATTCTTTCATTGTTTCTTCGGGTAAAGCGCTTGCATGCGGTCCTCCCGCAACAACAATACAGCCGGGTAGGTTTTTTTTCAGTTCTCGTATAGCGCTGTAAATATCCCGCATTCTGCAGGTATACGTCGTGAACGCCGCGATATCGGGCGACATCGTGATTAATTCTTCACAGGAGAAATAACCGCGGTTTTTTCTATCACCGGCATCATATAAAGAAACATCATGCCCCTTCATTTTAGTCATGGCGGCAAGCGATAAAAGTCCCGTGGGCGGATATTCGTTGATGCCTTTCGGAGGCGCCAGCGATATAAATACAACTTTCATTTTACTGATGCTTTCTTCTCCGAAACACCCAGAACATCAAGAATCCTTTCTACGCTTAAACCATCGATCTTTAATGCGTATGAAAGGTATTGCCTGGCGTTGCTGGTAATATTCAGCCTTAAACGATCGTTGAATAAAAGATTATGGATCGCATCCTTTAACATCCCCGGGTCATATATGCCTAATGCGGCATTCTTAAGAACCGCATCGTAATAATCGGGTTTGCGAGAAAAATTAACCACGAGCACCGGAACGTCGTACAGGAAGGCGTCTAGGACGCTGGTCGATGAACGGGTTACCATGATTCCGCTTGCCGGAAGAAGATCACGCATGCCGTATTTATTATCGACGACCCACGCGTTGGAGGCTCTTCTCTTTTTTATCAAAGCCCTGTATTTCGAGGGGTTTTCGTTTGGATGGGGCTTGATCATGAGGAAGACGTCATCCATTCCTATCACGCTGAGAATAATCGCTTCATTAATTTCATCGATATCGTCGATTTCCTGAGTCGGATATTGTCCTGCGAACAACACCATTTTAACGTTGCTCCGGATACCGAGATTTTTAATAAGCGAGCGTCCGGATACGCCATTCTTTCCGCGTACCTGCATATCGAATCTCGGACTTCCCGTGACGAATATCTTGCTTTCCTCCACTCCGCATGAAATAAGATCGTTCCGGGTACTTTCGCCGATGACACAAATCGCATCAGAGAGAATGCGCCCTTCACATCGAATACCGTCATCCGGCTGATGAATAACTTTTTTCACATGAAGGTTTGAGACAAAGGGCCTTTTTTCATAAAGGCCCAATTGGATGTTCACGCATTTTACCGAACGGGCGATTGCCGTTTCCACCAGCAGACCCATGACATAGTATTTATCCTGCGGATGTACAATCGTTTTCGGCTGAAGGGCGGTTATAAGATTATCATAAGTCCGGATCAAACCTTTTAGTTCGGCCATCTTCGCGCAGAAAAACAAAACCCGCGCGGCATGTACAGCCTTCCCGATAGCCATGCCGCGGTATTGCATTGCCGTTAGCGCAGTCGCTATTCGTTTCCTATTTCTTAAATAATACGGGAGTCCGGCAAATCCTGCCAGGGGGTCGTTGCAGGCGTAATCGTTCAAAAACACACTGACATCCGCGAACGCCTTGTTATTATCTGTCAGGACCTTTAAAAAGTAGCAGTTTCCAACGGTTCGTTTATACAAAACCTCGAAATTTTCATAAACACTATTAACGATTGGGACTAACATTATTTTGCCGTTGTACTTATTCAGCAGATCTTTTGAAATGACTTTGGGTTGGATGACGCGTACACGAATTAACAACATGGCAGAAACAATTAGATTCAAAAAGGCCTCAAAAACAGGCGTTCCCGGAACCGCCCGCCGGATGTGTCCGATGCCACTCACAGAAGCAACGATTTCCGGGATTTTATCATAATAAAGCGATAGGCCCCTGTACACGGCATCGGGCTGAATTCTTTGAAGAATATTGACAGAAATCTTGAGCTTTTCCAATTTTTCATACAGGTAATATCCAATATCGTTCTCCAGCACGCGGTAGACATCAATACCCTTCGTGATTTTTATCCCTGACATTTCCTCTGATTTACGATGCCATTCTGCAGCCAGACCGGCGGCTTCATCAGTAATAGCATCGTACATCGAGGTTTCCCGGAAATCCCGGAACGATACGAACTCCAAACGTCTGAACATCCGTTTCCAACCTTCAGGGATGCTCCCCTCCACAGCGACCACGGATGAACCGGCTTTGATATAAAAGACAGCCAAGGTAAGATAATCGCAAAAACTTGAAATACGGTTGAACACCCGTGCATATCGGCCGTCGGATTTATGAACAACGCCTCTGATGAAAAGCAGGTTTCTGGCCGGCATAAATTATTTCAAATTATAAGTGCTTCTAATTTCCTGGATAATACCGGTATGTTTCTCTAGAAACAGCAAGAGCGCGGCCACCAATGCGCCATACAGTGCCATTCTATAGACAAGATTTTCCGTTGAACCGTCCGCGTGCTTAAACGGCAATATCGTGTCAATCAACATCACGCCTGATATAAAAACGACAATGATAACGAATAGCGGCAATATCAGCCTTAATATCCCTGTAAAGTCTCGTTTGGGAAGGTAATAGGCTGCAAAACAAGAAGTCATGCTGTATAGGATCACTGCCGTACCCGATGCGATCGCGACACCCTTAATCCCCCAACCGTTAGCAACAGCAATATAATCAAACGCACCGATAAGACACAGTGTGGTCAATTGTAAGATGACTAGAAGATAAGATTTATTGAACGCCGCAAAGACAAATCCCGATATGATCGCCAAGGACATAAACGATCGAGAAATCAATAGTATTTTAGCGGACGTCAGACATGCCATGAAGGACGGGTATACTTGCGCGACAATGAACGGAACAGCAAGATAGATCCCAAGAGACAACGTCATGGTAATGAATAGAAGTATGATCGTGGGCTTGATAATGAACTTTCTCACCGAAGCGGGATCGTATCCCGCCGTTTCGTATATACGCGGGACCAACGCATGGACAAATTGAGCCGGTAGCGCGCAGACATAAACAGCCATCTCAAGTCCCAATGCGTACAGGCCGAGTTGTTCCCATCCCAGGAACTTGCCGATTATGAAACGGTCTATACTCAGCCATACGATAGGGATAAAAGCCGCAAGGGTTAACGGAAAACCAATCTTGGCCATCCTGAAAAGCACGTTTTTATTCAAAGAAAATCTGAAACGATATCCTGAACGGTAAAACCCGTATGAGGTTGATAGGACATAGGCGCCTATGATGCCTGCTAAAACTCCGTATAGCCCGCATTTCCATATCAACGACAGTGTCATTATTGCAAATATTATCGCCCAGACGTATTGCATGCGAGCGATGATCGTAAATGCATTATCCGCCCGAAGCCTTCCCCATAAAAATTGGTAAACGCACACGAACGGACTGAAAACGGCAAGCAGTATCGATCCGTAATAAAATTGCGATGGAAAATGCTGCGTGCGGTCGATCCGGATGATGGCCACGGCCAGAATAAATGAAAACAAGAGGGACGAAACCAGCATAAAGGTGAAAACAGTGTTGTGCAGATCGGGAATCGTCTCAGGCGTTTTCCGGCCGCGCAGGTAAGGAATCTCCTTGGATAACCCGTTTCCGGTGCCGAAATCAGAAACCGAGGCCCAATCAAGGATCATACGCATGCCGTTCAGCATACCTGATTTTGACGGCCCGAGGATCCGGGGTATCAACAAACCGGTAATGATTGTGACCAGCTGTTTCACTAAATTGCTAAGAAGTATCGTAAAGGAGTCTTTAATGAGTCTCATAAATATTTCACGTCATGCTTTTTTCTTGTTCGTGCCGTTCCATTCATAATCGACTTCGCAATAGACTTCTTCGATGGCGGTCATGCTTTTTTCCAAAGTGTATTTTTCCAAGACTTTATTTTTAGCGTTTTGTCCGAGCATGCCCCGAAGATGTTTGGAACCGAACATTTCGCATATCGCCCCAGCCATGCCCTGAATGTCAGACACTCTGATAAGGATACCCTCCACGCGGTCCTCCATCACTTCTCTTGTGTCCCCCGCATCAGTTGACACAATCGGTTTGGCGGCTGCCATGCCCTCTAGCAATATTTTGGGCACGCTTTCCCAACGCGAAGAAATGACCAGAACATCCATAAGATCAAACACACTCTGCAGGTCCGTATTGGCGGCGATAAAAACAACTGCGTTATCGAGACCCATGTTTGTTGCAAGCGCTTGAAGACACACTTCGTCATCGCCATAACCGACAAGCAGGAATCTTGCATCCGGATATTCTTTCAAGACAAGTGCGGCGCATTTTATAAAATCATCCTGACCTTTCTTTCTAACATCATACCTTCCGATAACGCCGGCGGTAGGGACATCGGCCGGCAGGCCAAGCGCTGCGCGTGTCAGGTTGCTTTCACCTTTTACGCCCAGTCCCGCGGTATCCACGCCATCATAAATGATCCTGAATTTATCGGCATATTGAGACGCGTTTCCTGCCTTTTGGGCGTATTCGGAACATCCGTTTCCGTCGCACACGATGCGTCGTGATCTTTTATAGACGAATTTGTCCAGGAAACGGTGGTAGGACTTTTTCCACACATCCCAATCCTGAATGGTCGTGACAATTCTTCTGTTGCCGGTCAGGTACGAAGCGGCTATTCCGAAATAAATAAGCGGAAAGCCGAAAAAATGCCATGTGGCGTTCCGGTTTTTGAATAAATAATACATGAACTTTATAAAAACCACGGGGTGAAAGCGCTTTGAATCTTTTTGAGTCCCGCGGTGTCCGGTTTTATATGAAAACCAGGGTATGACTTTGAGGGAAGGAATCTCTTTGATTATACTTTCATGGAACATTATCGTTGAACTGCTCAGGCATATTTCCGCTTCAAACCGGGTCCGGTCTAAAGCCCGAGCTATTGTCAACACATTCTTTTGTGTCCCGCCAACTGCAAGGTTATTGACGAACAGGACGATTTTTTTCCGCTTCATCGTAAAGCTTTTACCGTTGCCGTCAACCTAGAAGCTCTTTGACCGTGTTCAAGGCAAAGAAAAAGCCTTCTCCTTTGAATCGGTGACCCTGCCAGACTTCCGGAATCCAGCCGACATCCAGTTCCTTTAATGAAGGGAGCAGCGCTTTAAAATCAACATCACCTTCGCCAATTTGCAACCCTTCACCATTGGCGCCACCGGCATCCGCAAGATGTATGTGGCGCGTATAAGGCGTTAATATCCTGCAATATTCAACAAGGTCAAATTTCTTATAATTACAATACAATGCCGCGTGAGAAATGTCCAGCACGATACGATATCCTGTTTTTCTGCAAAAATCCCTTATCTCGAGGGGATTCATAAAAATACTGTGGTGCCATTCTCCGCCATAATACCAGGGAAGGGGGGGCATGTTCTCAATCAATATCTCTGCCCCCTTCGTTTGCAACCGTTTCAAGGAGTTTTCAAGATTATCATAAAGCATGCTTTTGTCGCTCACCTCTTCATCATAATTCATTCCTCCCGGATGAAAAATGACCTTCGGCCCTGTCTTTGGGGTTCCCTTGAAATTCTTTTTCAGTTCCGCTGCCACATCGATTACTTGTTGAGCAAACGCAACCGTCATGTCCCGTTTGGATTTACTGACAGAACAGAAATCCAATAGATAATCCCCGTTATACTCGGGGGAATGGACGACGACCTCCTGAGAATAGCTCCCTAACCCACCAATATCGAAACCCATATCCTTGTCGCTCAAATGAAATTCTATTATGTCAGGATTAAACCTGACAAGGCTGTCGATATCATTATACCGCACAATGATTCCCCATCGCTTCGGGAAAGACATGCTTTTCATTACTGCATATTCCTCCCCGAAATCTTCCTCGGAAAAATAAGCGTCCTTATTGATGTCCCGAAGGCATGTTTTACCGACAAGATCATATAACCGTTGAGGGGATATCCCCTTCGCCGGTCCCTTGGCCGCCACCATTTCGCGTTTGATGGTTGTTCCTTTTTTTATATCAATGGCGGCAACCAGACTTTTTGCCAAGGTTTCTCGGTTGATGATTTCGCCCCTGGAAAGCCACTTGGTTCCGCTACCCAGCGAAGATTCCAAATTCCTGATATCCCGGACGAGTTTTATCAAACCCTGGGGCTCAAGACTCGCCGCATGATCCGGACCGACCATTGTCCTGTCCAATGTCAAATGCCTCTCGATGACGCATGCCCCCATGGCAACGGCCGCCGTTGAGATTGCAATCCCCCTTTCGTGCCCCGAATACCCCACCGGCACGTTAAATTTGTTCCTCAGGGTATTCAAAAACCTGAGATTAATATCACTGAATGAGGCGGGATACGCACTATTACAATGAAGCAACGCAAATTGCGCTTTTCTCTGTTTAAGATAATTCACGGTATTGCCTATTTCAGAAAGAGACGCCATTCCCGTGGAAACGATTAAAGGTTTTTTGATCGATGAGACGTACTCCAGCAAATCAAAGTTTGTCAAATCCGCCGATGCCATCTTGTAAACAGGCATTTGCAGCGACTCCAGGAAATCGACACTTTTCCTGTCCCATGCGCTGCATAGAAACAGGATGCCTTGCGCCTTGCAATACTCGTTGATTTCAACAAACTCTTCTTCTGCAAGCTCAAACCTTCGCAACAAAGGAAGAACATACTGCAAAGATTGTTCACCCAGCAAAGGGTTGTCCAAAACATCTTTCTGATACAGGGAGGTTAAATTTCTTTTTTGAAATTTAACCGCATCAGCTTTTGCCTCCACGGCGATATCGATTAGCTTTTTTGCGAGAGACAATTGGCCGTTATGATTCAAACCTATCTCGGCAATAATGAACGCCGGCTCACCCTCTCCGATAATCCTGTTTTCAATCTTTATCTTTTCCACGATATTTCCCCTTGATAATTCTTTCAACAATCTCAAAATCAGAAGGCTCGTCGATATCAATAGAGTCAACCTCGTTCATGATTAGTGCTTTAATCCTTCCGCCGATGCGATTTCTCTCTTTCAATAAAAAATCTCTCCCGGTTATATACAGGGCCCCATTTTCCCTGAACTTTTTTGGCATTTTCTGGCTAAACGGCCTTTTATTGTATTCTAATTTGTAGTCCTCTCCTTCAAAATGCCCGGCCAGGTAATAATGCTGAATTTCGCAAACCGATACCAGGGAGTCCGCGTCGGCTTCGACTATCATTTTGATGCCTTTATTGATGATAGGGGCATCCCTTAACGGAGAGGTGGGCTGTAACAGAACAATATAATCTGGAAAATACTTTTCTTCCTCAAGACGACCTGCCACATTTATTAATACGTCTTCCGTTGAGGATTCATCTTGGGATATTTCCCTGGGACGCATAAATACTTCCGCTCCATCAAACCTGGCAACTTTGGCTATTTTTGGATCATCCGTGGAAACTATTATTCTGTCCACAAGCCTGCACTGAATTGCCGCATC
>Ga0208373_1005903_pt1 | contig 9978 bp, 12 predicted proteins | sample RifOxyC2_FD_184036 | JGI IMG/M metagenome (GOLD analysis project Ga0208373, IMG submission 184036) | Soil microbial communities from Rifle, Colorado - Rifle Oxygen_injection C2 (SPAdes) | ecosystem: Environmental > Terrestrial > Deep subsurface > Rock core/Sediment | place: Rifle, Colorado... | reverse complement strand
TAAGTCGGCTTGATACCAACTAAGTTACAAAAAGCAGATGGTTCACGCACTGAACCACAGGTCTCAGTACCGAGCGCAACAAGCGCCATATCAGCACCCAGCGCTGCCGCAGAGCCACCCGATGACCCTCCTGGGACTCGAGTCGGGTCATATGGATTCCTAGTAACGCCATAGGCAGAAGTTTCAGTTGAAGAGCCCATGGCAAATTCATCCATGTTAGTGCGACCCAAAATAACCGCACCGGCCTGTTTTAATTTTTTGACTGCGGTCGAGTCATATGTAGCCACATAGTTTTCTAGAATCTTTGAACCAGCAGAGACTTTGTGACTCTTGAACAAAATATTGTCTTTGATAGCTATCGGCACACCAGTCATAAGAGTTGCGGTACCATTTTGAAACATTTCCTGAGCCTTGTCTGCCTGTTCCATCACGTCATCAAAAACTTCCAGATAGGCATTGAGCTCTGCGTTTTTTGCTTCAATATTTTTTAAATAAGCACTGGCTAGTTCACGGCAGGTGTATTCGCCTTTTTTTAACGATTCATGTGCTTTTTCAATTGTTAGGTTTTTTGTATCGATCATAAGAGTTTAGGGTAGAATTTTCTTAACTTTTAGGAAATCATCTTGTTTGTTTGGAAATTGTTCAATAATCAAATCCCGGTCAAAATCGCGGTCGGTTTCCACGTCTTCACGCCAAGCATTGTAGTGGTCAAATTCTAGTTCCACGCCATCTACATTGGCGCCTTTTATTATATCCACATAACCGAGGATATTTTCGAAGTCTTTTATAAGCGATAGCTTTTCATCTTCTGGGAGGTCTATCCTGGCTAATCCTGCTAAGTTTTCTACGTCTTTTATTTCCATTTTATTTTCCTGTTAATGCTTTTATTCTATCCTCGACTGGTGGATGAGTTGCAAATAATCCACTGATTCGCTTCCCTATTTTATAACCTTTTGGGTCAGCAAGATACAAGTGTGCGATGGCCGAGCTTTGTTTTCGCATTGGTTGACTGTACTGTGAAATTTTACGAAGTGCATTGGCAAGGCCTTCGGGATAACGAGTAAGTAGTGCACCCGATGCATCGGCTAGGAATTCACGCTTGCGAGAAATAGCGAGCTGAATAAGGGTTGCAAATATTGGAGCAAGGATTGAGAGAATGATTCCTACTATCATCAGTACTCCCCCTGCTTTACTGTCGTCATTGTCTCTGTGTCCCCCGAAAAGCATGCTTCGCATAAAAAAGTCAGCCAGGATAGAAACAAAACCCACAAGCACAACAGCTACAGTAGATACGAGCATGTCGCGGTTTCCAATGTGAGAAAGCTCATGAGCCAACACACCTTCGAGTTCGTTTTTTTCTAAAATCTGAAGAAGACCAGTTGTAGCACATATTACAGCGTGATTTTTGTCCCGTCCAGTCGCGAAAGCATTTGGTGCAGGGTCGTTGACCACATACACCTTTGGCATAGGTAGTCCCGCAGTAATAGCCAAGTTCTCGACACTGGTATAAAAATCGAAGTATTCTTCCCTTTTAGCCTCCTTGGCTCCGGCTAGTTTGATGACGATTTTGTCCGAGAACCAGTACGAAACTATGTTCATGCCTACACTAAACAAAACAAAGAAATACAGAATGCTTGGATTCTGATAGTAATAGGAAAAGAACCAACCGAGGGCAATGACAACACCGAAAAATACTGTCATCAGCATCCAGGTTTTGGTTACATTTTTTGATTGTTGGGTATATAGAGTTGCCACGGTTTACTGTAAAATAATTGGGATTAAAATACTTTTATCATTCTCTGGAAGTCCGGAAGCATTGTCGTTGTGAATTTCGAAATATGCTGGACCTGCTGGCAAATCGGTAAAGTCGATGTTGCCTTCGAATTCTACAGGGCCCGCGGTCATCCATTCAGTCTTGGCTACGGCGTTACTTGCTTTAATAACCTCTTTGTTTGCATCGAGTATGTTGATCAAAATATTTGCTTCAAAGAAATATCCGCCTTTGACACTACCCCGGTAGGACAAAATTCCTTCGGGCATTTTCGCGTTTGGTACGATAGAAAGATAAATCAAATCCTCTGCCCTGCCTAGAAGCAGTGTCTTGTCGTATTCGACTGGCATAGTATTGTCGGTAGTCTCTACGGTATTGTCTACTACTGGTGCCTCGCTAACCTTTGGTTCCTTTTGTAAGAAAAAAAGTACAACCACAACCAGAACGAGGGCACATACAAACAATATAATTTTTCCAAATTTAGTCATAGATTTTTTGTCTAGAAACTATAACCTAGTTACTAGAAACTAGTTCTTAAAATTTAACTTCAACCGTATTCTGTGCTACGTCGTTGTCTGGTAGATCAAAGAATTCAGCGTTTTTGAAACCGAACATTCCTGCAATAATATTCGAAGGAAATTGTTGAATAGAGGTGTTGATGTCTCTGACGTTGGTGTTATAGAACCTTCGAGCTGCTTGGATCTTGTTCTCAGTATCAGAAAGCTCTCTTTGTAATTCAATAAAGTTGGCATTGGCTTTAAGGTCTGGGTACGCTTCTGCAATACCAAAAAGTCCGGTTACTGCTTGTCCTAGCATTGCTTCACTTTGGGTGTGTTCTCCCATAGTCTTGGCTCCCATAGCAGCTGCACGTGCCTGGGTAACTTTTTCGAAAGCGGTTGATTCGTGGGTAGCATAACCCTTGACTGAATTAACCAAGTTCGGAATCAAATCATAACGACGCTTGAGCTGGACTTCGATGTCCGACCAAGCTTCCTGTGTGCGGTTCCTAAGTGAAACTAATTTATTGAATACAAACGCAATCCAGATAACGACGAGCGCTAAAGCGCCGATTAAATATTTCATGTTTTCTTGCCCACCCCAAAGAGCGGGTTACTTTAACGAGTAATACTAGTATTATAGCACGAAAAACTACTTTTTCATTTGTCGTTCGTGCACCAAAACCAAAAGTGGAGAAGCCAAGAAAATCGAAGAATAAGTACCGAAGAACATACCCGCAGTAAGCATAATCGCAAAGTATTTAGTGCTAGTTGGTCCGAAGAACACAAGCGCTAGAAGTGCCAAAATAACAGTGAGTGAAGTGGCGATAGACCGTGCGAATGACTGGTTGAGACTGTCCCCTATTATTTGGCTGAAGTTTGCTTTGTCGATTTTGGATTCTTTGCTCAAATTTTCTCGAATTCGGTCGAAGATAACAATGGTATCAGAAACAGAAAGTCCTAGTACTGTGAGCACCGCCACTACGAAGAGTGTGTCGAGCTCTGCGCCGTAGTAATGTGAAAGTAGAGCAAAAAGTCCAACAGAGATAATGACATCGTGAAGTAGCGTAACTATGGCTATCAATCCATATTGCCAAGAAGCTACACCTTGGCGACCTGCGGATGAAACTTTTCTAAATGCGTATGCAATGAAAAATATAATAGCTAATGATACCAAGATGACCGCGACTATCGCTTTCCTAGTGAGTTCGCGTCCTACTGACGGACCGATGGAGTTGAAGTTTACTTCTTTGAGTGAATTTGCTCCATCCAAAGACAGTACTTTCAGTAGGGCTGTATGCTCAGTATCACTCAAGTCTCGAGACTTAACGATGTACCCCATGTCCCCTGTTGGTTGAATTAATACAGAACCGAGTTCCAGAACTTTCAAATTTTCACTCAGAGTTTCCTGATCTGGACGAACAGTATCATAAGCAACTTCGGTTAATGCTCCGCCTTTGAAATCTATACTTACTTTGAGTCCAAAAACAGAAATCAAAATTATAGACACCGCAACCAATACAGTAGACAAGAGAACGAATATTTTTTTGTTTTTAACTATAAACATATAATTTATTTTACTTTTCCATTACTTAGACCACTCGAAAACATGAACCTTGAAAATCTGTTTTCCTTGATGAATGATAGTGCTCCTAAAAAGATCTTGGTTATGGTTATAGCGCTAAACATTGAAACTAGAACGCCCATACCGAGAGTAAGCGCAAAGCCCTTAATCAGTGATGTGCCGAACCAGAAAAGGATAATAGCGGTGATGATACTTGAGGTATTGGAATCCCGGATTGAAGACCACGCTCGGCTAAAGCCATTCGATACAGCATCCGCGATGGTCCGGCCTGAGCGGAGTTCTTCTTTAATACGCTCAAAAATAAGAACATTGGCATCAACAGCAATACCCATCGAAATTATAAATCCGGCAATTCCAGCTGCGGTCAATGTCACCGGTATTAGCTTAAAGAGAGATAGTACGATAACCACAAAGAAAGAAAGTGAGACTACAGCGATAAGTCCTGGGAGTCTGTACCAAAGTATCAAGAAGGCAGCAACCAATAAGAATCCGATGATACCTGCTTTTACTCCGGCAGCTACTGCACTACCACCTAGAGTCGCACCGATGGTTTGTTTTGAAAGCAGTGTTATAGGCACAGGAAGTGCACCAGAATTTAACCGCCCTACGAGTTGTTTTGCTTCTGATGGGGTAAAGCTTCCTGAAATAACAGCTTGACCGTCGAGGATTTCTTGTCTCACAACCGGTGTAGATATCGGTGAACCGTCGAGGTAGATAGCAACCATTTTACCTACGTTAGCTTTGGTGATTTCTCCAAAGAGCTTGGTACCAGCCTCGTCGAATTGCAATGATACTCTAGGCTCGCGCGTATTTGGATCGAACTCTAAAGTTGCTCTTTTTAGGTAGCGTCCGGTGAGTTCAGTGTTTACGAATTGATTAGACAAATCTAAGCTTAGTTGACCATCGGGACCAACGGTAGCATTCTGTGGAGTGCCTTCTGGGGCTTCGGTCTTGAATTCCAAAAGTGGAGTCTGACCGATCATGGTTGTCGCCTTCTCTACATCTGTAACACCAGGCAGGTCAACGATGAGCTTTTGCTCACCACCGGATACGAAACTAGCTCCTTCTACTTGAACTACTGGTTCAGAAACTCCAAAGAGATTCACTCGTCGTTCGATAACGTCACGAAGAGCCTCCATTGATTCCGCAACTTCGCTAGGATCTAGAGCTGAAACATCAGCCTTGTATATGAGGTGACTTCCCCCAGACAAGTCCAAGCCCAATCGGAATTGATGATTTTGGAAAAATGCCTTTTCTTGACCAAAGTTAGGATTCAGCTTGTATTCAGACTTGTAAACAAACAAAGCCACACCTGCGCCCAAGGCTATTACTAGTAATGCTATTAAGATTCTTTTCCAAATTTTCCACATAAATATAGGGCTATTCTAGCGCATTTAGAAATAAATGCAAATTTTAAAAGTGTAACCTGACTTATTGTCAAATTTGACTTTCAAACTATGAAAGGCTATTTTTAGTGTGACAAAACATCTGTTCATTAAAAAAGACAGCCATGCTCTACCAAAGAAAAATGGAGGTCTTCTTAAAGAACCTCCAATACCAAATTGTCCCAGATAAAACTGGGGTTTACAAATACGAAGCTGGATTTCGCCAGCTGAAGTATGACTTTAATCCGTATGTTTACATTATTGAAGTAAATGGTGTAAAAAAGTTTGTAGGTTGGACTGAATCTGCCTACAAAACAATTGCCCGGCATTTTTCTGGGGGCTTTGCTGGTAAAAGAAACTTTGTGGTAGATCAAAACGACCTACCCAAAACAAGAGTTGGACTTATTCCAGCTGAGCCTGGAAAAAAACTCACAAAAACCAAAAAGTTGGTTCAACTTCTTGTTTTCAGAGAAGAAGATCCAATTAAAAAACTTGAGGAGAAAATAAAAAAGGGAGAAGCGCTTTTCCCCGAAGAAGTGAAAGCGTTCCTGGAAGAAATCTTCCCCCAAGTTTTAACACTTACCGTAGACCAGATACAATGGTCTAAATCCGTAATCTCGGCCATAAAAGCCGATTATATTTTTAATCGCTTCAAATGCCAGATTCTCCTGCTGGAGGAAAAACTATGGGAACAAATCCCATTTTAAAAGGTCTCGCCACAACAGAGTAGCGAGACCTTAACATTTATACTGCAATAAAGTTAGTGAGAAACTACTCACTAATTGCCCAAGTGGGTAGATTTATATTTTTAGGATCTTTCGAATATTTATAAAATTCTAATGCTTGCTCTGGGGTTATTCTCTTACCAGGTTCAAGTTTACCCTCTGCGTTACTTTTTACAGTCACGGGAACAAGCGGAACCCATTTCCCATGTGCAGGAATAGTAACCAAGAGCAACCATGTTCCATCTTTCTTTTTAAAAACCGAACGCAAGGCTCCATCTTTGGACGACTCCAGGTCAACTTCTATAAGGCCAGGCAAACCATCTGGTCCAATTTCATTTTTTGAACTTTTTAAATTACTTGCGCTTGGTTGTTCGAGTCCTGCCATAGTATATAAGGTTATTTATTACATTTTTTATTATACAAAAAGCTTACACAATAAGCTATGAATCCCCCGAGTAAAAATCCACCCAGTATATCTACCGGGAAATGCACTCCAACGGCAATGCGAGCGAGGCCGATGAGTAGTGCAAACAATATAAAAACGTAACCAGATTTTTTGTGGCTTAGATACATGGCCACACCGAGCGCCATGAAAAACGTTGCGTGGCCAGACGGGAAAGAATAATCAGTTTTTGAAATAAGAGGTTCTATGTCTTGAAGAGCTAGATAAGGCCGATTTGTATGAAATACAAATTTCAACAAAGTAGCCACACACCAAGCGATTCCTCCTGAAAAAAATACCAAGACTATTTCCTTCCACTTTTGTTTGAGAGCTTCAAATGGATTTTTTGAAGTTATAACTTCGTGGTGAACTAATAAATATATAAACGCTGACACGATCACCAAGTACGGCAACATGTGAGCGACAAATACTATCAAATCATCCAGAAAGACTGACTGGTGAGATAAATTATAAAAAAAATAAAATATGTTACTGTTGAGGGTTTGCATTTTTTTGTTTCGCTACTTCTAATACATTACTGAAAAGCATGGCTATGGTTACTGGGCCTACTCCACCTGGTACTGGTGATACATAGCCCGCCACGTCTTTCACGGATTCTAAATCTACGTCCCCTGCGAGGCCGGCACCAGATTCTGATGTCCCTGCATCTATGATGACAACTCCAGTTTTTATCATCGAGCCCTTGATGTGTGCACCCTTGCCTATGGCTGAAATTATGATATTCGCATTTTGTAAAATAGCTTCTTGGTTTGAGGTACTGCTGTCTACGGTTTCAGGTTTCAATCCGCGGAGTCTCAACATTTGGGTCACCGGCCTACCGACAAGTTTACCCTGGCCGAGAACTACTATTTTCTTGTCAGACAAGTCCAGATGAAGCGAATCCAAAATGTGCATACAAGCAAGTGCTGTAGGTAATTTTAGTGAATCTTCTCCGGCATAAAACTTGTCATTCACCACAGAACCCAGAGCATCCACATCTAAATCAGGGTCAATTGCGTTCAAAACTTTCTGTTCATCGATGTGTGCTGGCAATGGAAGCTGTACAATGACCCCACACATATTTTCTATTTTGTTTATTTTTTCTATTTCTTTGATCAAGTCTTCGGTGGTGATAGATGCGTCGAAGCTGGCGCTGTGAAATTTGAACCCGGCATTCTCGGCTTTTTTAGCCTTCATCTCGACGTATTTCTTTGAAGCAAAGTCATCCCCTACCAAGACATCGCAAAACACCGGAACGAAGGATAACTTCTCCACTTCTGTTTTGACATTCTGCAAAATGTCGCTACTTATTTTTCTGCCATCAATTAATATCATTTTATTGTAGTCCCAAGAATTCATTACGCATGGCGTCACGGTGAGCACTGCGCGCATAACGACGTAGACTCATCAATATGCCGAGCCCAGCAAATTCGGTAATCAAATGCGATCCTCCGTAGCTCATAAAAGGTAGCGGAATACCAGTAACCGGGAAAATACCCAAATTCATGCCTACGTTTATGATTATATGCGTCATGAAAAATATAGCCAGCCCCAGACCAAAGAGAGTTTCAAAGTTCGTAGCTCCGAGCGCTGAGGTGCCCAAAATACGCCAGATAACCAGAGAGAATAAAATCAAAATTATCACCCCACCAACAAATCCCCACTCCTCAGCGAAGGCAGCAAATATGAAATCAGTTTCTGGCTCTGGCAAGAATTTCAACCTCGACTGAGTCCCGAAGCCCAACCCCTTGCCCACCACCTGTCCACTACCCACCGCGATGGTGGACTGAAAGACGTTGTAACCAGACCCATGGATATCTGCCAAGGGATTGAAGAAGTTAACGATACGGTCCTTTTGATAATCGACAAAAACAAAAAACCAAAGCGATGCAAAAGCAACCGCACCCACAATACCTACGATTAGTAGATGCTTTTTGGAAATACCAGAAACCAGCACCATACCAAGCCAGATGAAAAATATAACCATGGCGGAACCGAAGTCTGGCTGTAAGAAAACCAAAAGGAACGGTATAAGGGCATAGAGTCCAGAAATGAAAATGTGTTTGATATTTTTTATCTCTACGTGCCGACGGGAAAAGTATTTCGCCAATACCAGTATCAATACTAGCTTCATCATGTCTGCAGGTTGAAAAGAAAATCCTCCGAAATCAAACCAGCTCTGTGCCCCGTGCGAAACCTTACCCAGGATAAACAATGCTGTCAGCACAAACAAGAAAAACAAGAATAACGTCACCAAAACCCCGGTACGTTTAATAAAACGAAAATCAATTGATGAAAATACAAAAAAAACTACGAGCGACAGGCCAACCCAGATGACTTGCCGACTGAAAAAATCCACTCCACCTTTCTCTGGAGTAAAAGACTTCATGGTGAAAAGCCCCGCCGTCAAAATAGGCAAAAGGAAAAAAACTAGTAGCCAATCAATTCTCTTTAAAAACAACTGTGCCATATTACTTCAACTTCGTATCCAGAATATTAAAAATTGGAATTACTTCTTTGACGACTACCGGCTTTGACATTGGGCTACGCCAAGTGAAAGACAGCTCCTCTACTTCTTCGGGGCCTAGTTTCTCTAAATACGTTTGGCTGGCGGACAAAGCGTTGCCTGTTGCATCATAGAGAATCGCCACCGCCTCTAAATTTGGAATCGTAAGGAAATAAGTGTTTTGAATTTTTGCATATAACTTCGGCAGACTTCCTTCATCTTCTAGTCTGATGTCAGAGATGAGTACTTTTGTTTGGTCAATTTTCTCTGGAGAGATTTGAACCCAAACTGGCTTTTCTGTAAATTCGAAACTAGTGTAGATAGCCTTCGAACTGCCCAAGTCTATCGCCGGCTCAAAGACGGCAAATTTACCAGACGGTGGTATGGTAGTCTCGCCTTCTCTGCTACCAACGTAGATATTGTTTTCATTCGCAAAACGAAAACGATATTTTATCTTGTTCACTGCTGCGTTTTTGTTTTGATTTTCCACATAAGCTACTGCGTTGTACCTGCCTGGTACAACTTCGAAAGACCGAGACCAGATGACCTTCAAATCATCCAGCGTAGCTACGCAGGCCAGCGCACAGGAGCCACCGCAGTCCACACCGGTCTCGTCGCCGTTTTGTTTTCTGTCAGTACAAGTAGGAGGTTTGTTAAAATGCGGATACCCGATCCACAGACCAAGTCCTCCGAAAATAAGGATGAGTATTCCAATATAAAAAAGCCGTCGCTTCATCGCCCATGTCATGGGAATATTGTAACACAAAAAACCTTTGTTCATAAAGGTTGTAAATGGAAGAATTCATTGCTTAGTGCTGGCGACTGCCTACTTTTGCCCGAGGACTATCATCGGCTCGACAAGGCTTAACTTCTCTGTTCGGAATGGGAAGAGGTGTGACCCTTGCGACGAATCACCAACACTAAAAAATGAATTTAGTCTTTTCAATTATTTTGTATCCCCGACATATCGTCGGGGTTGTGGTTTACAAATTTCCTAACAGGAATCGAAACATTAGTACTTCTCAGCTACATACATTACTGTATTTACACTTAAAGCCTATCAACCT
>Ga0208373_1005899_pt1 | contig 9985 bp, 1 predicted proteins | sample RifOxyC2_FD_184036 | JGI IMG/M metagenome (GOLD analysis project Ga0208373, IMG submission 184036) | Soil microbial communities from Rifle, Colorado - Rifle Oxygen_injection C2 (SPAdes) | ecosystem: Environmental > Terrestrial > Deep subsurface > Rock core/Sediment | place: Rifle, Colorado, United... | reverse complement strand
CAGATGACTATGGCAGTCCGGGCTGGAGAAAAGACAGCGGACGTTTTGTCAGCGGTAACACCAACTGGATGCCGAGAATAATGTCATACAACTCATATGGGCAAGATGTCATTGGAACAATCGACACCGCCAACCGCGCACCATCAACCGCAACCGGCGGTAGCCTTCGTGTTTATGACACCGGGAAATCATCTATTCAGCAAGCGGCTTGGTGGTGGATTAACGACACAACCTTCGGCAGTCAGGGACTTGCAAACGCCAACACCGACAGACTTGATTTTTACTTCAAAACACAAGGTCTTACCACTGATCCCGGTCTAGAAGGGAGTGAACCGTCCGGCTATAACATTCATGTCGGCACTTACCTTTGCTGGCCCGGGGGCGGCTACGGCGGCGGCGATGATTGCCCCACTGAAGCAAGTGGTCAGCATTACTATCATTATATGACGATTCATGATGGCGCATGGCTCCGTGTTGTTCTCGACCGCCATCCTCAATGGTTGAGGGATTGCTGTGAACCGAGTGATAATCCGGCAGGGCCGTCCCATCCCTACTTCCAGTACATGAATAGTCTCTATCTTATGATCCGGGATGATCAACCCAACAACACGCAATTCTGGGTTGACGAGATGAGATTTTCGCAAAGTACCCAGCCGGAAAACGATATTTCTATCAGCAGTGTTTGGACCGGCTACTGGCCGAGTACTGGCTGGGAAATTGGATTTAACGACACATCTTTTCCGCACGGCAGTTACAATGATACCTCAATGAGCTCCTTTGAGATTCGGTACTCAAATGCACCGATTACCAATGCCAACTTTTCTTCAGCCACGACGATCACGCCCCTGTATCACGGTTACGGCGGTGCTGGCAGAATCAGGCGACCTAACCCGTGGAAACTGCCGGCTTGGACGCGATTTACCCTCCCTTCAAATTTTAATGCGCCCGGCGCTCATGTTTACTTCGCAATCAAAGATGTTTCCGCAACGGCAAACGGTGACGGGCATAATTCCCAAAGCTCTTATGTTAAAACTATAGATTATGTAGTTCCTGGCGGAACCGGTGTTCCTACCCCAACTCCTACACCCACACCTACTCCAACTCCAACTCCAACGTCGACACCCACTCCTACGCCAACGCCAACTCCGACACCCACTTCTACTCCAACACCAACCCCGACTCCTTCAGTAACAACAACCGGCACCATCACCATAGGCGAACAAAACATTCTTTCAACTGACGACTCCGGCAACGGCAACCTTCTTGTAGCCCAGCAAACAACTCTCTCTCAAACCGCAACCATTCAATCTCTCTCTTTCTATATAACAACAGCGTCAGGCAACCTTCGTCTTGGCATCTATGACGGAACCGGCCCCGGAGGAGGACCAGGCCAGAAGAAAGCCGAAACCAACTCATTTACTCCCACCACAGGCTGGAACACTCAAAATGTCATAACTCCGGTCTCTCTACCCGCAGGAACCTACTGGCTCGCTTATCTTCCTTCTTCAAGCAGTCTGGCATTCAAGCTCGATTACACAGGTTCAGCCAAATGGTATTCCTACACATTTGCTTCAATGCCCCAGACGTTTTCAACTTCTCCTATGGGAAGCGGCGCGTATCACTGGTCTTTCTACGCTACCCTGAATGCTTCTACGGTAACTCCAACACCCACACCCACACCAACACCAACCCCAACACCAACTCCTACTCCAACTCCAATTCCGACACCAACACCTACTCCTACTCCGACACCTACGCCTGTTTCAACTAAATTCTCAATCAATGACAGAGTTCAAGTTTCTTCAGGACCACTCAATGTCCGCCAAACCGCCAATGGAACTTCTCTAGGCACTCAAGCCACCGGAGCTCTTGGAACAGTAATCGGAGGCCCGACCAACGCAGGAGGATTTAACTGGTGGAATGTTAACTATGATTCTGGAGTTGACGGCTGGTCTGCGGAAGATTATTTGGAGAAATACACGGCACCAACTCCAACACCAACTCCCACTCCGACACCTACTCCAACACCAACTCCCACTCCTACTCCAACTAGCACAATCTTTTCTTCTTCAAGTAATTTTTCTTCAACTCAAGGAGGATCAGGCTGGTATTATCTAAGTTCAACCGGGGCTCAACTTACTTACGATTCTACCAATAGTCGCTGGCAGGGAAACGAAACTTATCTTTGGATTTGGAATACAGGCATGCATCCTGGAAACAACGCTGATGCTGTTCGGCGGTGGGTTGCCCAGCAGTCAGGAACAGTACAAATTTCTGGAAATGTTCATGATAACGATTCTTCTTGCGGAGCAGGAGTCACCGCTTATATCAAAAAGGGCAACACAATTTTATGGCAAAGCAATATTGCCAACGGAAACACGGCCGGGGTTAATTTCAACATTACCCAAACTATTCTTCAAAACGAATCTATTGATTTTACGGTCAACAAAGGCCCTGACGGCGTTTGGAATTGCGACAATACTTATTTTGATTCAACCATCGTACTTACAACCACAACCCCAACTCCAACCCCAACTCCAACCCCAACTCCAACCCCCACCCCCACACCAACACCAACTCCTACACCAACTCCTACACCACCAGCAATTAATCCATCAGCTTCCATTACTAATATGACTGTTGGCGCGCGCCAGGTAATTTTGGGCACTTCTGCTCGCAACGCGCTTGGATTAAATTACTGGCCTGATGGCACAATGGGAGTAATCCGCTCCGGATCGCAATATACTTATTTCACTCCGAATAGTTCTGGCATCGCAAAAACAATTGGTACAGCAGACAACCCTATCGAGTCTGTTTCCGCATCAAATATACAGATTCAGGGGATGAAGCATTCCTACAATTACACCGCCGGAGGTCCGGTTTACAAAGACCCGGCAACCGGCACGCTTCTCATGATCTATCACGCGGAAAAATGGCCTACAGGAGACCCGACGGCTTTTTACTCTCTTTTAGGCATGGCAAAATCTAACGACGGAGGAAACACATGGGTTGACTTGGGAGAAATAATTTCACCCAACATAATTTTTGGAAGCGCCGGAACAACCGAAGTCACGGGCGGTTCATTTGCGATTGTTGGAGATTATTTCTATGTCTATTTCAGAGATCGGCTGCAAGACGGCACAACGATTAATTTATCTGTAGCACGTGCAAAAATTGCCGACGTGCTAAGCGCTGCCGCATCAAATAATGTGACAACGTGGACGAAATATCTAAACGGTTCTTGGTCCCAGCCCGGCCTAGGAGGAACTTCAAGCGCGCTTGAATCTGGAAATCCCGGAGCAGGCTTTACCAGCGTTTCTTACAATGAATATTCCGGAAAGTACGTTCTAGTACTCGTGAATTTCGGCGCGAGCTGGGACTTATCTATTATTGAATCAACAGATGGCATCAATTGGTCAGGGCGCAGGCAGCTCGAATCAGAGGCAGGCGAGTCTTACGCTCCCAGTATCATTGGCCTCGGAACGGAACCTAGAAATTCTGGCCAGCAGTTCTATGTATATTATTCTTATTCTCTTGCGGGTGGATTTAATCGATGGAGCGATTCGATTTTGGCAAGATTATCGCTTACTTTAAATGGCATTACTCCAACCCCGACCCCGACACCTACTCCGACTCCCACACCAACACCTACGCCAATCCCTACACCTACTCCAACACCAACACCAACTCCGACTCCAACTCCCACTCCTACGCCTGTTTCAACCAAATTCTCAATCAACGACAGAGTTCAAGTTTCTTCAGGACCACTCAATGTCCGCCAAACCGCCAATGGAACTTCTCTAGGCACTCAAGCCACAGGAGCTCTGGGCACCGTCATCGGAGGCCCGACCAACGCAGGAGGATTTAACTGGTGGAATATCAACTACGACTCCGCACCAGACGGCTGGTCTGCGGAAGATTATTTGGAAAAATACACGGCACCAACTCCAACCCCTACTCCCACACCAACTCCAACTCCGACACCTACTCCAACACCAATCCCTACACCAACTCCTACGCCTTCAGGAACCTCTCAGACATATCCGGCTTTACAAAATTTTTCCTCAACGCAGGGGACTTTCGGTTGGTATTACTTAAGTTCAACTGGAGCTCAACTTACTTACGATTCGGTGAATAATCTATGGCAAGGCAATGAAACGTATTTAAGAATCTGGGGCGACGGAGGACATCCCGGCAACAATGCAGATGCGGTCAGACGATGGATCGCACCGCAATCTGGGACAGTTCAAATTTCAGGAAATGCTCATGACATAGACACCGCTTGCGGATCTGGAGTTACAGTGCTTATCAAAAAGAACGGCACTGTTTTGTGGCAGAGCAATATCGCCAATGGCAACACTGCGGGAATAAATTTCAATATGACTGCAACAGTTGTTCAAAATGACGCCATTGATTTCGTGATCAATAGAGGCCCCGATGGCTACTGGAATTGCGATGCTACTTATTTTAATCCGACTATCATACTTACGACTTAAACTCCCACACCAACCCCTATGACGAGAATCAAATTGAATGAATTCTATGCAAACTAATCTCTCAAAAACTATATTCGCGATTCTGGTCTTTGGACTGGCTTTTATATTTTCCCAGAAAGTAATTGTTCCAAATTTTTCTACGCTCGAAAGAATCAGACCCGAGACCCAGCTGGCTCAAGTGGCTCCAACTTCCGGCCTTGTTGCTCACTGGAAGTTTGATGAAGGATCGGGAACGACGGCAGCCGACTCTGCAGGCTCAAACACCGGAATACTTTCGGGCGGCCCCACTTGGACAACGGGGAAGTTAGGCAATGCCCTTTCTTTTGACGGCTCCAATGACGCGGTCCAAATTCCCGATTCCAATTCACTAGATGTGTCACAGATCACTGTTTCAGCCTGGGTGCGCAAAATCTCTGATACCGATGACTGGGGCATGATTGTTTCGAGACAAGCCGGAACAAGCTATGGAGACAACTGGATCCTTTTCTACAACTCCAGCTCAAATGACGAATATCGTTTTTCTGCCCAAGGAGGAACAAATGTAAAGCTCTATAGAAACGGAGTGCTCATATCAAATAATGCCGTATCAAGCAACAACGACATAGGCCAATGGGTGCATATCGTGGGAACTGCTGAAGGAACTGTCCCTCCTGAAACTTCTGCAGTCTGCATCGGAGGAGGAGCCAACGGATATTACGGCACACGCGACTGTGACAGTGAATATGTCAACGCTATTATTGATGATGTGCGCATTTACAATAGGGTGCTTTCTGCTGCTGAAATCCAAGCGATTTACAATGAAGCCGGAATTGCTACGGCACTACTCCCGACAGTCGCTTTATCAGCCAATCCAGCTTCTATTACCTCAGGCAGTTCATCAACTTTAACATGGTCTTCAACTAACGCAACTTCCTGCACAGCTTCTGGTGGATGGACTGGAGCAAAAGCAACTTCTGGAACACAAACAGTTTCTCCAACAACAACGACAACTTATACTTTGACTTGCACAGGAATAGGTGGAAGTGCTAGCCAGTCTGCAACTGTTAGTGTTACTCAGCCTGCCACCACTTCTTGCACCCACTACGCTTCTCCAACTGGAGGAGGGAATGGCCTTTCGCAATCCTCGCCTTTCCAGATTTCCAATTTCTGGGCGGTTGCAGGACCTGGAAAAACCTTGTGTCTTTTGGACGGAACATATACTGGCGCTAACTCCATGATTACCCCGACAGCGGGTTTGAGTGGTACGGCCGGCAATCCGATCACAATCACCTGTATCAACCCAGGTGCATGCCTTATAGATGGTCAAACATCAAACGATGCCGTACGGCTCAACAACAACGATTGGTTTATTTTGCAAGATTTCAACGCCAAAGGTGGCCCGGCGGCAGAGAATAACGCCATCATCTATATTTCGGGTGGATCGGATAACGTTATCGTCAGGCGCGTTGTTGCCTATGATAGCGCCCAAGATGTAATCGCATATGGAATGATGACAGGCACTGCGACTAATACGTTATTCGAGGACGTAGCGACTTTTGGGAAATTCAGGGTGGGCATGGGTGCATATGTTGGCTCTGCCACGACCTTCCGCAGAGCGTTTTCCTTGTGGATGGAAGAAACTCTAACCGGTGGGCCGCAGACACCTATGCAGTGTTGCTATGGTTCTACGGGCAATACCTGGGAAAATGTGATTGGCACAACAGACTGGACGGGTGCCGGTTCGTCAAATTTCAATGGCGGGGCAATTGGTTTCCACATGGGGGACGAGGGCACAAACCATCAGGTTCTTGGTTCTATTGTTTATAATCTAGCCTCGCAAAAAGTTTCAAATCAGGGTGCCATGATCTACACCGATTGGGGTACAGGAATTGGGCATGGACCGTTTACTTTTAAAGATGTTGTTGTTTACACAGAACAGCCCAAGATTCCCTTTTCTATAGTTAGTAGTGCGTCCTGTACTAATTGTCTACTTGCCAACATTACTGAAATCGGAGGTTTAAGCTCGACTATAGGGAGCTTATGGACGCAAACTAATCGCGTTGACGTAGACACTGTTGCCCAAGCGCCAAATGTTTGGAACGGTGCCGGAACCCAAGGCGCAAGAGTTTGCAAACAATACCAAAACGGAGTTCTCACAAATAATCCTCTCTGGCCATGGCCGATGAACCAACGAATTATCGATGCTATGGTTTCTGCAGGAAGAACTCCAGTAGATGTTACTGCAACCATGGAATCTATCTTCGGCGCAATCCCTTCCGAATGCAGAACTGGAGGCACAGTTTCCCCAACCCCCACGCCAACCCCAACTCCGACTCCGACTCCAACACCTACACCAACTCCCACACCTTCAATAACGACAGGCGCAATTACGTCTCTCAAAACTCTTTCTCCAATCACACTAGACGGCTCTCTTGCTGATTCGGTCTGGTCTTCAGCCAACTCAATAACTTTCTCAAACCCAACCCAAAGCGACAATACCGTTAAAGTTTCCACTCTCTGGGACGATACTAACCTCTACTTCGCCTATGACGTAACCGACGCCAATAAAGAAGCCCTTAATCTTGTTTCTGATCTCTGGCAGGATGATGGAGCAGAAATTTACCTTGACACTCAAAACAACAAAGCTACCGCAATGGATGCAAATGATTATTCTTTCTTTGCGAATATAAACAGCGTAGTCTGGCCAGTTGGAATCACATCAAGGATGCAAGCCAAGACAGGAGGATATACTTTAGAGATACAAATTCCATGGTCTTTGATGAATACTATACCTTCTGCTGGCAAAATACTTGGATTGCTTTTGACAAACAACGACAGAGACCTTGGTATTATCAAGCAATTCGACTGGATGAATGTCATTGCAACAGGAAGCTACTCCCAACCTAATCTCTGGGGCTCGCTTACGCTTTCCGGGACGACAGTAGGCACAGCTCAATCCTCAACCAAATTCTCGCTCAACGACCGTGTCCAAGTTTCCTCCGATCTTCTCAATGTCGGTCTTCTCAATGTCAGATCAACTCCCGACGGAACTCTTCTAGGAACTCAAGCCACAGGAGCACTTGGCACTGTCATCGGAGGCCCGACCAACGCCGGAGGATTTAACTGGTGGAATATCAACTACGACTCCGCACCGGACGGCTGGTCTGCGGAAGATTATTTGGTGGAATATATTGCTCTTACACCAACACCTATTCCAACGCCAACAGTCACAACCACAACTTCAGGAAATGTTTATTATGTGGACGGCAATTTGGCTTCGGATTGTGTTTCTGGAAATTATTCAGTTGCCAGACGTGATTGTTCCGGTTCTGACGGCAAGGCCTGGAAATCGCTTGCGAGCGTTTTTGGCGCATGGGGCACAACACCTGTGCCAATGAGTCCCGGCGCTACCCTCTATATCCGATCAGGCACATATACCAGTTGCGCGCCGACTTGCTTTACAGTCTATAATTTGCACGGCACGGCGTCCGCGCCCATCACGGTTACTCCATATGGAAGCGAAACAGTAACGATCAGCGGCGTAACGCACGATCAACTTTTTAGCTTTGGCGAATCATCATATATAGTACTCGACGGCAAATTATCAGGAAGAACCAAGCAATTTATTATAGATGGCGGCGACACCCGTCCGCGTCAAACAAATCCCGGCCCGCAACTTACCGATACGTATGCCGAGAACGGGATTTATGTTGACAACGGCAGTAACCATATCACAATCAAGCGGATTGAAATAAAAAATATTCAAGGCACGGGCATTGGCTCTAGCCCTACGTGTTGCTCAGCAAACCCAAACTCCGGTTATCATCTCTACTCTGAGATTTATATGCGTCATGGCACAGTGCGCGGATACGGGTTATACCTGGGCCAGCACGATGAAATTATCGAAAAAAGTGAAATTACCGATTGGTCAACTGCATGCGTCCAAGTCTACACAGGTGATGCGCGCTATAGAACTGACAATACAATATTAAGATGGAACTGGTGCCATGATTTGGGCGGGTACGTGGATTATCCAACCCCCGGTATTCGGCAAACCGGAGCATTCTGGCTTTACAACGGCAATAATCTGCAGGCTTACGGAAACATCATCTCCGGACTTATTGGCCGTCAGCATGGTCCGGCGGACGGTGCCGCGCCTGCTATTAGACCTGGTCCCGACGCTTCTCAAGTCAAGATTTATGGCAATACGGTTATTAATAATGAAGTTGGCGGGTTGCAATTTGAGCCGGGCGCGACCGGCGAAATTAAGAACAACATCTTCTGGAATAATTGTTATTCTTCGGCGTGCAAGGCAAATTATCCCAGCAATGGTTTTGACATTAATACCCAAGGTGCCAGCGCGATTGTCTCAAATAATCTTTGTACTTCTTCATCAGCTGGCGGCTGTTCTGTTTCAAGCAATCCGTTGTTGGCAAATCCTGCCGCAGGCGATTTCCATCTCCAATCAACCTCTCCAGCAATCAACGCCGGAACAACTTTAGGCGCGCCTTATGACAAAGATTACGATGGCGTCCAGCGTCCGGTTGGTTCTGCCTACGATATCGGTGCGTATGAATATGGAGGAGTGGTTACAACTCCAACACCAACGCCAACTCCTACACCCACTCCCACACCTACCACCGCAACAATTTCCCAAACCCCTTATGGCGGAACACCAATTTCAATCCCCGGAACCATTCAAGCAGAAAACTACGATTTGGGAGGTGAAGGGACAGCTTATCATGATATTGATTCAATCAATGAAGGAGCATCATATCGCCCAAGCGAAGGTGTTGATCTCGAATCTTCTTCAGCCGGAGGCTACAACATAGGATGGATGGATTCAGGAGAATGGACGGAATATACGATAAATATTCCCACAACTGGAACATATGCCATTCAAACTCAAGTTGCCGCGTCAGGAGCGGGAGGGACTTTCCATATTGAATTTGGCGGAGTAAACAAAACAGGAACAATAACCGTACCTAACACCGGAGGATGGCAAATCTGGACTACAGTTTCAATTCCAAATGTTTCTCTGTCTTCAGGCCAGCAGATTATGAAAATTGTTTCAGACGCCAACAATCCGACAACTGGAATCATCGGGAACATAGACTGGGTGAAGATTAGTTTGGGTTCTCAAACACCAATTTCCACGCCGACACCAACACCAACTCCTACTCCGACACCGACTCCCGCAGACACCACCGCCCCCATCATCTCTTCAATCTCTTCTTCAATCATCAGCCAATCATCAGCCACTATCTCATGGATTACCAACGAACCCTCCGACTCTCAAGTTGAATACGGAACAACCGCAAGCTATGGTTCGCAATCCGCTCTTAATCCATCACTTCTGACATCTCATTCTCGAATCCTCTCCAACCTCTCTTCAGGAACAACCTATCATTACCGAGTAAAATCCAGAGACCAGGCTGGTCTTCTCGGAACTTCTCTGGACAATATTTTTACCACTCAATCAGCAGTTATCGCAGACACGAGCGCGCCTA
>Ga0208373_1005896_pt1 | contig 9987 bp, 10 predicted proteins | sample RifOxyC2_FD_184036 | JGI IMG/M metagenome (GOLD analysis project Ga0208373, IMG submission 184036) | Soil microbial communities from Rifle, Colorado - Rifle Oxygen_injection C2 (SPAdes) | ecosystem: Environmental > Terrestrial > Deep subsurface > Rock core/Sediment | place: Rifle, Colorado... | reverse complement strand
CATTGCCAGATATTCTGGCGGCAACAAAAATGAAAATAATAGTACGACTCCTGCTAACGCAGCTATTCCCCATAATTCAGGCAGTCCTAATTGCAATGCTATTGTAAACATTCCAACGCCTATAAAAATCATTGCACCTGCAACAATGTGGCTGAATTGCTGCACAACTTCTCCAAAGGGCGTGCCTTCAAACAACGGTCCGGGTGAGACCGGTGTTTTCATGTTCAACATCCAATTTAGAACACCGCCGATCAGACCCAGCACTAATAATTGGGATAACGTAGTCGCTCCTGTATAGCCTGGAAGCGATGCAAGACCTAAAACAGTTCCGCCAACCAGAAAGCCGATTTGTATCCACAATACGATGACAGATGAAGCAAGCGGAATGCGAAGCAATGCCCAAATAATAAGCGCAATCCAGCCAAGCGGCGGGAAAAACAAATTCAGCAATGGCCATGCAGCCAATCCCCACCAATTCACAAAGATGTTTCTCACAACTTCGCTTGTTCTCTGCGAACCGCCAAGGGCGGCTGAACCAAAAACTCCTCTTCCAAGACGAGCCAGCACTTCGCCTTGTGCTCTGCGATTATAGTGATCAATCAGTTCTTCTACATAACCGGAAAGAATATCTCTGATCCGTCCTGCTTCTGGATCAGTGACTCTAAGTCCTTGTGGCAATTCTCCTGCTATCTGTGCTGCCTCAGAACCTGCAGCTGCTGTGAGAAGAGCTCGCAAATCTCTGGGAAAGTCTGTTCTTATTTCTCGCTCAACATCTCGACGTAGTTGAATATATGCTCGAGTTTCTGCATCCAATTGTTGCAATGCTGCCTGTAAAGCTGGGTTAGCACCACCACCTATACCAGCGGAATTTGCTATTTGTCCTATCATTGCCAATGGATTTTCGCTGCGCAAAACTCCTGCAACTTCAGATGCCTCACGTCTTCTTCCTGACTGCCGCAATTGCCTTTGAACATCTCTTCGAGTTGCATCCAGAGCTCTTCTTGCATCTCTCAATTGCTGTCGTCGATCTGCAAATTGCTGTGCATTATCTCTATAAAATCTATTGGCTCTGGCTGCCAGTATTCTTCGTGCTCTCACCAAGCGCGGTGTTTGTGGTGTTAACCTGGAAGTGCGTGTACTTGGTCCTCTGAATCCAAACAAACCTGGTCTATTAATTAATCTTTCTGTTGGACGTTCTGCCTGGAAATAATCTCCCTCGCCTTGCTCAAAATGAGCGATAATTTCTACGTCTGAATTTATTGTATACTGATGTGGATTTTGTCGGACATCAAGTCCATTTGGATTAGCCGCATCGAAAATTTGGAAACGCACGAGTCTCCATCCTCTTTCTCCTACTGCTGCAATTTGAATTTGCTGCCCTAGTTGATAGTTTCTGCTTTGTTGATGTTGAAATCTGGCCCCAGAAATAACAACTCTGCCTGGATTTTGTGGCGGAGGTGGTTCAAAATAAACTGTGACTGCTTGATCTCGCCGCCGCTGTTGAGGTGGTGGAGCTTGTTGCGGCGGTGGAGCCGGAGGCGCGGGTGCGCCTCCGCCACCAGCGCCACCTCCTCCTGGTAATTGAACCAATACATTTGGTCCAGGAGTCCCGGGTGTTCCTACATATCTGAAGACTGCCATTATTGTGTGATTTTGGTCCATTGTTAACTGAATGTTTCCATGAAGAGATTGTCTTCTTCCACTCCCTGGTCTTCTTACAGGTCTACCATCTAATATCCAATACGCAAAATAATAATTTCGAGCTGCATCGGCAGTTGCTACAACTGTGACAACTTCTCCTACTCTGTATGTATGATGTCCTCTGTCTGGCGTTGTTTTTCCGGCTCCTGGTGGAGACCAATTTATGTCTAAACTATATTCTCCATATTGACTTGTGCCAAATATTTTGTTCTCTCTGAAAACTGCTTTTAAAACATGGTTTCCGCTCATTGTGAAATATACATTCGGCTTGTCCTCGATGACTTTATCATCCAACATCCAATGCACAAATTCATAACCAGGATTTTGAATTGCATCGCATCCTATGGGATCTCCTATGCTGTATTCATGGGTTCCTTCTCCCAAGCTTGTTGTTCCACCTTGCAAAGGTACATGTTTTACTATAAGTTTTGCTTTTTTTGGAGGAATTGGTGATGTTGTTAGTAGACCTCTAGGTGTTCTTCGACCACCGGGTGCTGAAAATTCTGATGGAATCACTCTTGTTCCTGGAGGAATGTTTATGCCTTTCTGATATGGAACTATAGCGGTGTTTTCTTGACTTGAAGAATCTAATTTTCTCTGTGCCCTATCTATCAATTCTCCGTGTGTAATTGCTTCTCCTCCCGGAAGGAAGTTTGGTGATGAAACACCCCTCCATGTTATTGCGCGATTTCTTGCGTCGCCTTTTGCTTTGGAAGAAAACATTCCAACGTAGTAACTTCCATCCTTTTCTTGTATTACTTTTATTTCATCGATTGGATATCTCGTATCATTTTTCGGCGGACCGAAAACTGTTCCTTCTTCTGGCGTGCCAGGCATGCCTATTCGAACAGGAAATACTTTTATTTTATGACCTAGTTTGAACGAATCTCTTAATGCAAATCCCATTTCTCGAAGAATTTCTGCTATTGTTATATTTAGCCCAGTTTTGTCATCACGACTTCCTCCGCCTTTCCCTATAGCTCTGATTGGAGTTATATTTAATCCGCTACTGACACCTGTCATGTTCATTGTTTCAAGTGGTTCGAGAATTAGATCTAGAAAATGACGCGCTACTTCAACAGGCAGAACACGTGTTCGCGCCATATGTTTGAGAGCTTCGCGGGCTTTTTTTGGATTCTTTCTGTGCTTTTCGATTATAGAATGTGCGTGAAATATTGCATCCCGAGCTTCTGCTATCTCATCGCGCAGGTGAGGAAACTTAAGCCTAAGTTGGTCTAACAAGATCTTGTGCTCCTGTTTGGAGGGCATTAAGAACTAATTAGAATTCGGGCGTAATAAATAGGTTTAAGCAAGTAAGGATTATTTTCTTTCTTATTAAGGAGACCATGTTGTCCCCTGTCTTCTTCTCGGTCTTTCAGCGTTTCCTTTCAGAATGTCTTGATATGCTCCAAGTTCATTAACGACTAACGTAGATCCTGGCTGTAGTTTACGGCTTTCCATAGTATCCATGATAATTGCTGCTGATTCTGGACCGACTACCTCAGCAAGGTCACTTGCTGCTTTTGCTCTTGCTGTACCAATAGCTTCTATTGCAAGTGCGTCTGCTTTTCCTTGTTCTTTGACCACATCAGTTTTTGCCCGGCCTTCTATTTTAATTCCTTCTGCTCTTCCTTTAGACGCGGCAATCTCCAACCTGACCTTTTTCATTGCTTCTGGAAAATCAAATTCTACAACTGGATTACTTAATCGAAGATGTAAGTGACTCCTCAGAGTATCGTCCAAATGCTTTTCAAGACTGGGTATTTTGCCTAACTCTACTAATGTGCCATCAGCCCTCGTATATAAAAATGGTTTTGTGTTATATTCACCTTGCATAATGTCCTTGAGATGTCCTAGTCCATTAGTGTAAACCTCTAATTCAGATGCAATGCTTCTAAGATAATGAACGACTTCGTCCTCTAAGCGGTTAAATGCCATTGTTTCGCCTGCATTTACGTGACCTTCCTGTACCTCTCCGAATTTTGTAATCATTCCGATGAAAAAATCCTCAAGCTCAGGAGTCATATTAACATCCTTCAAATGATTTAGATAAAGCGTGTCTTGTTTTTCCAAGTCCTCTCTCAATCTTTCAATTTTGTCATCTGGCATATCAGTTCGTTTAAGTCTTCTATATTCTCTTGCAGTCCTTTCTATTTCTCTCTTTATTGCCGTCGGATTTAGAATGTCATCAAGGTCAAATCTAACAAAACAACCTACGTCAGCTATTATTGGACCGTCTCTGAAAATAAGATAGAACGCTTTCTTGTCATGTAATTCTTCTGTTGGTTTTCCAATTATTTTTCTTGTTAATCCTAGGTTTGCAAAATAACCGCTATCGTTAAACGGCCATACAAACAATCCCCATCCATAGCCTTTTTTTGCATTGAATTTTCCTCCAGGCTTTCTATACCCAAGGCATGCCCAAGGTGTGTCTATGTTTCTAACTGTCACAGGCCATTTATTATCGTAAGACATGTCATATCTTACCAAAAGTTGATCATCGATTTCAGCGAGACGTCGTATTGCCATATTATATCACCTAAACTATCACATACAAATCATTAATTGTGAAAAAGCTGTTTCCAAAGCCTTCTATGACGAGGGTGTTCTTGCCTTCTGAAAACTTGTCGCTGTTTATCTGGATGACTCTTATGCCATCTCTGACCTGCTCTTCAACTATCAACGATTCTCCTTTAGCGTGAATATTTTTAATGCTTATTGTGCCTGGCCTTTCGACTGCAATGTTCATTGCAAGCCATGCAGGCAATGCTTGATTTCTTTCTTTGTTTACCATGAATTCTAATTCTGTTTTCTCGATTTCAGAATCCCTGTAAACTCTTGTAACTGAAACTGTCCCTGAAAATTCTCCGTCAACTGCTTTTATTGAAATAATATTTTGGCTATTGGTATTGTCATGGTCTAACGGGAATAGTATTGTTCTACTTGCTGGACCTGCGTATACAATATCTCCGTTTAGGAAGATTTCTATATAACCATAATACTGAGTTAGATCCAATTGAACATTACCTTCGACAAATCTTTCTGTATCAACTGCAAATTCGAATGTTTTCATATCTGCGAGTGAATCTATTTCCACGCGGCTTATCTGGTATGTGTTAGGAGCCCAAATTTGCCATTCGCTTGACTCTGCCCTGATTTCTATGTCCTTTGTTCCGAACATATTTATTTCATATTCGTGCAAACCTGCATCTGCACTGCTTCTGGCAAATAGTTTGCCGTCAACCATTACTATAAGATCTCCCAATCCGTTCTGATCTGCGACAAAAATTCGAATATTTTTGGGATTTTCAATCGTGAACTTCATGCTTTCTTCGCCGAACAGAAGACCGTTGCTTACCTGGTCTCCGTAGAATGTTTGTGTTCCAAAATGCGAACTTATATCGAATGATCCAAGAGAATTATAAAATGAACTGTCTATGTTACGAGTTCCTATACTTTCAGGCCCTTGTAAATATCCGATAGTTCTCTGTCCTTCTGAAGCTGGAATAGATACTGTCTGTCCATTGATATGAACAGTAAATTGCTTGTTCAATTCGATTGTTCTTGCTGCTCTGCTTCCTGCACCAATGTTTGTATCATCTGTTGCCTCTGCTAGAGGTGCTCCGAATGCCAGCATAAGAACTGCTATGATTATCAATCCGCCCACGAGCCCGTACATGAATGCATTATCTTCTGCCATTTAATCACCTACAACTATCGTTCCTTCTGGAACAACGCTTTCATCATTTTTTGGAAATTTGTAACCATGTTGCAAAGCCGCGTTGTATAGTCTGTTAAACTTTCTTACAGATTCCTGACTGGCATAAACTTTTTTGGCACCAAAGTAACCTTCACCACTGCCTGAATTATTTTTGTATTCCAGTTTCCAGGAATCACCATAACTCAGTCTGCCAAAAGGTGCTTTGTCTACAATTCGCTCAACGCTAGACGAAGATTTGTAACTGCACCAATCAGAAATTATAACCCTGTCCTGGTAGGTCTCTACTTCAAAACATTCGTCTAATTTTTCACGTACCGGTGTTTGCCTATCAATAGGAACTGAATAAACTGCTGGTGGAAATTGCGAAGGTTTGTCTGGCGTAATCGCCATTGTATATCGTTGCTTTGACCATTCGGGTTCTGCTTGTGCTTGTACAGCTTGGATATCTGAAACTGGTTTACTTCCAGATTCCTTTGAACTGCAACCTGATCCCATAAACATGGCTGCCCCTAATAATGTCAAAGCTAATGTTTGTTTCATAAACATGTTTTATCACTACTATATGGTGGCGAAAAGCTTAAAAAGCTTTGGGTTTACTATAAGTTTTATGCGAAGACTTTCAATGTTTGCGGGAGATGATGGAAATGGTTGTAAATAACTTACTCGGAATTGCCTTATCTGGAATTATGTTTCTTCAGAGTCCACAATCGCAGTCTGTCTTGCCTTTGAAAACTGAGAGACTTCCAGAAGCTGTTACGCAGATAGCAGAAAGGGATTTTGTCGTGGATGACAAAGCATACCTTTTTGGAGTGGCTCCTCTTGGTCTTATTGATTCAGGTGCATACTATATACCTCCTGAAGCAGAGCTTTTCTATCGGTATCCTAATTCTCCTGAAGAACTTTATGGAGTGCCAACGTACTATGGAATGGTATTAGGCTCGTTGGAACGTATATACGACATAGAAACCGCTTCTACAATTGCCAAAATAATGGTAAAACGCGATGTTATTGTGGCACGCAGATCTTCTTTCGATAACGATATATGGAATCATGAAAAGATGCATAGAAATTATTCTTTCGGGTTATTGGAAGAGGAAAGGAAAGCTATGGAAAGCGAATATGAAAGGTTGATTGATGAAGGCAGACTTATGTATGGATGTGAACATCTCCAACATTATCTCATAGACTGGTGCAACGGCGAAATTTCCTATTCAAATCCTGTGACAAACCCGTACAGAGATGTTCTCGAAGAGCATTTTTGTGAAAGGTAATGATTTTGATGTCGCCTAAATTATAACTAATCCGTTTCTTCTTTGAAGAACTTTCGTTCTTCATCTGCAAAACTTTGTTTCTGATGATATGCGGAAGGGCGGAAATTCTGCAGCAGGGCTTGCAGCCCTGAGGCTTTCGAACCGCCGAACCCATTCCTTACCAAGCACCGCTCGCCTGCTGGCGACGATGAGGTTCTAAGGGATCAGATATCTCATATGTCGCTTTTCATTATTGACATAGGATAACTTGAGTTTCGTCTTGTCATCAAATAACCATGCGATTATTCTTATGACTCAAGCTGACGCCTATGGTCCCTGAGGGATTGACCAGACTTGGCTACCTCCGCGTGCTACAAATGATCAAATGAAAGATAAAAAGAAATGTATAACTATAAAATTCATGCAAATTAGGGATGCCAGTTACAAAGAAGCTAAAAAAGAAATTATAGAATTTCTTAAAGTGAATGAGAATGCATACACATCTGAGATTTCCGAAAAACTTAGGCTTGATGTGGATTTGGTGTTAAAGGTTCTGAAAGATCTTCAAAAGGAAGGTGTTGTTGAATGATCGTGGAAAACGTTGGTGATGAAGCACGTGGGGAAAGGATAATATGCATCTATAGGAAAGCTAGTCATCCTTACCTTATTCATGCAACCGGAGGACACAAAGGAACACAAATGTGGATAAGTGGTCTTCCTACTCGTGCTATTGTTGACAAAGCTTGGAGACTGACAAAGAATGTCTGAAATCATCACTAAATCTATTCCTGATGATCTGGCAGAAAAGGAAATTCGCTGGTTCTTGAAAAATAAAACGGGATCTGGACAGAACTTGGTAAGTATACTTGAAATTATGGATGTTTTAATGCTTCCTGCCACTCAAATAGAAAAAATAATGACGAAAATAAAAGGTGCTGTTGAGGTGTGATCAGATGAACTCCGTAACATTTCCCATAATAAAACTATCTAATGGCGAATATTGGATTCCAATTATAGTGAAACCAGTAAAGATTCTGGATATGTTACTACTGGTTTCACATATAGTTCACAGGTCTGTAATATCCGGATTATTTACCTGTAGAACTATAACAGTATATGTTCTAAGGCGTTATAGTGAAACCACTAAATAAACGGCATATCATACTAGTGGTTTCACATATAGCAACCAACTAAATATTATACTTTCAAGTTCCGTTTTATTAGTTGGATTGCTATAATACGGCTGGAGCCATTCGGCTAAATAAAGGTAGAATTTCAGATCCTTCTGGACATAGAATGGATCAGGCAGAAGCAGAAGGTAGTATAAAGTTTCGTCCAAAGATGTGGGATATATCTAAAATGGATTTCTGATCAATATTTCAATGGGTCTATTCTTTTCACAATCTCGACTTTGTCGAAGTCTGCATCAGCTGAGATAATTTTCACGATTGAATTTATCTCCATAGTAGCCAAGTGAATGTAATCCATACCTGAAATGTTAAAATTATAAGTTGATGCCTTTTCTAGTGTGAAAATGTCCATGTCAAACCATGTAATTGGTAAGGAAAGAACTGCTTCCAAGCTTTCTTTTATGCTTATTCCTTGATCTATTTTTCTTAATCTTACCAAGACACTTATAAACTCTGACAAAACAAGAACTGAAGAAGTTGCTTCTAATTTTTCATTATTAATATCATCCAAAATCTTGCTGCAAGCTTTACCATATTCAAGATGTTTCTGTATGGCATAAACAAAAATATTTGTATCTATGTAAATCACTTCAATCCCTCCCTGACTTTTTTTACGAGTTCAACCGCATCAATATTTATGGGTTTTTTCACTTGAGATGTCAGAAATTTCACAGGGTCTTTAATCTTCCTTTTTTTGTGGACTACAATCATAGCCTTGACTATATGCCATTCAACTTCCTCGCCTGCTTTCACTCCAAGAGCTTCACGAATGTGCTTTGGTATGGTGGTCTGGTATTTTTCTGTCACAGTAGTTTTCATAAAAAGTATTACGCGTAATACTATTTAAAGAAATTTATTATCATGCATCTTGCTTATCAGAACCAAAATATTCCACATCTTTTCTCAGCCTTGAAAGCTGGGCTTGCAATCTTTGAAGTGCCATCTGAGTGGAATCTATCTGCGGCTCAGCTTTCCATCCAGTCGGCTTGACCAATCCTGTATCTACTTCGTGAACGCTGCGTTCCATCTTATTTAGAGATGCGCGCAATACGCGTATTGCATCACTCCGTACTGCATCGGCTTCTTCGGCTATGTCAAAAACATACTTGAGATTTTGAATAAACTCGCTCAATTCCGTGATCGTATTAAGAACTTCTTCATATTTCTCTAATTTTATGTACGCAGGAGCTGGTGACGAAAAGGAACGCTGCTTCGCAGCGTTAGGTGGCATGCGGGCAATACTATGTTCGTTGGCTTGCTTCATAAACTAACTTATTTCTTGCAGTATATTAAAATGAATTTTTCTGTTGAAAGTCGTATGAATTACAAAACAGGCAATTGAATAAATGGTGAAAAGATTCGCTTGTCATGTAAATTCTCTTAGAACTGAGATTTCTGCAATATGTTGGATTACTGAACTGGATTGAATGCGCCCGTCGGTCCAATCTCTTTCTTTGGAAATCTTCAAAGAGCTACATGCTCTTTGGGACACAGAAGAGCTCTTGCTCTTCTCGTGGAAAGATCTTGGAGAACCTCAAAGAAACCTACATAGCTTCGCTCTGATATTATTTCCAAGTGCGCCCGTCGGGATTGTTGCGAAGAGCAACGCTCTTCGAGCTGCCAAAGAACTTCTGTGTTGTTTATAAGTTCTTTGAACATGAACCAAGGTTCAAATCTTTCTAAATGCGCCCGTCGGGATTTGAACCCGAGCCATAGCCTTGGCAAGGCCATATCCTACCGCTAGACTACGGGCGCAGTTTTGGACGCATAATTTGCGTCGTTTCGTGTGCATGAACGCACTGATTGTGCGTCGTTTCGTGTGCATGAACGCACTGATTGTGCGTCGTTTCATCATGATTCTTCTTAATAGGATTTTAATACGTTAACGCAACGATAAACTCAATGAAGCATGCTACACTCTGCTTCCTTATAGCTGACGATAAAATTTTGTTGGGTATGAAAAAGCGGGGATTTGGTGAAGGCAAATACAACGGCATCGGCGGTAAAGTTGAGGATGGAGAAACTGTCAAAGATGCTGCTGTACGAGAACTATATGAAGAAGTCGGCGTTCATACCAATGAAATGGAAAAAATTGCTGAAATTACATTTCTCTTTAATGAAAATG
>Ga0208373_1005895_pt1 | contig 9988 bp, 9 predicted proteins | sample RifOxyC2_FD_184036 | JGI IMG/M metagenome (GOLD analysis project Ga0208373, IMG submission 184036) | Soil microbial communities from Rifle, Colorado - Rifle Oxygen_injection C2 (SPAdes) | ecosystem: Environmental > Terrestrial > Deep subsurface > Rock core/Sediment | place: Rifle, Colorado, United... | reverse complement strand
AACCAGGGAGCTCTTGAATTGTTTAAAAAGCAAGCTTAATTTAGATTCCGGTCTAGCCTCCGGCAGTTTATTTAAGCCGTATTTTTTTTGGCGTCTCTTTATCTCCTCATCAATAAGCCCGTCTTTGTTTGATTCCAATTTTTTAAAAATTTCTTCCTGCGTTAAAATATACCACTTCTGGTGGTCTTTTTTTTGTTTTGCTTGGTAGATTGTTTGCGAGAGTAAAGACACTTTTTAGAAAATCAAAAATAGAAAATCAAAATGCTGGTTCTGCTGGCACGCGCAATGCGTTGTTGCGTCTTATCAGCCGATTATTTTCTCTATTTCTTCCATTGCCGCCGGCAAAATTTCTTTTTTTAGAATCAGCTCTTCTCTTTTGGAAAATTTGGCCAGCACAAAATCCGAGGCTTCCATTTTCTCCGCCTGCTCATTTCGCGTGCCGATTCTTACTCGTTTAAATTTATCAGTACCGAGCTTGGCAATGATTGATTTTATGCCGTTGTGTCCGGCCGAAGAACCGTCGGCGCGCACCCGTATCTTACCGAATGGCAGATCCAGCTCATCATAGACTGCGATAATTTTTTCACTTCCCGTTTTATAGAAATTTTTTAAAGCACCCACTGTCCCGCCGGAATTATTCATGAAAGTTTCCGGTTTGGCCAAAATTATCTTCTTATTCTCCAGCCAGCCTTCGGTTGTTAATGCCTTAAATTTTTTTTGGCTTTTGAATTTATTTAAACCCCATTCGCTCGCCAAAAAATCAAGCGCCAAAAAACCAACATTGTGGCGGGTGTTCGCATACTCTTCGCCCGGGTTGCCCAGTCCGACGATTAGAAACAAATTATTTTTTTCTCCGCTCAAGGCGGTTTTTGGCAGTTTCATATTTTTTCTTGTTTTAATGCTTTTATGCTTTGATGTTCTGGTGTTTTGGTGCTCCCTGTGTAGTGTTCTCCCCCACCACCCCCTACCCCCTCCTCAAAGAGGAGGGGAAAAATACCATACTGTTTTTCTTGTTCCTTGTTAATTGTATTTTGTGTTTCCTTGTTTTCGTGCTTTATGTGCTTTAGTGCTTTCCGTGTTCTCGTTTCCATTGTGCCTGACAACCAGCCTGATCGGCGTTCCCAAAAATCCGAATTTTTGCCGCAAGCTGTTAATAATGTATCGTTTGTAATTTTCTTCCAATTCCTCGCCCGAGTCGATCTCGCAGGAAAATACCGGCGGCTTGGTGTCAATCTGCTGCAGTTTGGTGATAAATGGTCTCTTAATCGCCACCCGTCCCCGGACATTGATTCTTTTCCTCGCCGGTGGCTGTTTTTTTATGAGTTGTTTTAAAAATTTGCTCAAAGAATTAGCCAGTATCTTGGTTTTGCCGGCGGCCTCTACCTCTAAAACTAATTGTAATATTTTCTCCGCGTTTGATCCAGTCTTGGCCGAGGATAGCACGATCGGCGCAAAAGCCAAATGAGGAAAAGCCCCTCTAATGAATTTTATATATTCTTCGCCAGTGTTTTCTTGCCCCGATTCTTTAATCAAGTCATATTTATTTGCCACAATAATTACTCCGGCTCCGGCCTCGGCCACTTGTCTGCCTAATTGCAAATCTTGTTGAGTCAGTTGGTTACTGATATCGATCATCATCAAGGCCACATCAGCTTTTTTTAGGACGCCGATAGTCATCCTTACTCCCATGTCTTCAAGGCTGTTGTCTTCTATTCTCGCCTTGCGCCTGATGCCGGCCGTGTCAAACAGTAAAATATGTTTGTCTTGGTAATCAATTACACTTTCATTCGGTTCCCTTGTGGTGTGGGGAATAGGGGAAACAATGGCCTTTTCTTCTTTAGCCAAGGTGTTCAGCAGTGAAGACTTCCCCACATTGGGTTTGCCGATAATCGCCACGCGCAGCAGCGCTTTTTTTTCTTTTTTTTCTTTAATTTTTTTTAGTTCCTTCAGTCGGATGTTGATTTCATCCAATAGATCGCCAATACCGGCGCCAGTTATGGCCGCCACCGAAAACGGTTTGCCCAACCCCAATTTATAAAATTCAGCCGCCGCTTGGCGAATATTCAGGTTGTCGCACTTATTAACCACTAAAATAATTATTTTGTCGCTCTGGCGCAGGTAATCGGCGATTTTTTTATCTTGCGGAGTTAAGCCGTCAATTCCATCAACTATCAACAGAGCCAGGTCACTTTTATCAAGGGCAAGCCGAGCTCTTATTTCCACCTGCTTGCCAATATCATCTTTAGCCTGTCTTTTCATTTCTTTACTTTCTTTTCTTGTCAATTGCTTAATCTCACTTTTTTCCTCTGCCAAAAAACCGCCCGTGTCCACTAATTTAAATTCTTTACCCTGCCATTTGGCAGCGGCGTATTTTAAATCCCTAGTGGTTCCGGGAATATTAGAAACCATGGCTTTTCTCGTCTCCGAGAGCCGGTTGAATAAAGTTGATTTTCCTACATTTGTTCGGCCGATGATAACTACCGTGCCGGGCATAAAATTTTTTTTCAATTGTTATTTATTTGGTTGGTGCTTGTCGCCTGGCTCATTGCTTCTTGTTTAGCCCGCCACTCGTTAATCGCCCGAATGTCGTCTTGCCGGTCATAACCGGCTACGATTATAAAGCTGGCCTCTATTTTTTCGGTTTCGCCATTTTCCTTTTGACGATATGTTAGTGGTACCAAAAATTCCGGCAATTCTTTGCTGGTATGAGCCTGAAATTTATTTTTCAAAAATTTTAAAGCCTCCTCCTCGCTCCCGTCCGACAAATCATAAATTACCGTTTTTTCAAAATTCTGATTGGCCGAGTTGGCAATCCGTTCCACCTTGAAACCCATTGTTTCCGCGCTTGCTGTCAGATAAGTGGCTAGACCATCCACTGCTGTTCCGTTGGCGACAATGACCCTGATATTCTTTTCCGCGATTTCTTTCATGGTAAAAATATTTTGTGCGAAATATTGCAAATCCTGATAGTCGCCGGACTTGGGCACCAAAACATAAGCCCCTTCGTCGGTCGTCGCGGATTTTAAAAGTCCTCCCGGCGCATCATCCAGCACATAATTTTTTATATTCTTAAAATCAATACCTTCGGCCAGATTGATCAGCTGCGGTATTTCCCACGCCGCCACATTGGTTTGGATATTGTCTTGCGCCGCTTCAAAAATCCGGTAAGCCTTGTTCGGGTTTAAAAATATTTTCCAGCTCCACAGTTTATCCTTGACCGCGGCGATTATTTTCTGTTGTCTTTTGCTGCGGGCGAAATCAGAGCCTTCGCCGTTATTGCCGTGGCGCGATCTGGCGAATTGCAGTGCTCGTTCTCCAGCCATATGCTCTTTGCCTTTTGTGAAAGAAATAGTTTGCACCTTGTAGTCATCGGTCGGATATTGTTCGTCCACAAAATCACTGTCTATTACCACATCCACTCCGCCAAGATCGTCAATGACTTTTCTAAATCCGGCAAAATCTATCCGCAGCCAATAATGAACCGACACGCCAAAAGCATCAGCTACGGTTTTGGCGGCCAAAGCCGCGCCGCCATCCGGATAATCATTGACATCGCCGTAGGCGCTGGCATTATTTATTCTTTGAAAGCCGTTATCCGGAATTTTTACCAGAAGATCGCGCGGTATGGAAACCAAAGCCGCCTCTCTGGTTGAAAGTTTCAGGCTGCCGAGTATAACCGTGTCGGTTAAAAGCGCTCCATCGTGACCGGCTCCGCCAATGCCCATCAAAAGAAAATTGATGCGATCGTCTTTTGCGCCTGCCAAATTGTCCTCATCGCCCAGAATAATTCTGAATTGGCTGATTACCGGTAGCCGACCAATGGCTTGGCCGAAAGCACCCCTGGAAAACACAGCCTGCGATGACAAAATCCAGGTTAAAATAAAAAGACCTACCAAACAAAAAGTCAAAAATTTGATAGTTTTATAAACAACCCCATGTTTTTTTTGAGGCTTTTCATCACTCGGCCAAGTGGTTGGCGCCAAATTTATCCTATATTCCATTATTTTTTTATCTAAAATTTAAAGCTCTCTTGAAGAGCGCTCTTGCTTTTTTCATCATATCTTAAATTCAGACTTGCGTCAATCAAAAAACTATGTTATTATTGGGATAAATTTAGTATTTTTAGCCAGAAAATACCCTAGAGCGGTTTTAAAATAAATTACCCGCGGGTTTTGTTCCGCGGGCTGGTTAGTTGCCGTGATTTAGGGCATAGAAAACACTGGGTTTGTAGCTCAGTTGGTTAGAGCGTACGGTTCACATCCGTAAGGTCACAGGTTCAAGCCCTGTCAAACCCACCAGTGATCTTTATCTTATCAAAAGCTAATTACAGCTTAAGTCGCCGCTCACATCGGCGAGGGCTCAAAAGACGCTGTGTGTCTTTTGAGCGGTTCGAGCCCAGGTGCGACCACCAGATAGACTGTAAAATTACAAAAAGATGAAGTTGATAGGTGAAAAAGTGGATAAATAAAATTATATCGGGGGGGATAACCCGCCTTTCCTTATTGTGGAGAATATGTTAAAGGATGGAAAAATAAAAATAAAAACAATCCCAAGTTTTGAATATGGTGTTATTTGGGAAGACCCAATCAGTGGACACAGAGTTGGCTGTCTTGATGTTTCAAAAAAAGAAGATGTTAAAAAATTGATGCAGAATGAAAAAGCAATTCTTGCAGTTCAAGACCCGCCATATAATGTTGATATAAATGATGAGTTTGGTAATTTGCCTTTGGATCAATATATGAATTGGAGTAACAAATGGGTTGATAACACGATAAATATTCTTGATAAAAATTCGTCTCTTTACATTTGGCTTGGTGCAGATATTAAAAAAGGATTACAGCCACTGCCTGATTTTATAATTATGATGAGAAATAAGCCCGTTAGTATTAGGAATTTTATAACCATGAGAAATCAGCGAGGCTATGGAACACAAAAAAATTGGATGGCAATCAGGCAAGAATTACTTTATTACATCAAGGGTGAACCAATTTTTAATGTTCAAGCCGAATATACGGATATTCCAAAAAAGACAAAAGGGTATTATAAGGAAGTTAATGGGAAGATTACAGAAAATTTTGAACGCAGCAAATCTTTAACCATAAGGGCAGGGAATGTTTGGCATGATATACAACAAGTTTTTTATTTAATGCACGAAAATATAGAAGGTTGCTTTGCTCAAAAGCCCCTTAAATCTGCCAAAAGAATTATTGAAGCGAGCAGTAATAAAGGTGATGTTATTGTAGATTTTTTCGGTCATTCCGGCTCTTCCTTACTACAGGCGGAGTTAAGTAAAAGAAAATGCTATACGATGGACATAGACCCAAATTATTGTAAAATAATGGCCGCTCGGTTGCTTCATTTCAGGCGTAGCGGAGAAAAGGGCTGGGGAAGAAACAAAATTTTAAAAGACGGCAAAATTTTAGTAAATGACGAACAATTGTTGGGCGCGCCAACTTTATTAGATTTAATTTAAACAATATGGACAAAAAGAATTTAAACAAAAAACTTGATGAATGGATTAAAGAGCTGCCGCAAGAAAGCAGAGAATCTTTATTGGCTCATTTAAGTGGTTTGAAATCTACTTATCCGTTCAATGAATATGAATATCGTTTGATGTATTTATTGGATAAGAAAATTATTACTTTCCAAGAATACGAAAAATTAAGGAACGATTATGTTGGTAGTAATATTTATTTAGAGTTTTATGGACTTGCCACCAGGGCTTTTGGGGTTAGAGCCGAAGATTGTTTAATTGATATTGATGGACGATTTAAAAAAGCATCAAAAAAGAACATTGAATTAAAAAAGCTAGATCCAGATTTTAAAGGAGAATATGATTTGTATTTATCGGATAATAAAAAATTTATTAAAGTTGAAGTAAAATCTAGTCGCGCTACTAATTCAAAAGAACGAAAACCATTTGAATCAAAGGCTTCATATTATAAGTCATTGGGTAAAGAGCCCTTGTGGATGAACTTTCAGCAAATAAAATTGGATATTGCTGATGTTTTTGTTTTTGTTGGCATGTGGGTGGATAAAATTCTCTACTGGGTTTTAACGAACGAAGAAATCAAAAAACACCCATTGCGAAGTCATCAGCATAGGGGTGGAATTGAATATCAAATCGGAATTACTGACAAAAATTTTAACGACTTTAAAAAATTCTTAGTTGAACCAAGCCAGCTTATAAATGCCATAAAACGAAAGAGCAAATAACAAATCTCAAAGTAAAAGGTTAAGTCTTAAAAATTTTAATTATTACAAAATAATTTTTATGTCACTTCTCCAGCAACCTGAAGAAAAAAAACCGGATTTTGAGCCAGTTACCGCAAAAGAAGAACTGATCGGTCAGATAAAAGAATTTGTCTGGGAAACCGTCAAGGTGGTGGTTTTTTCTTTAGCCATCATTATTCCCATCCGCTATTTTCTCATTCAGCCTTTTTATGTCAAAGGCGCTTCCATGGAACCCAATTTTTTTGATCATGAATATCTGGTGATTGATGAAATTTCCTATCGCCTGGGCGAGGTCAAAAGAGGCGATGTCGTGGTTTTTAAGTACCCAAACGATCCGCGTCAATATTTTATCAAACGGGTCATTGGCTTGCCAGGTGAGACCATCCAAATCAAAGACGGCAAAATATTCATTATCAATAAAGACCGTCCCGAAGGCTTACTTTTAAATGAAAGCGGTTACCTGCCAAACACTCACACACAAGGCCAGGTTGATGCAGAACTCGCGCCCGGGGAATATTATGTTTTGGGCGACAATCGCGCTTCCTCCCTTGACTCGCGCGTTTTTGGGCCGATTAGCGACCCGGCTATCATCGGCCGTGCCTGGGTTCGCGGCTGGCCGTTCAGCCGTTTGCAGGTTTTCAATACGCCCAGTTACCAATAAAATTCTTCATACCAATTTACTTTAAAAAGTTATGCCTCGCATCGTTAATAAACCGATTCAGCTCTTAAAAGGCTTTAAAGATGTTTTGCCGGAGCAACAAGCCTACTGGGATTATTTTTTATTTCAAACTGAAAAAATCATTCTCAACTATGGCTTTAAAAAAATAGATGTGCCGGTTTTGGAGCAGTCAATGCTTTACTATAAAGGCACGGGCAAACACACCGATATCGTAATCAAAGAGCTTTACAGCTTTGAAGACCAGAGCGGCGAAAATGTGACTTTGCGCCCGGAATTTACTCCCGGCATCTGCCGCGCCTACATTGAGCATGGCATGTTCAATAAGCCCCAGCCGGTCAAGCTCTATAGTTACGGTCCGGTTTTCCGCCATGACAACCCGCAGTCTGGCCGCTATCGTCAGTTTACGCAAATGGATTTGGAGATCATCGGCTCTGACAGCCCGGTCGTAGACGCTCAACTGGTGGTGATCTCTTATCGCCTCTTGGAAGCGCTCGGTCTGATTCCAGTCGTGCATATAAACAGTATTGGTTGCTCTGATTGCCGTGCCGTCTATATTGCGAAATTAAAACAATATTTGTCCAACAGCGGCAAAAAGAAGAATCTTTGCGAAGCCTGCAAAGACCGCTATGTAAAAAACCCCTTACGCATTCTTGACTGCAAGGAACCGATCTGCCGCCAGGCCTTGTCTGACGCGCCCCAAATTGTGGATTCGCTTTGTGAAGAATGCAAAAAGCATTTTATGCAAGTTTTGGATTATCTGGATGATATGGGCATAGAATATAACCTTGATGTTCGGCTGGTCCGCGGGCTTGATTATTATAACCGCACCGCCTTTGAGGTTTATGTCGGCGACGGCGGAGAAGAAAATCTCATCGCTCTCGCTGGTGGCGGGCGCTTTGACGGCCTTATGGAAATTTTGGGCGGTCGGCCCACGCCCGCCTGCGGTCTGGCCATTGGCGTTGAGCGCGTGGTCAACAAACTTCGGGAAGTAAAAGCGGGTCTGCAGATTCAAGAGTTGGTTGATATTTTTGTCGCCAGCCTTGGCGCCGAAGCTCGCAAAGAAAGTTTCCATTTGTACGAAAAACTGATCGCCGAGAATTTTCGGGTCAGTGAAAATTTTTCCAAGGATGGCCTGAAAAGCCAGCTGGAAAAAGCCAACAGTGTCCGAGCCAAAATCTGTCTTATTTTGGGGCAGAAAGAATTAATGGATAAAACTATTATCATCCGCGACATGAATTCCGGCATTCAGGAAGTTATTAACTATGATAAGATCATCGCCGAAGTGAAAAAACGACTTGATCCGGCTGTTTCGCCAATCAAGAGCTACCGTCTGGAGGGTATGAAAATTACGGAAGGAAGTGCTACCGTGTCCACCCAGCCAACCCTGCCGGAACCGGCCGAAGATCGCAAAATCAGGCACAGCGATGATAATATCAACAATCATGAAGGTTTTTCCGATGATGATTATGATCTGGAGGAAGATGATGTTGATGATGATCTTGATGAAGCTGATGAGCTGGAGACCGAAGAGCGGCTGGATGACGAAGAAGAAGACTACCATTACAATCTTAAAGACGATGATATCTAAATTATTGTGAATTATGCAATGATATTTTGTAATTCATAGTAATAAAATAAAGGCGAGCAATAATTCTCGCCATTATATTCGTTCACCATTTGTTTGGCCCCCATGGCCTGAAATACATCCAGCCCCCTCTTCTCCCTATTTGCTCAATGGTTTTTTCGGCAACAACTGCCGCCTCATTCATCGCCTTTATTCCCTCTGGACTATTAACCAACCTTACCGCCGCCTCCGCCTGTTTTTTTATTTGTATTGCGTAGAGGCAGTTCGTTAACCACTGGGCCATCATCTCTCGTGTAAACCGCTCCCTTTCTTCCCCCTCTTTTTGCAGTCTCAAACTCTCTCGCCAGTCAATCATGGACATTTTTTACCACCTCCTTTGGTGTTCTTTTGTTTGGTTTATTTTGTTTTAAATTTTTCTACTAAATTTTCAATCGTAAACTCCTGATGTTCACCGGCTTCCGTCAACATTTGTTTTATAAACTCCGCCAGCTCTCTAAATTTTTCATTATCAGTAAAATCCTTCAGCGCCCTTGATTCAAAATGGTGCCAGTTGCCGTGCTCATCTTTTATTCTGTCTAAAAGTTCATTCATCCCTGGCGTGTCTAAATCAATGTAAAGCGCTTCTTTGATATTTTTTTCCTTATTCTCCGGCACATGGTCAATCCTAAAAGACAACCGTTCGCCAATATTGATCGCGACCCTGGCTTGGCTGTGGCCGGTCGGTTCAAAATTAAAAACAACCTTAGTTTTTTCCTCATCGCCTTCGCCCTTGGTCAAAACCGAAGAAATTATTTTTCCTCCTTCCGCGCAATTAACCAGCTTGAAGTTCGCCAAGCCGTTTTCAGCCATATCCAAAACCACGGACAATAATTCGTTTAATTCTTTTGTCGCAATCGGCAGATATTTATATTTCTCCGGCCCGATCGCGTTCAGCCGTTCAGCCAGATTTTGTTTCAGCTCATCAAACGCCCGGATTAACTCTGGAAAATAATTTTGAAATTTCTCCGCGGTTTCGGGCCTGACTTTTTCTTTGAGCTGATTTTCAAACCCACCAATCAGTTGGTCAAATTTTTGGCTGATGACGGCTCGGGCGTCCGGAATGGTTTGTTCCAATGTTTCCATAAATTTATCTGCTAATAAGTAATATCACGAAAATTCCAGCCGTATTTAAGACATACGACATTACTACAAAAAGTTTTGTCTTCACGATTTTGTCCATGGCGAAAAGTGATACACCAAGCTCGTCCGGCAGGGGAGAGGCGATAATAATTGCTCCCAAAATCGGCAGCGCATAATGTTTTAATATTGCTTCTGCGCGGGCATTTTGACTGAACAACATAATAATTTTTTCCTGGCCAAGCTTGCTGATTTCTTCTTTAAAATATCCACGCAGTATTTTAAAAATAGCCAAGTCGCCCAAAAGCGCCCCTAACCCGCCGATCAATCCCGACACGATCAAATTGTTGCCGTGGCCAATGATTAAAAAAATG
>Ga0208373_1005893_pt1 | contig 9994 bp, 12 predicted proteins | sample RifOxyC2_FD_184036 | JGI IMG/M metagenome (GOLD analysis project Ga0208373, IMG submission 184036) | Soil microbial communities from Rifle, Colorado - Rifle Oxygen_injection C2 (SPAdes) | ecosystem: Environmental > Terrestrial > Deep subsurface > Rock core/Sediment | place: Rifle, Colorado... | reverse complement strand
GAGGCAGGAGCGGGAGTGTTAACGTAGGTGGTGGTCATATTTTTATTTTTTTAATAATTATTTCGGATGGTAAGTAAGCTACCATGGCTTTTTCTACCAAGCTGGTCAGGGTGGTATTTTCGACCAGAGCCTGGGCTTTGGCGTGAATCACAACGAAGCGATTTATAAAAAGAGTGACTCTTTGCTTTTGAGTGGTAGTAGACATAGTCGAACTACTTGATAGTGTATGGTAAATGCAGGTTGAACACAGTAATGCTACAGGTGATATAAGTGTAATCTGGCTAACACCAGTGAAAGGGAACAGGCTACGACTGGGAGGAAGCTGAACTGATTTCAGAAGTTAGTTTGTCGAAGTCTTCAAAAAGGATTGAGTGGTTAATGTATTTGATAAGTCCTTTTTTTTCAAGTTTTAGAAGCTCAATGCTGGCGGTCTCCCGGGCGACACCAACCAGGGTAGCAATGTCGGCCTGGGTGAAACGGTGGTGAACGACAATCCCCTTTTGGTGGGCCTCACCGAAGTGTTTGGCAATATAAATCAAAACAGAAATCACCCGGCGATAAGCATCACTAAAGACCAAATGTTCCACCCGAGTGAGAGTTTCAGCGTAATCCTCAAGAAGTTCGCTCATCAGGGCAAAAAGAAGTGCGGGTTTGTCCTTGATGAAATTAACCACCTGCTCCCGAGGAGCCCGGCCGACTTCGACAGCGGTTAAAGCCTCAAAAAAATAGACATTGGGAGTGCCGTTGATAGCCCAAACCATGGGGAAATAAGATATCGGTTGAAGAATGTGAAGTGATAGTTCGTTACCAGCGGGAGAAATGGTGTATTGGCGAACATAACCCTTAGTAAGACAAAAAATTCCCTGTGGATCGTCGTCGGCGCGGATGAGCATTTCGCCTTTTTTGTAGTTGCGAATTGAAAATTGTTTATAAAATGCTTCAAAGTCTAAGGTCTTATTCGTGTCCATATTCCGGAGCAAATATATTGTTATATCCAGTATACAGGAAAAAGAGGATATTAGCAATTCTTGCACCAAATCCGGCAGATTTTTACACTGCCGGATAGGTTTGTCGGTTACTTAGTTTCAGCAACTTTCTCGGTTGAGACGACGACGGGTTCTTTCTTTTCCTCAACTTTTTTGACGGCGGTATCGGTCATAATTTTCCTCCTTAAAAATTCAAATGGTTAACGGATCAGGCTAATTTGGCAGTGTTGAGAGAAGCTGCCAGATATCGGAAAAGATATTGGCAGAATGGTGGAAGGAACTTTTGGTTGGCGGTTCCAAAAAAAGTTTTGGGGAAATATACCCATTTTTGGGAACCATGGTAACTGGTTTCATAAGATGTGTTAAGTTGAATAGGATAGTATGAGCCTGACGGTTTAATACTTCAGTAACGCAGCGCAGGTGATTTGTGTGATCGGGGTTGCTAAAAACTTGGTAATACTCTGGTTGTGAAACGATTTTTAAACCAGATGGTACACAATGGAGTACCTAGCTTTTCTGCTTCGGTGGAAACAAAGTTAAACGCAGGCAACTTGGCTTTTGGTACGAACGGCCAACTCGTCAACGATTAGTCCGATGAGTTTCTTGGCTTCAACTTCGTTTTCTTTGAGGGAGGTGTTCCAGTCTAGACCTGGTCCGGTGTTGCCTTCTAGAAAATAGGCATTACCGTTGTTACTGATAATAAAGTCAAGGGTAAAAAGAGAGTGTTCTTTGTTCAAAATTTTGGCAATCTGATTTGACTTGGTAATGAGTGCTGGAGGGAGTTGGTGGAGAGGCAGATAGGTCAAGAGGCCGCCCCGATGTTCGTTGCAACGAAACTCGCCGGATTTGGCAGTACGAATGTAGGATTGGACTATGCTGCCGTTGAGATAAATTAAACGAATATCGGCGGAAGCAAAACGATTGTTGTGGGTGAAACCTTGATCAAAGTTAGTAAATGGCTGAAGAACGTATGAAACATGGGTTTTTCGGGAAAGAATGTCGAGGATGGGTTGGGGTTTGTCAAACTTAAATTTATAGACACGACGGCCACCGGAACCAAATCTGTCTTTCATAATAATGTCGGGACCAAAATCGACTGAAAAGGGATGGGTGTGGGTTAATTTAGCCAAGGCTTGGCAAGATTTTTTTAAACCATTGTGAGTGTTGTTTTGGAGTGAAACGGTGGGGATAGAGTATCGGGGCAATTTTTCATAAGTTTTTTGCTTATCGAAAAACAAATTGAATAGATCGGGATCATTAAAAGGCTTGATCTGGGCTGAAGAAAACAACAGTTGACGAAGTAATTTTCCCTTACTTTTGGTTGGGGAAAATTTGTCGAAAATGAGAGTGGAGTGGCATGGAGAATTAATTTTGACCCAAGTGGTGTCTTTTAATTGCCAAAAGCTATGGCAAAAACCAGGGCCAATAATATCGGTAGAGGTGGCAAAACCGGCACTTAGACCAGATTGATAACACTTTGTTAAAAAATAACCATAAACAGTGTTGTATTTTTCGTTTGAAGAACCAGCTAAAAAAGGAGAGCTGACCTCAGCTGATTTGTTGGAAGCACTAACGGCTAATTTCCCATTGTAGACAATAAGGACATCAAGATAGGTTAACTTATTCATAGGTCACGACAAGATTCAAAACCAAAGATTAGGGTAAAAGAAGTTTGGCTATGGTATCGGTGTCTTATATTATAACTTATTTCGGAGGTATTAGAAACTGTTTATCGATTGCTCTCCTCGTCAATTCGATGCATACTCTAATTTGGATGAAAGACTTACCCAAACTTATTGTTTCCGTGGTTGGTTGTGAATTGGTAGGGTTTTTGGGAACTCCTTTTACCATCTCTGCAATTCCTACTTGGTACGTTACCCTGAACAAGCCGTTCTTTGCCCCACCCAGTTGGATCTTCGGGCCGGTTTGGACAGTTTTATATTTCCTGATGGGAGTAGCTTTTTATCTGATTTGGAGACAAGGGTGGCAAAAAAGGGAGGTTAAAGCGGCTGGGCTGTTCTTTCTGGCACAGCTGGGGCTCAACTTCATCTGGTCGCCGATTTTCTTTGGACTACGAGCACCTTTGTTGGGACTAGTTGTGATTGTGGCTATGTGGGTGTCAATCGTAATGACGATGAAAAAGTTTTACCCCTTATCGGGGCTGGCATTCTATTTGCTTGTGCCATATCTCTTGTGGGTCAGCTTTGCTTCTATCTTGAACGGAGCGATTGTGGTGTTGAATTAGGATTTTTTGTTGGTATACCATTTCGCCAAACTTTAGTTAATTGACTAAATTTTGCATTTTACCTTCAATAAACTTTTCGACGTTCTCAACAGCCAAGTCGTTGGATTTATCTTCTGATTCTTTGGTAAAAAAGGCATTATGCGGTGTTATCACCACATTACTAAATTCATAATAGGCTGGGTCAGCTGGCATATTAATATCCAATTCCATGCCAAAGCCAAACAATTTCCCATCTTGAAGTGTTTTGAGCAATGCTTCTTTATTTATTACCGCCTCACGAGAGGTGCTCACCAAAATTACGCCTGTTTTCATCATTCCAAATTCATCGATTGAAATTAAATCGGTTGTTTCGGTTGTCAGTGGTACGGTTACCACAATTACATCTGATTCTTTTAGAATTCTGTCCATTGTTACAAACTCCACCTCTTGGTTTTCTTTGTGAGTTCTAGTAACTACCAAAATTTTCATGTCAAAACCTTTTGCAATCCGTGCCACTTTTGAACCAATTTCTCCATATCCAATAATTCCAATAGTCTTCCTAAATAATTCCTTACCAAAATAATGTAAAAATTCATACTTACCAGCCTTAGTTCCAATATGTGATTCGGTTACTTTTTTCGACAAACTCAAGATCAATCCCCAAATATGTTCGGCCACTGATTCGGAATTTGCACCTCTTAAGTTGCTGACTCTAATTCCTCTTTTTAATGCACTAGCCAAATCTACAAAATCGGCTCCAACACCCAACACGGTAATAAATTTTAGATTTTTACACTTTTCAAATACATTCTGATCAACAGTTTGGACACCAGACGAACCAACAATTAAAATGTCGGCATCGCCGATCATTTCAGCAACTTGGTCGCTGTTCGCTTTTTTGGCACTATATTCAACAAACTCGCCAAGTTTTGTTAATCTATCCTTCTGTGATGTATTCCATTTCATTTGAGAAACTATGGATACGATTTTCATTACCGATTATACCGCCAAAAAACCGAAGATTGTCGCGTCGTAATGCCTTAATGGAACATGGGGTCTCTACAAGATCAATATGGGATTGTTATTCTTCGCTTGTGTTTGAGTGAATTAGTTTTAAAAATTGTCCCTGAATCCTTTTAGCATCAGATCGGGTCCATCGTGGTTGTTGTCTAACTTCGTCTAACAATTCTCTGACCTGTTGTCGATCAACGGTGTCGTCTCGTCTTTGGCAAGTATTTACCGCTTCATCCATACCTTCAATAAATTTACGTCTAAGTTCAATTCTTGATTTGGGCGATGTTTCGGGCAGAGCAATAAATGTTAGAGTATTATTGACATAATGTTTTATTTCGGCGCTTAGTTTTCCAACAGTTTCCAACTTAAGACCGCCTTCAACTGCCCGTCGAAAACTTGGATTGTTTGGGTCAATGCCAAGTTCTCCTGCAACTTGACGGATATAGTCTTCTGAATATGGATGAGCTCGTTCATCTGTCATATCTCATATTGTAATACAACCTTTCCACAGATCTATGTATCACCATGCCTTGGAGGAAATCGGGAAGGCGGTGGGCAGGTTATAAACCTCAAGAGCTATCAGATCAGTTAATTTGCTCCTGAACAATCGGCGGAGCAATTTGTTTTTGTTTCGCCAAAATCAGGCTCGCACATACCGTTGCCGCATCCCGTTTCCGAAGTACCTTCGTTTTTTTGCAAAGTTTTGTTGTTTCTGGTTCCATCCGTTTCTTGAATTAATTCTTGTTTATTTTTGGTATTTACCACCATGGAAGTGATCGTTAAAACCAAAAATAAGAGGCTGACGATAACGGTAGCGGCAATTACTTTTTTGTTTAAATTTAATCGTTTAATTTTTATGATGACAACATAAACCGCCAAGACAATCAATGAGCCTAGCAGCCCAAAACCAAACAACATTCCCGGCCATACGGTTTTCCTGATAGTAGGTGTATTGTTAGTGGGGAAATTATTTACCTTTGCGTCCTGTCGATTGCTAACCAGGTTTTCACTTGGTGGTTCGATAATTTCTCCACATTTCGCTGTTTTAGCACCAACATCAAAAGCCTCAAAAAAATAAACCGAACCGCCGGTACCGGCAGCGATATATTTTCCATTGGCAGAAATATCCACTTCTTCGACATATTCGTTGAAGGCGATCGAAGATGAACCATTGGAACCTTTCGTAAATATGTGAAGCTGGTTGTCTGTCCCACCAGCGGCAACAAAACTACCGTCTTGGGCAATATCGATCCCACCCAACGAGGTATTAATATTCCAGTGGGAAATTGGAGAACTGGAATTACGACCGAAAATAAAAACATCACCCGCAAAAGTAGCGGCGCCGATATAATTTCCGTCAGAAGTGAAATTCAAAGCTCTGGCAGAGCTTCTTTCGGGCATGGGAAATTTCCAAATTGGTTTATCGGAGTTCTTGGAAAAAAGAAACACCGCTCCGTCGTTTGATTCACTACCGACAGCGGCATATTGGCCGTCTCCAGATACTTTGGCCCGATGAACCGGTGAATCACGGGTTAACATTTCGCTCTTAATAACCGGTATGTTTGATTCTTTTGAGAAAAGATAAAATCTTCGGTCGGGGCAACCGGTGGCGCCGGTGATATAGCTACCATCATCAGACAGGGAAACGTCATGAAAATTACCCTCGGCATGATATTGCCATAGAGGAGTTTCGCTTTTATCACTCCATAGAATTAAAAGATTGGTGGTGCCGGAAGACTGATAACCGGCAGCAGTGCTGGTAACGCTACCTGCCGTTCCCATGGCCATATATTTCCCATCCCGGGAAATGGCGACATTATAAGCTTGATTGCCACTACCTTTGTAGACCCAAAGAGGGATGTTGCTTTTGTTGTCAAACAGAATTGCGCTACCACTGATAGAGGCGACAATTCTACTACCATCACCGGAAATATCTACCCCACCTTTGACGTCTCCCGGATTTTCGGTTGGCCCCTCATAGACCCAAAGTGGTTGAGTCGGGATTGAGGTGTCAAAAAGATAAATCTTTTTATGTGTTTTAACTGCCAAATATTTACCATCGTCGCTTAGTGCTACCCCCCCGACCCATTCGTCTTTTAGGTCATAGGAAAGAATCTTGGTTTGTTTTTCGGTGTCAATAACGGCGACTTCGTTATTCTTAAAAGCACTTTTAAACAAAACCGGACCATTGTCTGGCGAGTCAATAATGTTGCTTCTGGCCTTGCCCAGCCCATTGGATGCTTCAAAAAAATAAAAGTTGGAACCAAGTTTTTGAGGAACGTATTTGTAAACATATTTAACCCCTTTGAAATAATCATTGTTGTCCTGGTTTTCTTTCTCCATGTCATACATCTGGCCATTGAAATAAATCTTTAGATACTCCGGCGGCCTATTTTTGTCATCCTGATAAACTACAGAGTAGGTGTATCGCTGACAAATCGGACCCCAGTTAGGATAAACATGGCCATTGGCCAGCTCTGGATCGTCGGGTGTTACCGGGAGTTTGGGAATGTTTTGACCGGAGGGAGTGTTGGACTTATACTCCGCAGATAATTTGTTGGGGGTAAAAAAGCTGATAAGTATAAATAGTGTCAAAAGGCTTAGAAAAGTTCGGAGTGTTTTGGACATACAACACTTTCATTATATACTTCGGCAGATTGACGAGAGTCTGGCCCTGGTTGGCTCTCTGCCTTGGAGGAAATCGGGACGGCGGTGGGTGAATTGATCTGGGGCTTGAAAGAAAACTACGGGACAAATTGTATATATACTAGAGATAGGTAATGATTGATCAAAATTGCCAAAACTTAGATGATAATCGGTTGGTGGCGCTGTCTATAAACGACAGTCGGTATTTTTATTGTTTAATGCGACGGTATGAGGAAAAATTAAGCAACTATGTGCGGCGATTTACCTATCTGGTTGATGATGATGTTGCCGATGTGGTTCAAGAGTCATTTATCAATGCTTATCAACACCTAAACGATTGTGACTGTGATTTGAAGTTTAGCAGCTGGCTGTACCGGATTGTTCATAATCAGGCGATAAATTTTATGAAGAAAAATAAACAATCGGTAAAGATTGATCTTGAAAATGATGATGAGTTTGTGGATTGGCTGGTGGCTGACACTAATATTGAAAAAGAAACGATAACAAAACATTTTAATGATTACGTCCAAATGGTTTTGCAAAAACTAAAACCGGAATACAAAGAGGTGTTAGTACTAAAGTTTTTTGAGGACAAAGATTACTCGGAAATCAGTGATATTTTACAAAAACCAATGGGAACAGTGGCAACACTTTTATCCCGGGCAAAAATACAATTTAAAGAGATCTATGAAAAAGAAAGCAAATATTAGTGATAAAGCTCTAAAGCTTATCAACCAGAAACAGATTAAGCCAATTCCTAAATGGGAATTTATGGTTAAAAATTGGGGATGGTGGCTGGGATTTGTTGTCAGTCTAGGATTTCTGATGTTAGGAACAGGTGTTTCATGGTTTAGTGTGGCTGATAATATTATCACGCCATATCTATGGCTATTTGTAGCTATAGTGTTTTTAGGATTATCGTTTCTGTTGTTTGAAAGAACTAAGAGAGCATACCGATTTTCCAAATGGCAAGTAATAGTATTCATCAGTATTACAGGGTTTGTGGTTGGCGGCATTTTGTACAAAGCTGGACTGGCAAGCAAGATAGATAGAAGCTTAGAAACTAATGTCCCATACTATCGTCAGATGGTGCCGATGAAAATGATCGTTTGGAACAATCCGGAATCAGGCTACCTATCGGGAGAGATAACTAATATAAATGAGGTTGGTTTTGAATTAAAAGATTTTGATGGTAAAACATGGATAATAACGGGTACGCCACTAATTAAAGGCCGAATAGTTATAGAAGTAGGTCAAGAAATAAAAATAATTGGCAGCCAGACCGGAGAAAACGACTTTGTCGCGGAGGAGATAAGACCTTGGAACGGGGTGGGACGAAAGATGATGAAAGAAAATAACTGATTGGTTTGTATTACTAATAGACTGCGCAAGTCTTTTTAATAATTCAAACCAATTTATGAAAACTCAAATTGTTCTTGGTGTGGCTGCTTTAGCCTTGGGCTTAGTAGCGGTTAAATCATTTACTCCGGTATTGGCCTACCGTGGCGATGCTACTGTTAAGGGTCCGAATTACACAGAAGCCAGGCATACTGCCAATGTGGCTGCTTTTGAAAAAGGTGACTACAAAGCCTGGGTGGCCAACATGCAGGGTCGTGGGGCTACCAGATTTGTAAATGAGTCAAACTTTAAAGAGTTTGCCACTGCTCAATTGGCAGCTCAAAAGGGTGATTCTACCTTGGTGAATGCTTTCAGGTCCAAATATGGCATGGGACAGGGTAACAGACAAGGTCGTGGCATGGGAATCCACAACAGTCAGTAACAGGTAAGTTACCTTAAAAAATACCCCCAGAAATGGGGGTATTTTTTCATATAGGCGGGAGAGTGGAAAAATACTACATGCGTTTCGGAACATTGCCCACATTGGGGTACTTAGGTTACCTGCTATAAATTTGTACTACAATACAGCCATGTCATCAGAAAGATTCTTAATAAGGGCTGCCGTCTACTTAATACTTTTAAAAGAGGACAAAATTCTTTTAGCTCGAAGATGTAATACGGGTTGGATGGATGGTAAATATAGCCTTGTTGCGGGACATATCGATGGAAACGAATCTGTAACCCAAGCTATGATAAGAGAGGCACAAGAAGAAGCTGGAATAAAAATTGAAAAAGATGATTTAAAACCGGCGACAGTACTCCACAAAAGAGATCTTGACCAGGAGTATATTGATTTCTTTTTTGTTTGCAAAAAATGGGCCGGTAACCCAACAATAATGGAGCCAAACAAGTGTGATGACATGGGTTGGTTTTCGCTAAACGATCTACCAGAAAACCTTCTTCCGCATATACGAGAGGCTATTGATAATTATCACCGGCAAGTCCCCTTTTCCGAAATTGGATGGGACTAGAGAAGTTTTTTAGCGTAATTTTACGTGTTATCTTGATATTGGCTCGGGGAGTGGAATGGTTTTAGAATTTAATGGCCCGATATCGCCCTTGAATTCTATTCCGACTGCTTTGGCTAAAGCTAGCTTGAGCTTGTCGTTGGTGGACAATAGATAATTTTTTCCTTCCTTGATACTTGCCAGCGTTAAAAACCAATACGGGTGATTTTGTTTGTCAAAAAATTGTTTGATCGGAATTTCATACTTCTGAATAAATTCCGAACCATTCCATAATTCAGCTTGGGCAATATTTAATTCCAAATCCAGGTTTGGAAAATAGGCCAACTTTGAGTCGCTATTGACTGCCCCAACCGGGTCTCGAACATAGTCTGATTCGTGCTGTGCATAATAAGTTTCAAACCAATCGGATGGTAGACGAGTGTATTTTTTTATTTGAGCAAAAGCTTTTCGATCCCGATCGGACGTAGCCGGAGCGTTAAAGTTTAAAGTATGAATTTGGAGAACTGTGTATATTAGGTTTGCACTGACAACGCTAATTTTGTCAGAAAGACCGCTTTTTTGAAACTCCTCCCAAATCAGGGTAGCACAAGCACCGACCGGCTCGATGATAGCGTTTGGTCCCAAATAAAGCCAATTTTTTTTCAAAACCAAAGTGGTGGTCAAAGAGCTTAATAATCCGTGTTTTGTCGACTAGCGAAGAAATGTACCGGGGGTCAGAGACATCTACAATTACGTAATCATATGTACCAGGGTCCAAC
>Ga0208373_1005892_pt1 | contig 9994 bp, 13 predicted proteins | sample RifOxyC2_FD_184036 | JGI IMG/M metagenome (GOLD analysis project Ga0208373, IMG submission 184036) | Soil microbial communities from Rifle, Colorado - Rifle Oxygen_injection C2 (SPAdes) | ecosystem: Environmental > Terrestrial > Deep subsurface > Rock core/Sediment | place: Rifle, Colorado... | reverse complement strand
TGTGTCATCTGCTCTGCTCCTGTATAGTTTTGCCACAATATGGGCAATGTTTAAAGTTATTTTCTTCAATACCGCCCTCCATAAACTGGAAGACATTTCCACAATTTGTATCCCATGTCTCGCCTATATACATGTCGTTTTTGTAGTTAATTTTCCATGTACACTTTTCTTCTTCAACTATCCCCTCAAGCTCCTCGAACTCTTTTATAGCTTGTGCAAATAACCCTTTTATAAACTCATCTACATCTAGCCCCATTTCCTGTTTTCTTGTAACGCAAATATCTTGCAAGTGTTTAAGTGCTTTCATTTCTAAGCCTCCATATCAAAATCACTATCATCAAGAGCTAACAGTCGCTCATAAAACCCCATTTTAGAAATTTTGGTTTGACTATCTTTCATCTCCTCTTCACTCACTATAAGAACCTCTCTGCCAACTCTTCCAATTTTTGTTCAAACTTATCAAATAAACTATTTGCTTTTTTTACTAATTTTGCCATCTTATGCCCTTTAGGATATAATACGGAATAATTTAAAATGACCGACCAAAGTTTCTTTAAATTCCCGTAAATGGTTAGCTCTCACGAGCGACTATTTACCTCCTTTTTCTTAAATTTTCTTATTTATCAATTAAATCAGAAACAACATCCCCGTAGTAGTTTTTCATCGTGTCAAATATCATGGATAAACATTCTTTCGCTTCGTCCTCATCTAAATTTTGATTTTGCAAAATAAAAAGTAACCTTTCTCTTAATTCCTCTTTGTTTCCGCTATCGTATTTACCAAACATTGCGTATCCCACTTTCTGCCATTATTTTGTTTATCAATTCTTCAAGCCCATAAGCTCCAACTAATCTATCAATAACTTCATCAAAATTAACGCCGATTAAATCAATTCTCATACATGATGTACCGTCACTACCCTCACTTAGACTTATGGTATTTATTTCTAAAATTTCTATATTTTCTAAATTTACTTTACCTGCCATACTAATCCTCCTCCTGTAATCCAAAATTTTTAAAATAAGACTTCTCCATTCTCGATTAACATTCCGTTATTGTCGATAGTCAAATTTTCAGTTTGATATTTAATAGCATTTTCGACGTTTTGTTGTATTTCAATTATCGCATGTTCTTTCATAATAAGTTCATTCAGCACTTGCTCTTTAAAACAGAAAACAGCTATATTTCTTCTCTTAACTTTCATTCGTAGCCCGTGCGTAGTTAGTTCAGTAACTATTGCACCCTTATCACTCATTTCTTTGCAGAAGCTTCTTTCATTTATACCTTTTTCCATACAAAAATTCGCTAAAATCGTAGGAAAAATATGTATTTCTTCTTTTGCAGAATATTTGTTAATGGAGAATTCGCCCCATCTCTCTCTACCGTCGTCATTTTCAAACTTATTTCTATTAATTGCAATCCATTCCAAAAGTGTTTCTGCCCATAAAGAAACCTTGTTAGTCGTAATGTCTTGCATTGTTTGTAAATTCTCTTTATAGACAAGCATTAGGATTTCTTTAGCTTTTGCGTTTTCTATTTCTCCAATTAATCCTATCCTTTTCAAATTTTCTAAAACAGTAAAAAGTACGGCAAAATATTTTTCTTTACCTCTTAGCTCTACACGTCGTAGTTCTTTTTCGTATTTGTCAAAATCATCTTTTATAAGCTCATAATGTTTCAAAATTGAGTTAACAAAGATTTCTGCCACAAATCCAAAATTAGAATTAATTACACCAAAATCATAAATCTCTTTGTCCGGTAGAAAATTACCACTTGTGCTATCAACTTCTATCGTTCTTCTAAAGTAACCTTTTTCCGTAACACCTGCTATTTTTTCAACTGTCTTTAGATCATATTCCATCGTTAAAAATAATACGCCTCTTGACCTTTCAGTTTTTCGCAAAGTAAGATTTCGCTGACCTCTAGTTTTACCTGTTCCGCTAAAAAATTGAAAAATAATTTCTATGATGTGTTGTGCTTTTTTTTCCGCAGTTCCTTTTATTGTTCCTGCTTCGTCGAGAAGAATCGGCATATCCATAAACTGTGCAAAGAGTAATTCTCCCCCGACCGCTGTACTGCTCATGCTGTTTATTAGAGAATTCTCATTTGCTTCTTGAGCATTACCAAACATACTCAAACCAATACGAGAAGATAGCGTTTTACCTTGTCCGGTATCGCCGCTGAAATTTACTACAAAATTACCTAGACCTTGCTTCGAAAGTGGTTTTATAAGAGTTGCAGCCAAACCAGACAATATCGCTAGACAACTTCCCTTATATCTAACACCAGTCTTAACAATCTCCGTTGCTGTAACGATATCGCCCTCTCTATAAATCGTATCGGTTATGCTGTCTATGTATGTTAGGGCAGGTTTAAGTATTGGATTACAATATCCATTTACTACTCTTATTTGTCCTTTATCATCAACCGCAACATTTTGCCAACCCGTGCGATTAACTCTTATTACAGTAGGTATTATGTTTATATTCATTCTTATAAACCCGGACACATAACTTTTAAAATCTTTTAATTTGTCGCCAATATAAACACCGTGGTTCAGAAGAATCGTCTCAAGCAATTTATTATCTACAAATTCGTCACTTTTGAAACTTATAGATCTGTTTGATTTTTCAAAATTGATAGTAAAAATGCTTTCTGCATTGTCGTTTGTTCGATGTATTTCAGCTACGGTACAAAATTCACAAACATAAGTAACACCGTCTTTTATTTCTCTAAAGACAATATCATCTTTAATATAAAATCCGCTTGGCATTTTATATTGCCCTGTTAAATTTGCTATAGATTTTTTAAAGTCTTCATTTACTTTTTCTTTAATTTCTTTCTTTAATGCGGTCTTACTTATTTTTTCTTTTTTAGAAACTAATTCAATAAGTCGTTCAAATTCTATAAATTTTTTACCCTGCAATAAAGCAATTAGCTGACTTTTATAATCATCTACAGTAAATTCTACTTCTACCTTTTCCATTTTTACCCTGTTGACAATCAAGAGTAAAGTCATTGTTTGCCAAAACTAAGACCTTACCTACTTTGATTTATTTTATATTTAAATTTTACTGAATAAACTTTTTTCTTGCTCTATAAAAACTTTTAATAAATTTTCAACGATTTCTGATTTTTTATACTTTTTACTTTTGCATATTAAATCAAAATCTTTAACGAGCTTCTCATTTAATGAATAGCTAACTTTTGTTTTGCGTATTATGCTATCCGTCACACTTGTATATAGTTCGTCCATTTTCTGCCTTGCTGTATTTTTTTATAGAAAAAAATCATCTTTTTTTAATGGCACAATCATACCCTTTGAAAACTTACATAATTCTTAAAAACATCTTTTTATATATATATTTTTATTCCTTTTTTTATTCCATATATGCACCTGCTAAAAAAATATCGCACCGCAGGTAAAGGACGTAGTCCGTTGTGTCCCATCGCTAAGGGATTAAGAATTTTAACGTTTAAAAAATTACGGCAGCAAAGACACGCTGAAAGATGTAATCTTTCTCCTACTCGCTCTCTCCGTTAGAATATAGCTAGATTTAGAATATTAGCCTGCGGAGGCTTAGGATACGAAATTGCGTAAATGCCAAATAGCTACTTAAAAAGAGTTAGCCTGCGGAGGCGTAAAGAACGTTTTTTTTGCACTCATGAGGACGATATTTATTATTTAATTTTCCTCCACACTTTTGAGTGTGGAGGAAAATGTGCCATTTAAGCCCTACAAATAGGGCTTTTTTTCCTCCACACTCATTCAAAATTAAAGTATATAAAAAAAATATTTTTTTTTGCTATTTCTAACTTTTTAAAAAATATTGTTCCGTGTGCGTGCGAGATGAATTTTAAAGTGTGGAGTAAGTGCTTTTAACCTCTTAAAATAGGATATTTCAAGTAAATATATAAAGTGTGGAGTAAATATATAAAGTGTGGAGTAAGTGCTTTTAACCTCTTAAAATAGGATATTTCAAGTAAATATATAAAGTGTGGAGTAAATATATAAAGTGTGGAGTAAATATATAAAGTGTGGAGTAAATATTTTGCTTATAAAAAGAAAAGGAACTTGTTTTTTTGTTGCATAATATTTTATAGAGATTGAATTTTTTTAAAAATCTTCAATCTCTTGAGCTTGCTCATCATCTGTTAAAACACTATCTTCATCAAAAATAATTTCATCACTTTTACTTTTAATTTCAAAAGCTCTTCTTTGCAAAGTTGGTTTTATTGATTTATACGAATCCCAATCAAAATTTTTTAATACAGGTACAAAGGAAGTGCTTATAAAAAACGCCGTATTGAAATATTCAGCTATCAGGATAGCATTTTGTTTATACCACATTGCTCTAATCCTTGTAGCGTTCAACAACGGCTCTATTTGCTCTGCTGTCATAACTTCCAAGCTACCTTTTAAGGTCTGGCTAGAAACGTATTCCATACCCCCTAGTATTTCAACATATTTAAGAGTTTTATCGTCAGAAATTTTATAGAAGAGTTTTACGGAACAGTTTGTTAAAATAGCACTTCTTAAATCTTCATCTTTGATTTGTCCTAAATCTTGTAGCTGTAATATATATTTTACTCCAAACCCTGCATGAGTTGCCAAACCTGCACTTAAACTCGATGTTGCATAAAAACTTATTTCATCGGCAAAAACATTGCAATTCGCCTTTCGTTTTCTCACGAGTTGACTTATATCTTTCTGTAAGACCTTTAAGAACTGTAAGCTCTGCTCGTTCTCCATGTCGCATTTTATATATAAAACTTTTCCGTTGTAAAGCGCATTGTGCAAAGAATATTTACTATAAATATTTGCACCCATAGTTAATTCATATAGTTTAATATAAATAGTAGTTAAGGCATCTATATTTTTTTGATTAAAGTTTAATTTGCCGTAAAGCTCATCATCAAAGTATCGTGTTCTCAGCTCTTCTAACTTTTGATAATTTTTCTTTGCTTTGTCGTTTTCTTCTTGTGTCTTTTTTCTCTTTTTCAAATCTTCCAAGAGAGCTTCAATAAAAATCATAAATTCATACCAATCATTTTTAAAATATGTTCCGGAGCAAATTTTCAATATTTTTAAAATTGTTTGTCTCTCGTTTTTACGATAAAAATCTACTCCCTCGTTTTCTGTTTTTTCAATTTCAAGAGCTATACAGAATTTTTCAAAAATTTCCGTAATGCTGTCATCGTCATTTAGTCCTGTATAGCAAAAATCATTAGGATATGTCACTACTTCATAATCTTCTGCTCTGCCCTGCTTTGTAAGTTCTTCTAATAAAATTTGCGGAATAAAAGCTTCTTGTTTTACATCAAAATATATTAGTCCTTTGCTCTTGTATTGCAGCGTTTCATAACATTTTACACCTGCAAATATACCCTTACCACTTCTAGTTATACCACATAAAAGAATATGATTTTGAGCTTCGTCAGGCACATATTTTGGTAAACACTCATTTTTATTTTTGTTGTGCCCTAATCCAAAAAAACCGCCTTTTTCTATATCTATATAAGCTCTTGGATCAATAACCTGTGGCTCAAAATATAGTTCATTTTCTGCACTCTCTATACTTGTTGCTTTTCTGTGTTTTTTAATTTGCTGGTTGTCTTTAAACATTTTGAAAAATCCTTTAAATTATGTTTTATTTATGTTGTAAAATCATATAATAATATAACTAAAAAAAAAGGTAAAAAAATGGCAACTAACACTATAAAGAGTGCAAATGAAATGCTGAAGCTATACACGGAAAATAAAACTATAAAAGATAAAAAATCGTTTACATTATCGTTGCCATTAGACATAATAAATAAAATAGATTATATGTCTTTAGTTACAGGTAAATCTAAGAATTCAATAGTGTTAGAAGCGTTAAAAGCGTTTGGTATAGAAGATATAAAAATACCAGATAATTCTACACAAGAAAATAATTAATTTTTAGTTGTCTTTTTAAATGTTTAAATTAACTATAGCATTAATCGTTTCCACTAATCATTACTATCAATTTTATAATGATTAGGGTGCTGACATCTATTTAAACTCGTATTGTTGGTAGTTTTTGGTTATTTTTTTATTGAAAAATATACGCGATTAAGTGCGAAAAAAACTGTAATTTATAGTTGATGGATTGATTTTAAAAAATCGTTGAAATCGTTATAACCTTTATATATGCAAAAGCTGTTCTTTATCGCTGGCAAGTTGTTGATAGTTTTATTTATTTGAGCTTCTCTAAGTATCTCTTCTATTTGCAATATACATAGCTGCCCTGCAAAGTCGTTATCTAAAAAATCATAGATAACTTCGTAACCATTTTCTATAATAAGCTTAGCTGCTTTTTTAAACATACTCACGCTATTTAAAATAATTACATCATACTTTGCAATGTCTGTTTCATAATAAGTTATTGCAGATAAAAAGTTTATAAATCCCTCAAAAATTAAAACTCTTTTACTTGGTATATCACTTAAAGGTATATATGTAATATCACTTAAAATAAGATTTGATTTGTGGTATTTATTTCGTATTGCATAACCGCTAGAATTGTTTTTAAAACACACTGCAAAGAAGTTTTTAACTGTGCCTCTTTCAGTTATAGAATAGTATATCTCTTCAACATATCTTTTAACAAAAAATATGTTTAAATTTCTACTCTCTAAGTATTCAATTAATGCTTTGTTTTGTAGCGGTTGGATAGTTTTTATTTTAGTTACATTATTATTACTTTTATCAACATAAATAAAACTATTATTAGTTGTATTTTCTCTTCTTGGTAATAACATAATTTCAGCTATTTTATCAAGTGCTAAAGAAACTGAATTTTTGTTGTAATGTATCATTACAAAATCAATAATATTTCCACTATAACCAGAACTAAAATCTATCCATCCCCATTTGCCATGTTTGTCTAATCCTACACTTAAGCTCGGGTTTTTTTCCCCTCTCAAATCATTAGAAAAAAGGGCTTGAGAGCCACCATTAGAAAGAGATACAATAGTACATATTTTAGATATAAAATCTATAAGATCAATTTTTTTTGCTTGTATGCTGTTCATGTTGAATATTTAATCTCTCTATCTCGGAAAATCTAACCTCAAAACAACCCAACTCGGTTCTATATCTCAAGAATCCTTTATTCCTCGCTTTTGGCATTATTTCTAGGACACACTCATTTAGAATCTCTGAAAGTTCTTCAATGCTCATAATTCAATCCCCTCTTTTCGAAGCTCTTTTTTCAGAGCAAATAAAATATATTCGCTTATGGTAAAACCGTTTAGTTTTGCAAATCGCTCTATCTTTTCAAGCTGATTTTCACTCAAGTAAATATTTCTAGCTTTTTTCTTCTCTGCTTTCTCAACTTTCGGACGACCTTTGCCTTTAAACTTATTTGCGAATTCAATAATCTCTCTATTTGCTATTTCAGCTTCATTTGCTTTTTGAAGAGATTGGATTGGCTCTTGATTGTCATTTAAAACATCATCTATACTTAGTTCTTTTTTTTTCATTTGTTTACCTTTATATTATTTTAAGATTATTTGCTCTAAACTTACAACTTCAAACCAACACGCTCCGGCGTATTTAAATCAACTTGAATATTTAAAAGAGATTGCAAAATCAATTTTCTTCTAAATTATATTGAACCGACACACTTGGTGTGATTTAATGGTCTTAATTGCTCTCTTTGAAATGTTTTCAACTTTAACTCTTTTTATCTTTTGCTTCTAACTGTTATTTTTTATTATTGTCACAACAATCATTCCACATTGAATTCTGGAGAATGATTCTTTAATAGATATATTTTTTTCTTTAGCTATATTGTTTGCTTCTTTTTCAGCTTCAGAATATAAACTACAGCTAGCAACAACTGGAGAAAAATATATCTCTACAAATGACTCAAAATTTTCATATCTAACAAATTTCAAAGCTTCAACTGAGCTTTTTGTTTTACTACTTAATTCAGCAATATTTTCTATTAATTGCCAAGCTCTTTTCATTCCTTTTTTTTCTATTTTTAAATTTTTCATCTTCTTGCTCCTCAGCATTTAAATATGCATAATTATAGTGTCTTACCGCTTAATCAATACTTAAAACCGTTAAAACACTATCGCAAAAACATCAAAACGCTATTGTTTTATATTTAGCTATTTTTTTAAATATTTTAATAAGTCTTCATAACCATTTATGGAGTTTTTATAGACATAGCTATTAATTTTACTTTCATTTTTTATCTCGCTGACACTCTTTTTTTCTTTAAAAGTTTTAGCCCAAATACGAGAATTTTTAACCTCAAAAATTGGAAATTTGAAATGTGACTCTAAATAATTCTCAATCTCTTTAAAATCCTCTTTCTCGCTTTTGTTTGCAACAAATACTATGTTTGTGCTATTAATCTCTTTTACCGTTTGCACGGTCTTCTTTAAGCTGTTTAAATCACTTGTAAGAGGTACAATGATGTAATTGCTTATTTCCAAAATATGTGAGATGTGAGGCGTAACAAACCCACCAAAATCATAAATGCAATTATCTATAATTTTAGGTTCTTGCATAATTTTTGCTTTACCCTCATAGCAGAGTTCTATCACACTATCGTCGTTTGATATTAAAAAATATTTTAAATCTCTTGCAAGAGAAAAACTAAGCGATGTTTTACCTACACCGCCCTTTTTATTAAAAATAGAAATTATCATTTTGAAGCCACCTTTTGAATTTTGATTTGATAGTTATGAGCAGCGTTTAAGTCTGTCTCGTGTCCTAAGATTTGTGAGAAGTAAGTATTTTTTTCTGCATTATCTCCAAACTTCAAAAAGCAGGCTTCAGCGTATGCAGCTCTCAAAAAATGGAAGCCTTGCTCTGCTATCTCCGGATCTAAATATCTGCTCAAGCTTTTAGAGATGGAAGCATTATATTTAGAGTTAATTTCTTTGTTTGTCATTTCTGCTATTTTGAATTCATCTCTTACATCTTGTAGATATTTTTTTACTATTTTAATATCTGCCAAGATTGGAGCAACTAGAGAAAAATCATCACTCTTCTTTTTAACTAAGCCACCGTATTTCGCTTCATCTTTTTTCTTAGATAAAGACATAGTTTTTAAAACCTCAACTTGTCTACGCCCTGTAGCAAGAGCAACTACGATTAGCTTAATATAAGCCATCTCACGGCTTTTATTAGAGTTGTTAGATACTAAATCAATTTCACTATTTTCGATTTTTGAAATTAAATTCTCAAGTGTTTTCAAAGTCCATTTTTCAAAGTCCATTTCTGAATTTTGATTTTTTAAAAGCTCTTCTTTTGCTTTTTCAGCTGCTTTATTATTTACAGATGTATACACTTTTGTAGGCAGTAAATACAAATCAATAATTTCTTTGCGGATATTTCCTGCATTTTTAAGATGGTTACGAACATCAGAAACACGAGATTTAAGAGTATTAAGGGTTGTGTCAAAGTACATAAATAAAGCGTATTTTTGAGCAAATCCTGACATTTGAGAGAGTGTCTTAATTCGCTGAGCATCACGGCTCATCAAATCTTTAATCTCTTTTACGCTGCTTGTTCCGTGTGCCGCTTGTAATATATCGTTGCGTGTCATTTTCTAAGCTCCCTAAATTATTTTAACAATACATTATATTGAAATAATGCTTAATCAATACTTAAAACCGTTAAAACGCTATCGCAAAAACATTAAAACACAATCCTTAAAACACAAAAACGATATCGCAAAACTGCATAATAAATATTCATAAAACGATTAACAAACATCTAAAAAACGATAAAAAGAATTTTAAAAACGACAAAACACAATCACAATAACGCTTAAATAATTCTTACATAAACAAACTAACTTTAGTCTTTAAGCAAACCATCTAACCTTAAGCCAAAAATAGCACAAAATTTCAGATATAAAAAAGTAAATATGTCAACAGACTAGATAATAAAATTTAGACCCCTTTGAAACCTCGTAAAATAGGGCTTTTACAGCAGGGAATAATT
>Ga0208373_1005891_pt1 | contig 9995 bp, 8 predicted proteins | sample RifOxyC2_FD_184036 | JGI IMG/M metagenome (GOLD analysis project Ga0208373, IMG submission 184036) | Soil microbial communities from Rifle, Colorado - Rifle Oxygen_injection C2 (SPAdes) | ecosystem: Environmental > Terrestrial > Deep subsurface > Rock core/Sediment | place: Rifle, Colorado, United... | reverse complement strand
CCGCCGGGAATTATTCCGGATCCAAAAGAAAATTCGCGTTATCCGCGCGCCGCTCGTGTGGGGGGAATGGAATATCACGAAATGATCTTGGAGATTTTAAAGTCGGCTTGTAAGAGGTATAATATAGAGTATAATTAATAATTTTTACCTCACCCCTAACCCCTCTCCTTATAAAGGAGAGGGGAGTGTCAAAAAATATGCTCGCAACGAGATTATCACCTTATTTACAAAAATTAACCAGTACTTGTCCGGCGATTGCCCGGGAGTTTGTGCCATCCAAAAATGAAGGGCAAGATGAGACCAGCACTTTTGAGGACCCTTTGATAGAAGAACAACATACTCCGGTTAGGGGTTTAGTGCATAAATATGGCAACCGTGCTTTGATTTTGCTGACCATGAATTGCGCGGCTTATTGTAGATTCTGCACGCGGAGGCGTAAAGTGTCTGACATAGAAAAAGGCGCGTTATCTGACCAAGACATAGAAAACATGGTGAAATATGTCAAAGCTCATCCAGAAATTAAGGAATTGCTTTTTTCTGGTGGCGACCCGTCAACCGTGCCCGCGCTTTTGAAAAAAGCTTTGCAAAAGTTTACCAAATTACCGCAAATTAAAATTATTCGTGTGGCCTCTCGCTTACCAGTGGCCAATCCAACCATGGTTAATAGGAAATTATTAAGCGCTTTGAAAGTGGTAAAAAAACAACCCTTGTATTTAATGGTGCATTTTGAACATCCGGCCGAAATTACTCCAGAGGCGATTAAGGCCGTAAAGAAATTACAAAAAGTGGCCACGATGCTTTTGAATCAGTCGGTTTTTCTAAAAGGCGTAAATGATAATGTGGAAGTTTTGTATGAATTGTTTACTAAGTTAGTGGAAATCGGTATCAAACCATATTATCTTTATCGTTGTGATCCAGTAAAAGGCGCGGAACAGTTTATTATTCCATTTAAACGCGAGGTAAAGATTTTTACCGAATTGCGTAAACGGCTTAGTGGTCTCGCCACGCCAACTTATGTGATTGACGCGCCCAATGGCGCGGGCAAGATTCCCGTAGCGCTGGATTTTTGGAAATGCGATAAAACGGGGTATAGAGATTTTAATGATAAGGAGTTGAACGTGGTGGAGGGAGTGGAGTGATGGCGAAAGTCTATAAAGTCCTTAAAGTACGGGTGCTCACCCGTTGCTTTTTTTTCTGTATTGTGTTAGTCTTACTTTATAAACTTTATAACTTTATAAACTCATATGCTTACCACCAAACAAATCTTCAACCTTGGCCTGCAAATGGCTATTAAAACTGACCCACGCGGACAGGCTGGGATTAAGGCGTATTTGGCTAATGTCAAAAAAGAATTGGCAGATGTTTTGCCAAGAGACAAAGAATATTTTGACAGTGACAGACTGACTAACCCGTATTCTGATTGCCGAATTCATGTGGATGATGAAAAAATTAATGTTAAGCGGGTATTGACTGGCATTGATATTGGCGATGGTGAAATTTTGCTCGCCAGCCAGTTAAATGAGCGTGGAAAGCCGATTGATTTGATAATTGCTCACCACCCGGTTGGTAAGGCTTTGGCAGGCTTACATTCTGTGATGGATTTATTTATATCAATATTGGAAAAAGCCGGCGTTCCAGTGCATGTCGCGGAAGAAATTACAGATGAAAGAATGAAAGAGGTTGGGCGCAGTGTTCATCCAATTAATCACTACAAGTTGATTGATTTAGCGCGTGCTTTGAAGATTAATCTTATTAATACTCACACCATAACTGATAATTTAGTGAACGATTATTTACAAAAATATATTGTCAAAAACAAACCACATACAGTTGGTGATTTGATGGATATGCTTTTGGAAATTCCAGAATATAAGGAAGCCAAAAAGCGCGGGGCTGGGCCAAGTTTGTTTGCCGGTAATCCAAAACACCAAGTTGGCAAATTTTTGGTAGAAATGACAGGCGGTACTAATCCATCAGACAAAGTTTACAAAGAAATTTCTCGTTGCGGGATTAGCACGATTGTTGGCATGCATATGAAAGATACAGCGCGCGACAAAGCCAATGAACACCACATGAATATCGTGATCGCTGGCCATATTGCTTCCGACTCACTTGGCATGAACTTGTTTTTGGATGAATTGGAAAAGAAAGGGATTGAGATTGTGCCCTGCGGAGGGTTGATTAGAGTAAGTCGAGTGAAGAAATTGGGCAGAAATTAAAGAAATTGGGCAGAAATTTTATAGAGACGCTCCGATGCCACATCGGAGCGTCTTTTGGTTATTCACAGGTGGTCTTGACATTTGCAACAATTGACTATATACTATAAAGTCAGTTATGGATGTTGGCAAAAACAGGAGGGGGATGTTCCTTTATAATCCAAGGGGAGAATCTGCCTTCCACGAATAGGAGGAAGCCATGAAAATCGTTGTTGTTGGTCTAACGGCTGTGAATCTTGTGCTTGGTCTTGCCATGGTGGCTACACTGTCCGTCGGGTGTGAACTCGATGTGGAGGATGACGCGTATGTCATTTCGGACATCATGTCTGGTGATGCTGCAGACATCGTAGAAGACGCCGCGTCAGAATCGGCATCTCCGGATGTCGGTGGGATGGACGTCGTCTTTGACACCATCCCTGCAGTACCGGACGTCAGCATGTCCGACATCCAGGCGCCACCGGTGCCTGAATGGACCACGGACTCATGCGAGCCGTATGTCAATTACTGGCACTGCACTTGCATGACCGGCGCATGCTGTCCGGGTTGCGAAGAGACGTGGAAAACCGTTGCGGAGGTCTCCTGCGACGATGATGCCTGCCTGCTCCTGGTGACGGATGTCACCGAGGTAGAGGCGGTTTCGTACGAGATCACGTGCGATTCCGACATCACAGAGACGTATGATGTAGAGGGTGGCATGCTCTACGTCACAATCAACAAGGGCGCCATTGACCAGAAGGTCTTCAAGTGCGCGCCTGTGCCGTCGCAATGACGACAGTATGCTCGTCTGCCCGCCTTGCAACGCCTTTCATCGCGTTGCGGGCGGGCTGGCGTTTTGAAACTCTCCCCTTGGCCAACCCGATTTATTAAAGACAACCTGAAGTGGGTTGTTTTTTGTTTGTTTTTGTGGTTTAATATACACAATAGTTTATAAAGTTTTAAAGTTCATAAAGTATGTCGAATACGACTATTAAAAAGATTGTGGCGAGAGAGATTCTTGATTCGCGCGGGAATCCGACGGTGGAAGCGACAGTGGTTTTGGAAGGTGGGGCGAGTGGCACTGCGTCAGTTCCATCTGGCGCGTCAACTGGCACACATGAGGCGTTGGAATTGCGTGATGGGGCGACAAAGCGCTATGGGGGTAAGGGCGTTTTGCGGGCAGTCAAAAATGTAAATACTATTATTGCCAATCATTTAAGCGGCAATGATGCCTTTAATCAGCGTCGGGTAGATAAGATGATGATTGATTTAGATGGAACAGAAAACAAGAAAAAATTGGGAGCAAACGCAATTTTGGCAGTGTCGCTGGCAACCTGTCGAGCCGCGGCCAGTGCATCCAATTTGCCATTGTACAGATATATTCGTCAGACTTATGGATTAAGAGAACACGGGTGGAGAATGCCGATTCCAACTATGAATGTCTTGAATGGTGGAAGACATGCGGATAATAATTTGTCTATTCAAGAATTCATGATAGTGCCTTTGCACAAACAATTTTCCGAACGGGTGCGCATGGGTTCGCAAATTTTTCACTCACTGGCCGCGATTTTAAATCAGAAGGGCTTGAGTACAGCCGTTGGTGACGAGGGTGGTTTTGCGCCAGATTTGTTAAATAACGAACGCGCTCTCCAACTCCTTGTGCAGGCAATCAAGTCAGCTGGTTTTGTACCAGGCAAGCAGGTATTTATCTCACTTGACATGGCGGCTTCGGAATTTTATCGTCACGGCCGGTATTATTTTGAATCAAAAAAACAAGGCTACACTGCCGAGAAAATTATGCGGGTTTTGGAAAGCTGGGTAAAGAAGTATCCTTTGTTGTCAGTCGAGGATGGATTGGCAGAAGATGATTGGGAAAATTGGACGATTTTAACTAAGCAATTTGGCAAAAAGCTCACTCTGGTTGGCGATGATTTGTTTGTGACCAACACTAAACGTTTGCAAAAAGGCATTACAGAAAAAGCCGGCAATGCGATTTTGATAAAAGTTAATCAAATCGGCACTTTGTCCGAAACTATTGACGCAATTTATTTGGCCAAGAAAAATAATTATAAAGTGTCTGTCTCGCATCGTTCCGGCGAAACAGCCGATACCTTCATCGCCGACTTGGCAGTTGCAGTCAACGCAGAGTTTATAAAGAGTGGGTCTATGTCAAGAAGCGAACGTGTGGAGAAATATAACAGATTAATGAAAATAGAATCCGAGATAGTGTAGGGTGGCTTGTCACGAGATGGCGCCTATGAATTGTTGTGGATGGTGGTCGCGTAAAGTGACCTGTGGTCACCACGCGATCACTCAAAATGGCTAGCGCCATTTTTCGTGAAAAAGTATAATCGACTAATGAAAATTGAGAGTGAGATTAATTAGTTATTTCCCTCTCCTCGTAGGAGAGGGAGCAAGGGTGAGGTCTCAGCGAGCGCCGATAAGACCTCATCCCCGCCTGCAACACTTGCGCGTAGCAATGCGGGCAGGCCAGACCCTTCTCCTACGAGGAGAAGGGTTTTTTAAAATATATTTTAGTGTTGAACTTATTCTTCAAATCCGCTATAATACACTCACTATGAAGCGAGTGAAGAAAACAGCGACTTTCGTCGCTACTCCTAAAAAGCCTACCATGCTGATAATTTTGGATGGTTTTGGGTTGGCGAGCGCAAAAAATCCAGGCAATGCGATTACGCCAGGCACGGCGCCATATGTTTTTGGTTTAATGAAAAAGTACCCCAATTCCACGCTCAAAACTTACGGTGAACATGTAGGCTTGTTCGCGCACCAACAGGGCAATTCCGAAGCCGGGCATATGAATATTGGCGCCGGTAGAATTGTAAAACAGGATTTGGTGCAGATCTCCGAGGCTATTCATGACGGCACTTTTTATAAAAACGAAGCTTTTAAACAAGCCCTGCATCACGTTAAAAAATATAAAACCGCTGTGCATGTAATGGGGCTTTTGACCGATGGCAATAGCGCGCACGCGCATCCAGAGCATTTGTATGCCATGTTAGAATATTTTCGGCGCAATGATGTAAAAAAAGTTTATTTGCATTTATTTACTGATGGCCGCGACTCATCCCCACATGGAGCAAATAGTTATTTGCATGAATTGCGTGGACACATGCTGGCCAATGAAAAAATTGCTACTGTCGCTGGCCGGTTTTATGCCATGGATCGCAACAAAATTTGGGAACGCACGCAAATGGCTTACGAAGCATTGGTTTTGGGTAAAGGTTGTACAGCGCCAAGCGCAGAAGAGGCCTTGGCACAGTCATATAATCGCGGTGATACAGATGAGTTTATTTGCCCGACAGTTATTATAGAAAATAATCATCCGACGGCCACAATAAAAGATAATGATGCGGTGTTTTTTATTAACGCGCGCAGTGATCGAGCCAGACAAATCACCAAAGCATTTGTGCAAGATAATTTTGAAGCAAAAAATCCTGGCGTATTCAAGCGCGTGCATTATCCAAAAAATATTCGCTTTGTGGCCATGACTGACTTTGGGCCAGATTTACCCGGGCTATTTACCGCTTTCCCCAGTCCGGATATTCAGAATTGTTTACCAGCGGTGATTGATGGCGCCTATCGCCAGTTATATATTTCTGAAACAGAAAAATACGCCCATGTGACTTATTTTATCAATGGTGGTTTTGCCGACCCGCTGAATGGTGAGGCACGAGAGGTAGTGAAATCTCCCCCAGTTCGTTCCTATGCTGATCAACCAGAGATGAACACTAAAAAATTAGTGGAAAAAATTGTTGGTTATTTGAAAAAAGACACGTATAATTTTATTTGCGTGAATTTTCCCAATCCAGACATGGTTGGACACACGGGTGATTTTTCAGCAGGCAAGAAAGCGATTAAAATAGTTGACGCTGGCGTGAAAGAAATCATTGGGTTGTTGTTGAAAAAAAATGGACAGGCGTTGATTATCGCGGACCATGGCAACGCCGAGGAGATGATTGATTTAAAAACTGGCGAAGTGGATACAGAGCATTCTGTTAATCCCGTACCGTGCATTTTGGTCGGCAAAAATTTGGGGATTAAGAAAATTGATAATGGAATTTTAGCTGATGTCGCGCCAACTTTGCTCAAATTGATGGGAGTGAAGAAAGCCCGCGAGATGACAGGGAAGGCGTTAATATAAAATACTAATATACGAATGTACTAATGATACGAATGCTATACTAATGTTTTCTAAGCAAGTATTTGTATAGCATTAGTATAATTCGCATAATTAGTATATTGGTATATATATGTCCAAAGTAAAACCAGTAGTACTCGCTATTCTCGACGGTTGGGGTATAGCCCCTGATGGTGATGGCAATCCAATAACACGAGCAAAATTGCCATTTTTAAGCCGTCTGATTAAAGAATATCCAGTTATGACTCTGTCTGCCTCAGCTACAGAGGTTGGTTTGATGTTTGGCGAAATGGGAAATTCCGAGGTTGGGCACTTGAACATCGGCGCTGGCCGAGTATATTATCAGTCATTGCCACGCATAAACCGTGCGATTCAAGACAAAAGTTTTTTTGAAAATAAGGCATTTTTGGGCGCTACAGAGCAAGTAAAAAAGAAAAAATCCAACCTTCATCTTGTTGGTTTGTTAAGCAACGGCAATGTGCACGCTTGTCTGGATCATTGTTTTGCTTTGCTTGATTTAGCCAAAAAGCAAAAAATAAAAAATGTTTTCGTCCACGTTATCTTAGACGGCAGGGACGCGATTTTTAATTCTGGCATTGATTTTGTAAAAAAACTGCAAGATAAAATAAAAGAAGTGAAAGTTGGCAAAATTGCTTCAATTTCAGGGCGTTTTTACGCCATGGATCGCGATAATCGTTGGGACAGAACCGAAAAAGCATATTCCGCGATTGCCTGTGGTATAGCTGGTGCATATTTTACTGACCCACTTGAAGCCATTAAGGCGTCTTATGATAAAAAAGTCTATGACGAGGAATTTGTGCCGGTTGTTATTGGTGAGAAAGGCAGACCGACAGCTGTAGTTGGATCGAACGATTCTATAATCTTTTTCAATTATCGCCCGGATCGCGGGCGTCAGATGACCAAGGCATTTATCTTGCCGGGGTTTAATAAGTTCAAATGCGAATATTTGAAGAATTTATTTTTTGTAACAATGACAGAATATGAGAAAGAATTGCCAGCAGTGGTAGCGTTTCCTCCGCAAGTTGTGCAAAATTCTTTGGCTGAAGTAATTAGCAACGCAGGTTTGAAGCAGTTTCACATCGCGGAAACTGAAAAATACGCGCACATGACTTTCTTTTTGAACGGCACAATTGAGGAACCATTCAAGGGCGAGGATAGAAAGATTATTCCCTCTCCTAAAGTGTCATCTTATGATAAGGCGCCGGAAATGTCTGCGCCAGAAATTGCAAAAGAAGTTGTAAAGGCAATCGAGTCAGATAAATATGACGCTATTATGCTCAACTTTGCCAATGCGGATATGGTTGGCCACACCGGCAAGATGCCAGCCACAATCAAGGCTTGTGAGGTGATTGATAAAGCCTTGGGTGATGTGGTGGAACATACTTTGGCAAAAGATGGCGTAGTTTTAATTACCGCTGACCATGGCAATGCTGAAGAATTGACTAATTTACAAACTGGCGAAATTGATAAGGAACACAGCAATAATCCTGTGCCGTTAATTATCGTCGGCAATAAATACAAGGGTATTGCTGGCCCGGCCGGCGACCCGCCGGAAGGGGATTTGAGTTTAATGCAGCCAGTCGGAATGTTGGCTGATGTCGCGCCAACAGTGTTAAAAATAATGGGCGTGGCACAGCCTAAGGAGATGACGGGAAGAGCGTTGATATAGGGGGTCTTGACAAGACCTCTTTTTTGTGGTTAAATACACTATCCGTTCTATACACAATTATTTGTTTAAATTAACCAAAAATGAGGAGAGCTTTTGCTTTGTTTAGTCAAGCAGAGAGAAAGCTCTTCTCATGGTGGGGGGAGTAAACTTAAATTGGCAAGCCACATGGTGAGCCACAATCACAAGGAGGACGAACCATGAAAATGGCAAGTCTGACAGCGGACATTCGCAGAGGAGATGAGACCCAGTCGTTGTTGAGGTTGCAGCAGGACGGTGTGTCGGCGGATGATTTCGTCGCAATCGCGTGGAATGACGCAATGCGCGCGGATATCGTCGCTGCGATCATCAAACACCGCCTCTTTACCCGCCCCGAGGATCAGATCCAGCTTCTGCTGGAGATCAACGAGGCCGTGTGGAAGGACACCTCCATCACGGAGGCCGTCATTCGCGCACTCGGTGATCCGCCGGACTGTCCGGCATCCAATGAGAACGGTTTGTTCTGCATCAACCTGTTCCGCGAGACCGGCAACGCAGTCAAGACGTTCTCGGACAACTGGGACGCTTGTGTCCACGTCCATGGTACCGATGGCACCTGGAAGTGGAACGGCTTGCTGTTCACAAAGGAGGGTGTCCAGCAGAGAGAGAATGTGATCATTCGCCCTGTGGGCCTGCGCTGGCAGGTGGCCGAACTCGGCCGCCAGTTCCAGAAGCAGTGCGTGGAGAACGTTCGGCCCCAGCTGGACAAGTCCAAGACCATGGGAATGGGGCAGGAGCTCCCGTTCGTCGCGGCGCTTCACCCGAAGTGGGCGGTTTCTACGAACGGCGACACGATTCCGTTCGTGGACGCACCCGACATGGAAGTCGCTCCCAGCGCCTCTGGCGAGTTCTCCTATGCTCCGTACCTGAACTTCAATCGCGACGATCGCCAGGTCAACCTCAACGCCAATCACATCGGCAATGCCAATCCGAACTTCGGTTCCGGCTCCCTCCGATAATCGGCAGAATTAAAGCGCCCCGACGTAACATCGGGGCGCTTTCGTCTCATCTGACTGTCTTTATCCACCCGCCCATCATTCGTCCGATTTCTGCCAGCCGCTCTTGTAAAGGTAAATATTTTTTGTCATCAATGATTTTTACTTCAAGCGCCAAACGAATGAATATTTTTAGCATTTCCAGTCGTTGGTCTGCCTGTAACAGTGTTGGAAGTTTGCATGCTTTTGGTTGTTTGCTGGCCTGTAAAAGATATTCCAACATATCAATCATGTAATTTTCTATTCTAGTACCCAGCACATATTTATCTCGTTTCGGGAATGAACCTAAAAAACCATAAAATTGTTTGTATAGGCCGATTGTTTTGGCAATCGCCGGAACATCGTCATTTTGATTATACATATATTATGCAAAGTTTTAATGAATTAATTAATTTCGCGAGTATTTTTTCCGCGTGGTATGAGTTTAGAGCTGGCAAGAGTAAAAGGCCGGACATAATGGCATTTGAGCGTAATTTGGAAGATAATTTGTTTGTTTTGCAAGATGACTTGGCGAGACACACCTACAAACACGGTCATTATCACACCTTTCACGTCTGGGATCCAAAACACAGAATTATTTCCAAAGCGACAGTGAGAGACAGAGTGGCTCATCACCTTGTTTTCAGGGAATTATACAAAATATTCAACCCTACTTTTATTTTTCACTCCTACTCTTCCCGCCTTGGCAAAGGCGCACACCGTGCGGTGAAAAATTTGTCTAATATACTTCGTTCAGTTAGTCATAATTACACTAAACCAACCTTCGCGCTCAAGTGCGACATTAAACAATTTTTCGCGTCAGTTCCTCACCAAAAACTATTGCAAATAATCCAAAGAAAGATTAAAGACAGCCAGCTTTTGTGGCTGGTGCAGGAAGTTGTCGCCAGTTTTTCATCACAACCTTTGTTAAACCAAACACAGAC
>Ga0208373_1005890_pt1 | contig 9996 bp, 8 predicted proteins | sample RifOxyC2_FD_184036 | JGI IMG/M metagenome (GOLD analysis project Ga0208373, IMG submission 184036) | Soil microbial communities from Rifle, Colorado - Rifle Oxygen_injection C2 (SPAdes) | ecosystem: Environmental > Terrestrial > Deep subsurface > Rock core/Sediment | place: Rifle, Colorado, United... | reverse complement strand
TCGTGAAGCGGTGGCCAGCCGGTTTTTGCCATCGGCGTTAGTGTTCGAAACGCAGTGGAGAACAATGGCAAAATGGCCACGCGTAACGGAAGAAATCCCTCGCTGGAGGGATTTCTGTGCTTTTAAATTTAACAGGCAGAGCGACTTATTTCGCGTAAGCCGTCGCCTCGTCAAACTTGATTGACAACAATCTAGATATACCATCCCCGCCCATAGTCACGCCATACAAGATGCCGGCGCGAGCCATGGTTTCGCGATTGTGAGTGATAACGATCAGTTGTGAGCTCTGGGACAAATTAACGATCATCTGACCATATTTGCGCGAATTGGCTTCATCAAGCGCCGCGTCGGTTTCATCGAGCACCAGAAATGGCGGCGGGTTAACTTGTGACATCGCAAACAACAGGGCAATCGAAGTCAACGCTCGCTCGCCACCAGAGAGCATGGCTAGACCTTTGATTCGCTTCTTTGGCAGAGTGACATTAATATCAATCCCCTCCTTGCCGACATTGGCCGTCTGATCACCACTATCCATCTCGGCCATCATCTCATCATCAGACAAAAGTTTCGCTTCGCGATTTTTGCGCACCACGGGTGCTACGACCTCGAGTTTGGCTGTTCCGCCCCCAAACATCTCGGCAAAAAATTGCTGAAAAGCGGAATTAATTTTTACTATCCCTTCTTTGAATTCAACATCAATCTTGATTCTCAGTTCCTGCATCACTTGTTTGAGAGCCAACTCGCTGGCTTCCAAATCTGCTAGCTCATGTTCGAGATGGGTATCGCGTTCCGTCACCTCCTTGAATTCTTCCAAAACATCACCGCGCTCCGCCCCCATATCTTCCAAACGAATTTTTACTTTTTCAATTTGTCGGCGACGCTCTTCTTGAACCCGACGGTCTTCCCCTAAAACATCATCGATCGAAATCGCCTCATTTTCAAACATTAAAATTTCTCGATCCACCAGCACCAATCCTTCCTGTATCTCGCGCTGGAAATCTTCTTCCTCACGCCGGATCGTTTCCTCGCGCGCCAGCAACTCACCACGCTTGGATGATAATTCCCCACGACGAGTTTTCAACTCAAACAGTTCCCGCTCCGCTCCGCGAGTAGTATCCTCCTCCTGCCGGATGGCCTGTTTGAGGGTAGTGATGGTAGCCAAGATTTCTTGTTCCTCTTTATTTTTATCAATAATTCCCTTTTCGAGCTGGGCCAAATCTGAGCGCAGTTTTTCCAACTCCCCAGTCAAATCAGCATCTTCTTTGTGTGGCTCGTAAGTGGCAAAGAAATTATCCAAGCGACTACGCACTCGACTGACAATATTTTTTACAATTGAAAAATCACTAGCTTGCTCTGCTTCACCGAGAGCAGTTTTAATTTCCTCCGCCAAAGCTCGAACTGACGAGAGCGAAATCGGCCGGTCAATCTCCTCCTCCGGTCCGGCCGACAAGCGAGCAGTTTTGACTTCGATCAGGCCCTCGAGCCGACCGAGACTGCGCGAGACTTCATCTCGGCTCTGACGCAAAGCTCGCAATGACTGTTCGGCTTCAGCGATTTTTTTCTGTTCGGCACTGGCTGCACTATCGGTATGGAGGCTAGCTGAGAGCAAACTAATTCGTCCGTCGAGCCCCCGCAATTCTTCGTTCAAAACACTTTTTTCTTCGCCAAGCTTTTTTTGCCAAAAATCAATGAAAACTTTTTCGCGTTTCAAGTAGTCGCGGTAGAGACCCTTGAGCTCGCGTCGCAATTCATCAGCTCGTTCGATTTTCTCCACCTGTTTTTTGAGGAATTTCAAATGCGGAGCAATTTCTCGCCGTAGAGATTCGACTTGTTTTTTGTTGTCTTCGGTCTTGGCCAATTTCTTTTCGCTTTCATCGAGTTTCCATTGATAGAGCTTGAGACCGAGGGCTTCTTCAATCATCGTCCGCCGTTCGATCGGATTAGATGTCAGCACGCGATCGGCCTCGCCCTGAGAAATAATATGGTGACCGGAAGCCCCGAGGGAAATTTTGGCCAAGAGTTCTAGGATGTCACGCAAACGCACCGCCGTGCCATTGATTGAATACTCATTGACCCCATCACGGAAAACTTCACGGGTAATTTTAACCTCGTCAAAATCTAAATCGAAATGTCGATCAGCATTATCAAAAATTACCGACACCGAAGCGCGGCTAAGTTTGCTGGTCGCTACCGGACCAGAAAAAATCAAATCTTCACCCCGCTTACCCCGCAAAGATTTCAATGATTGCTCACCTAGCGCCCAGCGGAAAGCCTCGGCCACGTTACTCTTACCAGAACCGTTAGGCCCGACGATGGCAGTAATCGGTACGTCGAAAAAGAACGTTGACTTCTTGCTAAACGATTTAAAACCACTGATTTCTAAGGATTTTAATTGCATTTACCCTATTGAATAAATTTTAAATTGGTAATTCAACTCGACAGCTCTGTTCTACTATAATAATACGGAAATAGAATAATTATAAAAATTTATCGCAATTTAAAATTAAAATTGTAATCAATTTTTATTCATATAGGGTGAACCACTATTAAGTAAGATTTGACCTTTTGTGCTAAAAATCTATTTTAATAACTAGCCTTTTCCCAAGACTATTACTAGTTTAACATCATATCATAGGTCAAATCTAGGTTTTAATTTTCAAAAAAAATTAAAACCTTACTTATATAGGGTTACCCCATAACGAAAAACCCCGCGTCGCCAAAGGCGACGCGGGGTTTAATAATCAGTTAAATCTCCCAACTTTGGGAGTCCAGACCATTTAAAGCCACGTCTTGTTTAGAAACTTGTTAGTTACTTACGCAAAATGGTCCTAACATGATATTGAAAGTGTTATGCAAAAAGTAAGAGCCGCACCATGGTGGAGCGGCTCAAAAAATTGGTCGGCGGGACGAGAGAAGGCTTGATTAAAGTTTTCCGGAAGAGAGAACCCCCTCTTCCTTAATCGAGAAGATTCGGTAACCTTCCGTCTGGCCCTTGGCGAGCCAAATAAAGAAGCCCCCCAAATCCATCTGATAGAACCTGAGATTATTTCCTGCCATCATTCTCATCTCTTCTGGCTTTCTATCCCCCAGAGGAAAGAGGACGACTCGGCAGACATAACCAAACTTCGATTTGACCTCAAGGGCCTGACTGCGAACTTCCCTGTCCAAGGTTGCCTCGCCGTAAAAAACCGGCACGCCATCTTTTATCCCCTCCATGACGACCTTGAAGAAGGTGACCTTGGCGGGAACAGACAGTTTGGGAGAAGGAAACCCCGACAGACTTTCTCCTCCAACCGAAACTTCCTTGATCCGGCCAGAAGCTTCCATTATCATCTTGCCGTAAAAGCGACGCGGGCAATGGCCCTTGGCTGTCGCCGGCAAAGCGTACTCGAAAGTACCCTGATAATAGTCAGCGTCGGAATCGACGCTAAAACTGAGGTCAGCGCCAAGCGAGGCAAAGCAGACAAAGAACAAGGCAGAAAACATGACTAAATCTCCTATGGTTAAACTTCTCGTTCTCTCTATGTCAAACTAAATCTGTTGTATATTATATACTATAAAAGCTCAAATGTCAAGGACTCCGCCTGTTGAGCCCTTAGAATAACGATATTTTGAGGATTTCAACGATGGAGAAAGGGAAAGATAGCGTTGGCTAATTGTCCCACTCTAGGAAAAATCAAAGCCCACAGATTAGCTTTTGATACCGGCACAATCGCTTTGGCAATTCCTCCAGGGTGACACTCTCCCGTAAAATCACCTAGGAAAGCAACGGCCATCGCAATATTTGTCCAACCGCTACATTGTCCATCAGAAAGATTAGTGGTAAAATTTGTAATTTCTGGATAATAATCTCTTAAATACTGAGAGACATTTCGATTACAAAATTTGGTACCTCGGTAATTAGCTTGGGAACAGACAGAGTTTCGAACCTGAGAGTAAAAAAGGGACCGATCGGCTGATTCGAGCTGAGGAATCATAAACAGCTTTTCATTATCACCCCCATAGAGAGAAACACAAACAAGATTAAGATTCGGAGTCCTGTTGCAGTCTATGTTCACAATCTGGGGACCATTAGGATCGAGGACCTCAACAATGTAATGTTTATACCCATTAATATCAGCTTCTAACTTTATACTAAGAGCGACAACAGAGTGACTCCACATAAATTTATTATTACCATCCCAAGCGCTCAACGTTAAGCGGGCTGGAATATTTCCATCTGTAACTTTTTTAATATCTAAAATGGCTTGTTCTTGAAGAGTTGTTCCAGGAGCACCATTGGTTTGGCCCAGCTGCGCCATAGTCATAATACCCTTGATATCCCTCTCATCACCAGAACCTTGAGTCGGATAATTTGTAGTAATTGGTCTAGTGCAATTAAGATAATTGGCAGCACAATAATCTTTATCGTCTTTTTGCGCCCAACTTTTAAAACTATCTTCACTGATTTTTGTATAACTACCAGCTAAAAGATTAGTAGCTATCTGGGTAAATGGAATCTCAACACAGGAGGCTGTTATAGGGTCTGCCAACGCTCTGCAATTAGCGGCACAAAATTGCTGAGCTGAGTCTCCGTAACCAACATTAGACCGACAGATCGGTTTTAAAGGGTTAGTACGATCGCAGACATAACCATAAAATCGAGCCGGGCAACCAAATTTGGCGGCTGATCCTTTGGTCGCTGGGCATTTATCATTCTTGTCTAAAACTCCATCTCCATCAGTATCTTTTGAAAGAACAGTAGCTATTGGCGGGATAACATCAGTGGCCAAATTTGTTTCCACCGTCACTTTTAAATTATCGGTATAATTTGTCTCGGCCGAGTCCCAGCAAATGATGGAGTAACTGGTGGTAACGGTGGGGGTAACTGGTTTAGAGCCACTGAAATTTCCGCCCACGCCATCCCAGGAAGTGTCAGCCGGTTGACTACCAAGCCGACAACTAGTAAAGCCGACACCAGTGCCGACTTTTTGCCAGCTTAAATTGACGGTTGTCCCCGCCTTGATCGTAATATCTTGATCCACATCGTTAGCTTTCAGAATAATTTTGACACTAGGGGTGGTGGGTTCCGAGCTGACAGTAAGAACGGCTGAAGTAGAAATGTAACTAGAGTTAGTGATAGTTTTGTCTCGGCACGAGAGGGTATAGGTGGTGGTTTGAGTCGGTGAGACAGATTTAGAACCAAGCCCGAGCTCAGATAACATGAGTTGGCCGGTACCACCAATGAGAGATCCCGAACAGTAACATTTTGCCACCGGATCACATTTCCAATTTAGAGTGGCTGAACCACCGGGTTGGATGGTGGTAGGGCTAACAGTTAGAGTCGGAGTGATCGAGGTGGTGGGAGTTTCAGTGACGGGACCAGTGACAGTAAAGCTGTTACTAAATTGACAAGCCGAATTATAATTTAAGAGCCAAGCGGTAGTAGGACAAATGGCTATTTTGTAGCCGGGTCCAGGAGTCGCAACATTAACAATCCAGGGATAACTTTTAGCGCCAGCGGGCAGGGTGATGATATTTTTAACAAAGACGTTAGTGCCGGTAGTGTTGCGGAAGAGAACCAGTTTGGCCGGGCTAATCGAGGCAGTCCAGGCGATAGTTTCGGAAGTGCCGTTGGCCCAGGTGTCGGGAAAAAGACTGCTATCATCGGGATTGGAAAAAACGGGGGTGGCGTGGATAAAAGATAGGGGTAACAGCAGAAGCAAAAGCAAACCAAAAAGTTTTTTCATAAAGATTTAATTAATATGATGGCGACTAAAACTATTGTTATTTTAATCATCTTATTATAGCCCAATACTAAATATTTTCACTGCCCATCATTTTTTAGCCTATTATCACCACGCCACAAATTAAACACCCTTACAAACTCCAGTTTGTAAGGGTGTTTAATTTGGAGATTATCTAAATTATCAAAATTTCTAAATCTCCCAACCTTTGAAGTCCAGACCATTCTTAGCGGCGTCCTGCTCGGCTTCTTGTTTAGAATGACCCTCACCCTCAGCCACTTTTTCCTCACCAACAAACAAACCGACGATAAATTTTTTGTTATGATCGGGACCAGTCTCGCTCAAGATTTTATAATTAGGAGTGACACTGTGAACTTCCTGAGCCTTGCGTTGAAAAAAACTTTTACTGTCTTGGGCCAGGCCAGCAGTGACGATTTTTTCATCTTCGGCTAGGACAGTTTTTTCAATGAAATCATTGGCTCCTTCGTAACCGGCATCGAGATAAATCGCTCCCACTACTGCTTCAAAAACATTGGCTAAAATAATCTGCCGAGCTCGGCCCTTGTCCTTGGCCTCCCCTTTTGACAAAAGCAGGTAATCATTCATCCCTAAATCAGAAGCCAAACTACTCAAGGTCACAGCGTTGACGAGAGCGGCTCGATAAGAAGTCAAATCACCTTCTGGTTTTTGGGGATATTTTTTATATAAAAAATTAGTGACAGTCAATTCCAAAACTGCATCGCCGAGAAATTCCAAACGCTCATTGTGGCCAATTGTTAATTCCCGATGCTCGTTTAGATAAGACCGATGAACAAAGGCCTGTTTCAGCAAATCTCGATTTTGAAACGATACTCCGATCTTCTTTTCAAATGTCGCTAGGTTGTCAGACATAAATTGGTTTTTTGCCGTGGGCTAGTGAGAGCCATTCTTGGTTTTTAAAATGTTGATCGCTTTCGTCACGAAGGGTATCACATCGTCATACATTCGCAAGTCGGGGATTTCCGGCAAAGAAAACCAATCAGCGTTATCCAAACCACCCTTATTGGCTTCAAGATGAAGTTCTCCTTTGAGATAATGGCATAAAAAGTAGAGCACTTGTTTTCGAATCTTGCCATTTTCTGGATGAGAAGCAATGTATTCATTTTTACCTAGCTCTTCTTCTACTTCCACCACGATACTCATCTCTTCTTTGATCTCTCGGGTCGTGCCGATTCTTTCTTCCTCCCCTTTTTCGATGTGGCCCTTCGACAAAGTCCAATAGCCAAAAACATCATGGACGAGAGCTAGCTCGATATCACCGCCAACTTCTCGGTAGACGACACCGCCGCCGAGTTTTTCAATCGGCATGTCTTCATATGCAATATCCTTGAGTCTTTTTTTCTTGGCCGGGAGATCATCCTTGCCTGGTTCGCCCAATTCTTTGTAGACCGTGCCGAGGACACCATTAACAAAACGGCCACTATTCTCTCCCCCAAAAGTTTTGGCTAATTCTATCGCTTCATTAATCGCCACCCGGGCCGGCACATCTTTTTTCTCACCAAACAGCAATTCAAAAAGACCCATTCTCAAGACGTTGCGATCAACAATCGCAATCTGCGAGATCGGCCAGTCAGGTGCCGCTTTTTCAATGATATTGTCGAGTTTATCTTTGTGTTTAACCACCCCCAAAACTAGCTCTTGAATAAAATTAATCTCATCCAGACCTGGGCCGAATTCTTCAACAATGCGGGCAATCGAGCCTTCTACTTTATTACTCTGGTAGTCATTAAAATCCCACTCAAAGAGAGATTGCATTGCTAAACTTCTAGATAAATGCCGATTGGCCATATGTTAACGAACTATTTAATGGGTACTACAATTAGTAATACTATTCTAACGCTTTATTGTTTGTTTTACTATCAAAGCTGTGGACTAAACGGAAACAAAAAACCGGACGTCCTGACGGGTCATCGTCAGAATGTCCGGTTTCCAATTATTTCTTAGCGGCTTTTTTAGCTTTCTTTTCTTTCTTGACTGTTTTGATTAAAACATCTACGACCGTCTTGCCCCGATAGGTACCACAAGTGGTACAAGCGCGATGACGAATATGAGGAGCGGAACATTTAGCACAAGTTGAAAGTCGCGCCCCTTCGAGAGCGTGATGAGAACGACGATTGCCGGTATGAGACCGGGTGTGACGCATTCGGACTACCATATGGGGGGATTATAGACTAAAAAGCTTTTTTTAGCAAATTTCCGCCATTGAAAGAGCCGCCGATCCTAGGGGAAGGACGGCGGCCAACTTTGGTCTCGGAGAGATTCGGTGGTGTTAATAACTACCCAAAAACGTTTAGGACACTAGCACTAGATAGCGGTCGCAAACTTCTCGTCCCGCCGACGAAGGATTTCGGCTACTCGCGACTCACGCAGAAGGTCGTTCAACCGAGAACTGATCTTCTCCGCTTCCCTCCGAACGCAGTCCGACTTAGCACTCTGGATAATCGAAAGAATGACTGTGTGGTCTTCTTCGACCACCTTAATCGATTTCTCCAGTTTACTCCAAGCCTCAATGGCTTGGGGGCCCCCTCCGACAACAATACTGGCCAGCTCCTGCTTCCTCTGCAGAGTCAAACCAGTGTCTTCCGCGAAAAGGTTCTTCATGCTCACTCTCCTAACCACCATCTCCCAAAAAGACCTCCTAAATTAAATAGTATGCTTCTGTAGAATTTTTTCAAGTGTCTGACAAATTTTTTCCTTTTTTCTCCGGCCAGATATTTTTTAAAAAACTCCGCCGATGAATAGCCGAGGGACCATATTTTTTGATCGCTTCGCAATGCGAAGCTGTGCCATAACCCTTATGTTTAGCCAAATCATACTCCGGATAATCAGGAGCAATTTTTTTCATATAGAAATCTCGCGACACCTTAGCGGCCACCGAAGCCAGACCAATAACAATCTCTTTTTCATCGCCTTTGATAATCGCCTGCTGGTGTTGATACTCAACCGGCGCTTTTAGGCTACCGTCCAATAAGATCAAGGCTTCGAGTGGAACACCGACTTTTTCAATTCCCTCGGCCATGGCCCGTCGCACGGCCGGGGCAATTCCAAAATCATCGATGCATTGATGACTAGAAAAAGCGACGGCGAAATCCAACACCCCCGCTTCTTTTAGTTCTCGCAATTTTCCATACCAATGTTCCCGAGTTTTTGCCGTCATTTTTTTAGAATCTCGCCCTACCGGGAAATCCACCAGTGCCACCTCTAAATCAGCTCGGCGATTGGCCATAAACTTCACCACCCCGACCGCTACCGGCCCAGCCAGTGGCCCCCTCCCCGCTTCATCTATCCCGATTAAGTGAGAATATTTGTCTAACCAAACGATCTTTGGTCCAGTATTTTCCATAGCGAGATTTTAACACGAAATCTGCTATAATCACGGGAATGTACTCGATGCGAATAATACGAATGGAATGCCCGAATACCACGAATTCTGCTTCCATATTTGTATTTATTCGCTATATTCGCATGTATTCGCCTGCCTGCGGTAGACAGGTAGATTAGTATCGCACTTATGTCTTTTGTCCACCTCCATAATCACACCCATTACAGCCTACTCGATGGCTTAGTAAAAATCCCCGCTCTAGTCAAAAAAGCCAAAGAATATGGCATGCCAGCCGTCGCCATCACCGACCACGGCAACCTCTATGGCGCCATCGAATTTTATAAAAAATGCGTGGCCGAAGACATCAAACCCATCATCGGCGTTGAAGTTTACGTCGCCACTCGTTCTCGTTTCGACAAAGAACCACATATTGATTCCAAGCGCTTTCACCTCACTCTTCTGGCTAAAAATCTAACTGGTTATCGCAATCTGATTCGTTTAGTGACCAAAGCCAACCTCGAAGGCTACTACTACAAACCGCGGATCGACCTCGAACTATTGCGTGAATACCACGAAGGGGTTATCTGTCTCTCCGGTTGTATGGGTGGTGAACTATCACGAGCTTTGTGGAATCGCGACGAAGTAACAGCCGAAAAAATCGTCGATACTTATCTCGATATTTTTAGTGATGACTACTACCTCGAGATCATGCATCATCCTAAACTCGAACGCCAAACCGAGTTACGCGAAGCCACTGTTAAATTGGCACGCAAAAGAAATATCCCCTTGGTCGCCACCCAAGACACACATTATCTAAATAAAGAGGACGCCAAAGCTCACGACACCCTGGTCGCCATCCAAACCAACTCCGACGCTGGCGACACCAAGCGTTTTTCCAATATTGAAGAA
>Ga0208373_1005887_pt1 | contig 9996 bp, 8 predicted proteins | sample RifOxyC2_FD_184036 | JGI IMG/M metagenome (GOLD analysis project Ga0208373, IMG submission 184036) | Soil microbial communities from Rifle, Colorado - Rifle Oxygen_injection C2 (SPAdes) | ecosystem: Environmental > Terrestrial > Deep subsurface > Rock core/Sediment | place: Rifle, Colorado, United... | reverse complement strand
CGCATAAATCTGTTTTAAATTCGCCACCAAAATCAACTTTAGCATTTTTGAAAAACTTACCTGAAACAACTGCGTAATCTGGAACTAAATAAAACATTTTATTATTTGATCCACGCGATGAGCCCATAACAATCATGGTGCCTTCTGGCAATTCATGATCATATTTATCCATCAATTCTTCACGTGAAGTTGCGCTATCTTCAACAACTTTAAATTCCATGATCGCTGATTGACCAATCATTTTTTTTGCTTGTTGCGGATCTTGCACGTCTGGCAACTCAACAACAATAAAACGGTTATTTTGTTTACTGATATGAATTTCAGCAACACTTAAACCATTCAAACGGCGTTCTAAAATATTAATGTTTGCATCAACAGCGTCTGAAATCAAACTGTGTAAATATTGAGGAGAAACTGAAACTTGTAATTCTCCATCAGTTACCGTGTATAATAATTGACGATAGTCATGACGGAATAAAACTTCAACCTCTTGCGCTACTCTTTTTGATTCAAATCTAAAAGTTAAAGCATTATTTTGAAACGATGGTTTACCTTCTAAGGCAATATTTGCTTGCTGCAAAATAGATTCGAATGATTTAATTTTATCATACAATTCTGTTTTCACCACATCATTTTCTTCAACTTCTAGCGTGATATAACTACCACCAACAAGATCAATTCCAAACTTTAACGAATCTTTACCATAAAAACCAAAATAGGCTACTGTAAGCGCTGCAAACAATACCCATCCCATAAAGCTCGATATAAAAACACGTTTCATTACCATATTCATGAAAACTCTCCTCGACTCTCATAATTTAAGAAATATTTTGTAACCTGAAAACTCGCTTTTAATTAGACCAATTCTACAGCCGACAATTTGTGAAAGAGAGCTTTAATTATTTCTCTAAAACTCCTTAGACTAGCCCGCCATTCATTTTCCACTACCACCCGAAAGTGAGATAATTCAAAGGAAATAAAACCCGGCTACGCTTTTTAAGCTACGCCGAGGCAGTCTTCGCATCGTACTATTAATCTTTAAATTACTACCTTAACACTGGTTGTACCTAGGCGTAGCCCTTTAGGGCGAAGACTGGTGCCGAAGAAGGGACTCGAACCCCCACAAGATTTCTCTCTCAGCCACCTCAAGGCTGCGTGTCTACCAGTTTCACCACTCCGGCTAAAATTTCTATGAACTGATGATTATCATAGCAAAACCAAAATATTTCGCAAACAAAACCATCCTTTTTATACGATGGACAACTTTAATTGCCCGACATGACATAAGCTGAAAAGCTCATTAATAATTTAAAAAATTGCATAATGCAATTATAAATACTCATGATTAACGTGCCAATCAAATCTAAAACTGTTGTAAATACATGATAAAAACTCGCTGCGTGAGATGATTGCTGTGCAGTCTCTTCTTTTTGCAAAGATTCTATCTCAGCATTTTTATCAGCATCTGAAGTTATAGCTTGAATATCTACAGTATCAGATTTTTTTGTTTCAACTGTAGACGCTGCTTCTTTTGCTACTTCAGAATTTACATCTTTTTTTTCATCATGATGCGCATCAGTTGCTTCATGATTTTCAGAAGCTTTCTCTGCTATTTTTTCTTTGACTGCAGCTGCAATACTACCTTCACCTTGTTTTTCAGTTGCAATTTTTTCAGCAATTTTTTCTGCTACTATGGCTTTTTTTGCCGATGCACTGCCAAAATAAGCCATAGTAGCATGTACAAGATTTTGCATATATATTTTGACTGTAGTTATTCCATGACGCACGTAAGTTGCAACAGGAAAGCTATATGACTTAACATGCGATCCAACAGAATCAATTGCGTCTCCCACAAATCCTTGATGAACAAAGCCAACAATTTTACCAATCGTTGCTTGATAATAATGATGCATAACATTTTCAAAGCTTTTTTTATTTGCTTCTTCTAAAGCTTTTGCTGCTTTTTCTGCAACTTCTTTTGCTTTAATTTCTTCTGCTTCAAGCGCTTTTTTCACCGCAATTTCAGCTGCTGCTTTTTGACGAGCGTGAATTTGAATAATGTCATCTTCTTCACTCTTACTCATAATCTTTTCTAGATCAACACCTTTAGCCTTCAATGCTACAATTGCTTGATTAATTTTTGAAATATTCATTTCAACTTTAGCAACCAAAACATTATGTAAATAAGGCAATAATGTTGATTTTAAATAATTATTTTTCTGCTCAATGTTTTGTTTATAATTATTCATTTGATAATACATCGTACGAGCTTTTTTATCATCAAGCTCTTTTGCAATAGCTTTAAAAGAATCCCAAGCTTTGGTTTCGTAATCACGACATTCATCAATCGTTTTTAACGCTTGTTTGAAGGTGTCATCAATTTTACTATCAATATCATGAATAGCTTTAATATCTTTTCCAATTTGTTCAACTACGAGCAATTCTTGTTTAATCGCCGCCTGCAAATCACGTTCTGCTGGAGACAGATCACCAACTAATTTTTGTTCAGTCTCGAGCATGGTTAAAATTTCTTTTAACTTATCGTCTAATTCACCTTTAGTATAATCAACCGTCTCCCAAAAAATATCTATTTTTTGACCAACAGCATTAACTTCATTAGAAAATTGAATTCGCACATCACTGACAGCCGTCACCATCACGCGAATTTCGTCAAAAACTGCTTGCGAACGTTCATACCAAATTCGCTTATTTAACCAGTTTCCGCCGCCATCAACTTCGGTCGTGTCTAAATTAATATGATGCACGTTTGCAACATTAATTGCATCTTCACCACTTTTTGAGTCCGTAGCATGAGGAGACTGTGTTGTTTCTGGTGCTGCCGGAACAGCATCATCTGCATGTACCAGACCTGATATAAACATCATAGATACCATTATCAATCTCTTCATGAATATTCCTCAAAAAATCGTTACAATTTACATTGTTTTTGTAATTTCTTTTAATTCGCCGAACAATCCATTTAATAATTCTTCAGCTTCCCAGGAAGTATAGCTCCACTGAACTCCAGAATCAACTTTTGTTAAAACAGATCGATCACTTTTAATATCAATAATATCAACACGAACAACATTCATCAGTGGATGAACCATAGACGGTGCACGAACAACCCCAACACGGCCTAATATACTATACGCAACATTACCTGCTGCCATAAAAGATATCATCACCTTTTTTTGCCACACCATGTTGTGATAACCTTGATGATCTTTGTGAATTGTCAGCAAAATACTTTCTTGTCCTTTTGGATACATACATTGAATTGGCGTTGTGTGTGGCAATCCTTTTTCAGAAAATGTTGCTAACACAGCTACTGCTTTACCGCCTTTTAACACTTCAACTAAATCTTCAGGAAGTTTAACCCCTACATGCTTTGCCATAAGCACCCTTATAAAATATATAATAAAATTTTTATCATGAAACTCGTACTATTCAGGAAATAAATTAACCGCAACTTCATTTTCTACAACAAAGCCTCGCGGTGTCAAAAATAACCGTCCCCCCTCTTGCTTAACTAACCCCTGTTTTTCTAACCAATCTGCCTTTTCTTTAAAACTTTGTTGTTGCTCAGACGAAAAATCTCGTAAAACATTTTCAACATCAACGCCTTTTGCTTGCCGTAAACTTAACATAATTTTTTCAATACTCACTTGCTGCTGAGTAATTTCTTCTGATTCATAAATCAAACCATGCTTATTTTGAACTGATTCAAAATAATTTCGCAAGTTCTTATTATTTTGAAATCTAAATTGTCCATTAAATGAACAAGCTCCCAAACCAAAACCTTTATAACCTTTTCTTTCCCAGTAAGCTTGATTATGCTTTGATTCAAAACCTTTTTTTGCAAAATTAGACAATTCATATCGATGAAAACCGTGCTGCTCTAAAATCTCAACTGTCCAATAATACAAATCAATAATCTCATCATCTGGTGGCAAAACAACACTATTTTGTTTAATCTTAAAATAAAGTGGTGTTTTTTCGTGAACCATTAAAAAATAAACTGAAATATGAGTAATTGGCCAAGACATCGCTTCAAGAATCATCGCTTTCCATTCTTCTGACGATACTCCAGGAAGACCTACAATAAAATCGACTGAAACATTTTCAAATATCGACTCTGTTTTTTGTAATAAGTTTATAACATCTATTTTGGTCTGATGTCTATTTAATCCTTGCAAAACTGTATCTTTTAAGCTTTGCACGCCAATACTAAGCCGATTAATTCCAAGTTCTTTCCATAATTCCAAAGCACCATCAACGACAGTCCCTGGATTAACTTCAAAGGTAACTTCAGTATTTTTATCAAAATTTATAACAGTTCGCAACGTACCAAACATCTCTGGCAACAATGCCAATGGATAGGTACTTGGCGTCCCACCACCAATATACAAAGTCTTTAAAGGCTTGTTTGCATCAAATGAATTTTTAAAATCTTGTATTTCTTTACACAGTGATTCGTGATATTGTTGCATAAAATTTTCATGCGAAGCAATAGCAACAAAATCACAAAAGTTACATTTATAGGGACAAAAAGGCCAATGAATGTACAAATGCTCTAAATTCTTAAAATAATAGGCCAATCTAATTTTCCTTTGTATCAGGCTGCGGTGTAGTATTTTCTATAAATTCCCGCACCAAGGCAATATCATTTTCTAATTTTTGAATTGCTGCAATTTCATGCTCAAATTTTACAAAAACCATGCCTTGTAAAATTTTCTGCAACAACCGAACATTATCATCCGTCATATAATTTTCAGCTTGTCGAACTATTTCTTTTTCGGTTAATCGACTTAAACTCAAATGATAACGCGATCCAAGATAATTCTTTATAATTAATGATAAACTAAAATAGCAATTTTTACTATCCTGCTTAGTTGCAATATGAATTTTTTGTAATACTGCAAGATCTTGATAAGCAATTTGAGCACAATCGACGATAACTGGCTTACGAACATATTTTGCATAAAAATAATAAATCAAAGTAGCTACCAGAGCTAGAATAGCTATGATTTTTATATAACAAAACCAACCTGATCGCCAAAAAGATTCATACCAAATATCATAAATATCAATCAACTGATCTTTATTTTCTGAAATCATGGTACCACCATTCGCCGTTTAAAAAACAAAATTAAGGTTTTTATAAAAGTCTCATTTGCAAGAATATCAACACTATCAATATGACATTTTCTGAATAATTCATTTTGCTGACTCAAACGATCCTCTAATTTTTTGTGTAATTCTGTCGTTTGACCAGGAGAAAGATGCAATAACATCGTAGCTTGAGTCTCAGGATCTTGACCCCATACGTAACCAACTGAAGGAATATTTCGAACTACAGCATCAAGGCAGCGTATAGCAAGAACTTCTCGTTTACAAACCAACTGCTTCAATGACTGCTCAAAATCATCTGCTATAAAATCAGAAACAATAAAGACTGCTGCTTCCTTCTTAAAAGATTCCATCAAATAACGACATACAACATTTATATCTGTTTTTTTATGCTGGGGTTTATAAGAAAAAATTGTTTCCATCAAAAACATCGTGTGTTTATGCCCTCGTGATGGCGGAACAAATTTTTCAATAATATCAGAAAACAAAATCAATCCTACATTATCTTGCTCTGATGCTGCAGTAAAAGCTAATACAGCTATAACTTGTTGCATAATATCAGATGTCATATCTTGCGTTGATGCAAAATACGTTGATGCCGAAACATCTAAACAAAGTATAATTGTTCTATTTTTTTCTTCTAAATACTGCCGAACAAGTAATTTACCCGTGCGAGCGCTACTATTCCAATCCATAAATCGAATATCATCGCCATAGTTATACGCACGAATCTGGTCGAATTCAAATCCAGAACCTTTTAGTTTCGTAACATGCCCACCAACTAAAGTGCCATTCATCACACGGCGTGTACGAATTTTAATTTCCTGGATTTTTTTTAAAATCTCTGGTGAAATCATGCAACCTCTTTCATAATCAGCATTTTTATAAAACTTTATAAGTAAAATACTTTAATAACAAATAATACAACCTACGATTACGCTATCGCTTCATCTTCCGACTTCGCCAAGGTTACGCCGGACGCGGCCGAAAACAGGGTGGCAGCGGCCACTAATCGCTTTTTTAAAATACATAAAAAAAGTGGATTAGGCCCACCGGCCTCAAATTCCCCGGAGTCCTTTAGGACGCAGGGCATACATCAAATTTTAACTTGCAATAACTCAGCCCTTCGCTCTCAAAAGAAAACGAAGGGCTCAGAAATTTCTTACTCAAATAAACCTTGTTGTTTAATAATATCTGGTATAATAATCGATCCATCTGCTTGTTGATAGGTTTCCATTAAGGCTACCATTAATCTTGGCAGCGCCAAAGATGAAGCGTTTAATGTATGAGCACCTTTACACTCACGATAGCGAATCCCGCCTCGACGAGCTTGGAATGCATGACAATTACTTGCAGAAGAAACTTCGTAGTAAGCATTTTGCCCTGGCATCCATACTTCGATATCATACGTTCTTGCAGAAGCAAACGAACAATCTTGACCTGCTAATAATGAAATTCGATAATGTAAACCCAATGATTGCAAAATATCTTCTGCACACGCAACCATTCTATCAAGTTCTTTTGCAGACTCTTCTGGTGTAACAATTGAATATAATTCTAATTTTTCAAATTCATGAATTCTAATTAACCCACGTTCTGCACTACCATAGCCACCAGCTTCACGACGGAAACAACTTGTCCATGATGTCATACGTACTGGTAACTGTGCACGATCCAAAATCATATCGCGATACATATTCGTTAAATTAACTTCTGCTGTTGGCGTTAAATAAAGATCTTCGTCAACAATTTTATACACTCCATCTGCAAATTTTGGTAATTGGCCTGCAACTTCAAGCGATTTTGTATTCACTAAATAAGGAGGCAATATTGGGAAAAAACCATGTTTAATATTATTTTTAAGCATCAAATGAGTTAATGAATACAATAATTTAACCGCATCACCTTTGTACAATGCAAAGTTGCTGCCAGTCATTCTTGTTGCAGCTTCAAAATCAAACCATTCTAAAGCATTGCCAAGTTCAACGTGACTTTGTGGCTGAAAATCAAAAACTGCTTTTTTACCAAATTCTCTGACTACAAGATTTGCTTCTTTGTTCCCTGTTGGAATATCTGCTTCGACAGCATTTGGGCAAGATGCATACAAATTTTTAAATTCAGTTTCTACAATCTTTAACTCTTGTTCTTTTTCTTTTAACGACTTGCCAATCTCAATAGATTGAAGTCTCATCGCATCAGTAAAACCAGATTTTGCCTGATCTGCAAGTTTATTTTTTTCTTCTCGCAACGATTCTACTTCTATCGAAATTGCACGAAATGCCTTATCAGCTGCTATTAAAGCTTGAACGTCAAAGGATGGATCTTTTTTTAAAATACGGGCAACTATATCATCTTCATTATGACGAAGAAAGGCTAAATCAATCATTAAAAACTCCCAAAAAGAACTAAAAAATCAACTAATTTTTATCGAGCATGCAACATAAAGATACCATCAAACTGTAACTAAAATAATAGCCGATGATTTCGTTTTTTCTTCATCATCGGAAATAGGTGGAGCGGCTGCCCTCATCCCGCTTTTAGATTCAAACTTTTTTTAGGTATATTTCAGCTATCATTATGTAGTATCCATAGCCTTATACAAAGAATGGCGTTATAGGGTGCAACCCTACCCCATTCCCCGACGTAGCTTATAGCGAAGTCGGGCTATTCAGCATTTTTTACACTGGATGCTATAGTATAGCATAAAAATTAAGGTCGCAACAGATATCTGTAACGACCTTAATAATGGATAAATCTCTATTCGCTCAGGCATAAAGCCTTGCGTTACTTATTATTATAAGTGAGCTGAACGAACGATTTCTCTTAAGTTTTTACCTGCTTTAAACTTAGGCACAGTAACTTTAGGTATGTGAATTTTTTGTTTAGTTGCAGGGTTAATACCTTGACGAGCAGGACGTTCTGAAATTAAGAACGATCCAAATCCTGTGATTGAAACTTTTTTACCTTGTTTCAATGCTCTTTCAACGATTCTTGTTAATGCATCAAGTACACGTGAAACATCTTTTTTGCTAAAAGTTGTTTCTTCGCTTAGCGCATTGATTAAATCCGTTTTGTTCATCATGCCTCCTAGAAAAAGTTACATATAGTTATTACACTGCTTATTTTATCTACAAGATTTTAAAACCTTGTTGTATCAAAGAGTAATTTGATTTATTCATTTGTCAAATTCATTCTGTATTTTTAACAAAAAAGATGACACTTATCAACTAATAGACTCTCTCAGCGATATTTTCTTTATATTTGTTCAGTTGTAAAATTTCTGATATTTTAATAAAAAGTAGCTTATTTTTTCATTACGAAGAAAGTCACGTTTATGGTCATCGATACTCATTGCCACATCAATTGCATACTGCGCGGACACGCGTCCAAATCAGCATATACAGAGCTTACACAAGATGAAATTCAACGCACAAACAGTATCGTTTCACAAGCTTACGACCATGATGTAAAACTTATAATCAACGTCGGTACCGATCTTATCGAAAGTTTAACATGCATAAATTTAGCAAAATTATATAAAAATTGTTACGCAATTGTTGGAATTCATCCAAATGATACCACTGAAAATTGGAAACATGATTTTTTACAAATAAAATCGTATGTAAAAAATCATGGCGAACATAAAATTATTGGCATCGGTGAATGTGGTATCGATCTTCATTACGAAAATTATAATCTATCTCGCCAACAAGATGCGTTTAAAGCGCAGATCGAACTGGCTCTTGAATATGACCTTGGATTATCGATTCATTCTCGTGACGCAAGCGAAGAAACATTTAAAATTATTGATCAATATACCAAAGAAACAAATTTTAGAGGCATCATGCATTGCTTTGCGTACGATCAGAGCTATGCAGATGAAGCAATCAAATCTAACCTTGTCCTTGGTATTGGCGGCACGGTTACGTATCCCAAAAATGAAATTTTGCGCTCTATCGTAAAAAATATACAACTCAAAGATATTGTTTTAGAAACTGATGCGCCATTTTTAGCCCCACAAGTTGTACGCGGTACAGAAAATTGTCCCGCAAATATAAAAATTATTGCTGAATTTATCGCAAACTTACGCCAAACAACATACGACGATGTTGCAAATACAACAACAGCTACCGTAAAAAAACTTTTCAAATTACCAAATGAAGTTGCATAATCAAGCTGTTTTTTTTATCCTAAACAAATAGTTATAGAAAAAATATTTTGAAAATAAATTAATACAATCTACGATTTCGCTATCGCTTCATCTTCCGACTACGCTCTTCGAGCTACGACGGACACGGCCGGAAATAGAAATGCTGAAAGCAGATCAAACAAAAATCCCCGGCTGCGCCCGACGAAGCCTTGGCGAAGTCTGGGAGTTTCGTAAGAAACGTAGGGTATATATAGTTAAAAATTATTTAGGATTTTCATGTTTGATTCCATGATCGAAGCATTTATTGCTTACTTTGCACTGTTGCTTGGTGTCGGATTTTATTTTTATCACAAAAATAAAAATCAAGGCGACTTTGCTCTTGGCGGTAGAAAATTAAATTATTGGGTAACTGCAATTTCTGCACAAGCAAGTGACATGAGCGATTGGTTGTTCATGGGATTTCCCGGTGTGATTTATGCAACAGGGTTAATCGGAATTTGGACTGCTGTTGGTTTAGTAATTTTTATGTTTTTAAATTGGCATTTTATTGCACCACGATTTAGAGTTGCCACAGAAAACAGTAATAGCCTGACACTTTCATCTTTCTTACAAACTAAATTTGGTGATACATCAAACACAATCAGTGTGATTGGTGGATTGCTATGTCTTTATTTTTTTATATTTTATATCGCTGCAGGCCTTGTAGGACTTGG
>Ga0208373_1005886_pt1 | contig 9997 bp, 6 predicted proteins | sample RifOxyC2_FD_184036 | JGI IMG/M metagenome (GOLD analysis project Ga0208373, IMG submission 184036) | Soil microbial communities from Rifle, Colorado - Rifle Oxygen_injection C2 (SPAdes) | ecosystem: Environmental > Terrestrial > Deep subsurface > Rock core/Sediment | place: Rifle, Colorado, United... | reverse complement strand
ACCTTTGTCAGCGATAAGGAAATACATAACGTGGTGGACTTCCTCAAGAAACAGGGCGCGCCGGTCTATGATACCGAGTTGCTGGAATTGGAGAGCAAGCGTGACTTCGAGAATCTGGATGATGACGAGTTGTTTGAGGATGCGGTCCGGGTGGTCCTGGAGACCCAAAGGGGTTCGGTATCATTAATCCAGCGCCGGCTCAATATCGGATATAGCCGGGCGGCCCGGCTGATAGAGATGATGGCCAAGGTCGGTATTGTCGGCGCCTATAAGAACAGCAAAGCCAGGGAGGTCATAATGAACCTGGCAGATTGGGAGAACGCCAAAAGCACGGCCGGAAGGCAATAATACGAAAAAGAGGAACACGAATCACACGCCCTATTAAAACGGGCGTCCGTAGGGACGAATAAAGCGAATCTCACGAATTAATAGATTATAATCCTTCTTGCATTATTCGTGGTATTCGTACCATTCGTGATATTCGTGTTAGTATTTTCCCGCGGGGGATAAAAAGCCCCCCGTCCCGATAGACATCGGGGCGGAGGGAATGATTGCGGAGACCTAAGCTATGCCCTTGCGGGACAAAATAGCCTAAGCACTCCGGAGAGGGATAATAACGCTTATATATATATATATCGCAATTAGCATGCCATTCTTGATGATAGCCGGGCAAATCAGATAGGTTTATTGACCAATCTCATTATTTATCAATAGGATAGAGAATTTCTGCATAATTCGTATAAAAATAGCGGCAATCTCAAAGGCGGAAAACTTTTCCGTGGTGACGGAAATTTTTTCCGTTTTACCGTCTATCCAGCTCGCCGAAAATCATCTTGCCGGCGGCGGTTTGCAGGGCGCTGGTAACCGTGACATTTACCCTTTGGCCTATCCGGTGTGACGCGCCTTCGACCACCACCATAGTCCCGTCCTGGAGATAACCGATACCCTGCTTGGGTTCTTCACCCGGTTTGAGGATTTTTAGCTCTAATATCTCGCCGGGCAGGACTACCGGCTTCAGGGAATTAGAAAGTTCATTGATATTGATGACCTCAAGTCCCTGGAGCTTGGCGACCTTATTGAGATTAAAGTCGTTGGTGACCAGATGGCCGTTGAGCGACTGGGCCAGTTTGATTAACTTCAGGTCGGTCTCCTTGATATAAGGGAATTCCGCCTCGTCAATGCGGATTTCTAATTTAGTATTTTTACGTATCTGCTCCAGGACGTCCAGCCCGTATTTGCCCCTGGTTCGCTTGGATTTATCAGATGAATCAGCCACCTTCTGGAGTTCCTCCAGGACAAATTTAGGGATAATCAGCGGCGAATCAATAGCCATGGCTTCCAGCACGCCGGAGATTCGGCCGTCTATGATGACGCTGGTATCCACCACCCAGGGTTTACCGCTTTTATGGCTGGGCGAGAGTTCCACGAACGGAATCACGAACTTAAAATCATCTTTACTGCGGATAATGGCGATGACCGTGATAAAACTGAACAGGAAGGTGATGGAGAACGGGAACCACAACGCAAATTCAGGCAGTTCCTTGGCTATCGTTTTTACCCAAGGCAGCATAAAAGCCACGGTAGTAAATAGGTAGGAAACGATAAACCCGAAGATTAATCCGAACATGACAATGGAGATAATGGCGATAAATCTCCGGGTGAACCAGAGTTCTATCAGGGCGAAGAAGGTGGCCAGCGACAAGCCGATAATAACGCCGGTGATAGTTCCGGAGATGTTCCAGCCAATCAGTCCGCTGGTCGCTATAAATAGCGCTCTTAAAACATGCAGCATAAATACTCTCCTTCGGAGGAAAGCGAAAAGATGAAAGAAGATAGATGAAAGTGTTTCTCTCTCATCTCTGTTCTCTCATCTCTCATCTTTCCAATTACTATATTCGCTCAAACGGGTAAAACATTTTTTTATATTCTTCTTGGGCATAGCGGTCGGTCATTCCGGCGATATAATTACAGATGGACCGGCGCAGGGAATTTTCATCGTCCCCGTTTTCCTTGGCGAATTTCTGGTACCGGGGCGGCAACTGTTTCGGGTCGGTCAGATAAGCGTTAAACAGCTCTTCGATAAAGCGTTTGGCCTTCTGGGTCATCCGTTCAACCCGGTAATTTTTATAGAGATTCTCGTATAAAAACGATTCCAATTCCTGGCTTTCTTGAGCCATCTTATCAGAGAACCGGACAATTGCTTCATCGTGCTTTCTGACATCAGTGACTTTTTTGATATTATGTTTCTTCAGCAGTTTCAAGGTATTCTCCACCAAATCGCTGACCTCAATATTTATAAGCGAGATAACGGATTGGGGCCGGAGAAACATCTCCTGTTCAGCCGGGGACAGTTTCGCCTTGTGCCCGGATGAGGCCTTTTGCCAGAGCGAACAATTCTTGAGCGCTTCCTCCTTGATTAACCCGGCCCGGATGCCGTCATCCATATCGTGATTATCATAGGCAATCATATCAGCCAGCGCTACGACCTGCGCCTCAAGCAGTCCCTGCCATTCCGGGTGATACTCCTCTGGTATTTCGGCATTATCGTAAGTCGTGGAATGCTTAATCAGCGATTCTTTCACCTCGTAAGAAAGATTTAATCCGGTGAATTGTGGGTAGCGGCGTTCCAGGAATTCCACGACCTTAAGCCCCTGGGAATTATGTTCGAAGCCGCCGTAGTCCTTCATCAGGTCATTCAAGGCCGCCTCGCCGGCATGGCCGAAAGGGGTATGGCCTAAGTCATGGGCCAGGGCCACGGTTTCTATCAGGTCTTCGTTTAACCGCAGGGCCCGGCCGATGGTCCGGGCAATCTGGGTGACCTCGATGGTATGGGTCAGCCGGGTCCGGTAATGGTCGCCTTCGTGGTTGACAAAGACCTGGGTTTTGTATTCCATTCTTCGGAAGGCGGTCGAGTGGATAATCCGGTCCCGGTCCCGCTGGAACGCGGTTCGGTAGGGATGCTCTTTTTCCGGATATTTGCGGCCGAGCGAGTCAGCGCTCTTCATGGCATAGGGCGCCAGTAACTTACTTTCCTGCTGTTCTAAAATATTGCGTAGGTTCATAAATTGGCATCTTACATCACATTCAGCTGGCCGTCAAGTTTTAGTTTATAAGTTGATAAGTAAATAGGTTGATACGGTGTGAAAACTTATCAACTTATTATCTTATCCACCTATCAACTTTTCCCTGATGGGCCCGGCCAGGTAAAATGAGCCGGTAATCAGGATTAGGTCGTCTGGTCCGGCTAAGCTCCGGGCGATATTTAGGGCGTTGATATAATTCGGCTCTAATAATATGGTTTTATCCGGATATCCCGCCAGGTGTTTTAAGAATTCCTCCGGCTCTAATAAGCGGGGATTATTTGTCTTGGTAAATATGCAGACATCAACTTGCGGTAGAATGATATCCAGGATTTCTTTTACGGCTTTATCCTGTGATAGGGCGAAAATGAGGATAATCCTGCGGTATTTTCCGCCTGCCCGCCCTCGGCTCCCCGAATGCTTTCGGGGGGCCGGGGAGGCGGACCCGCTTTTGGCGGGTAAGCGACTGACTGCATCAGCTGCGGCTTTGATAGAGACCGGATTATGGGCGCTGTCAATGATGATGTCCGGTTTGTGGTTGACCAACTCTAATCTGGCCGGCAGCGCCAAATGCCTTAAGGCCTTGGTTATTTCCGCGCTGGTTATCTTGGTATCGCCATTGGCGTTGAGCAGTTTGATTACCCCGTGGACCAGCGCGTAATTTTCGTTCTGGTGGTTTCCGAGTAATCCCAGTTTGTGATTCCCTATTTTTACGATATATCGGGGCGCTCTTTGCTCCTGTGCCCTTTTTCTGATGACCTTGTCGGCTGAAGTCATTTGCCTGAAGGTTATGACCGGAATGCCTGGCTTGATAATCCCGGCCTTTTCATAGGCGATTTCTTTTATGGTCCGGCCTAATTTATCAGTATGGTCAAGGTCAATCCGGGTAATCACGCTGGCGATTGGCGTGATGAGATTGGTAGCGTCAAGCCGTCCGCCCAGTCCGACTTCGATTACGGCAAAGTCAACCTTCTGCCGGGCGAAGTGCAGGAATCCTATGGCGGTCATTAGTTCAAAGAAGGTGGGGCGGGCGTAGGGTGTAGGGCGTAGAGCGTAGAGCGTAGAGCGTTTGGTTGCAAATACTAAGTGATTCATTAATTCTGTAAAATCATTCTTGGGGATGACGGTTTGTTTATCTTTATGCCATATCTGTATCCGTTCGCGCAGGTCAATCAGATGCGGCGAGGTGTAAATCCCGACCTTATACCCGGCCTGGGCCAGGATGGTCGCGAGCATAATGGCGGTGGAGCCCTTGCCTTTGGTGCCGGCGATATGAATACAGCGCAGATTGTCCTGCGGATTACCGAGTGCTTGCAGAAGCCATTTCATCCGTTTGAGATTATAAGCGGCTTGGGAATAGTTGACCTTGGCCATGCGCTCGTAGTCGGTGAATTGGCAGAGATATTGATAGGCGGCGGAATATGACTTGAATAGAGGCATATTTAGTAGGTAAATCTTAACACGAATCACACGAATGGAACGAATCAGACGAATAAAAAATACATCTTATTATTCGTGTCATTCGCCGTATTCGTGATATTCGTGTTTCTCTTTGTCCTATCATTTCGCAATCAGAACCGTAAGTTTTGATTTATACTGCAATATGATATCATTCTTCCGGTCGTTATTCAGGTCGGCCACTACGGCTTTATCAGGGATTCTTGCCGGATAGAGCAGGAATTCATCCTTCTCAAAACTCACGCCATTAGATTTGGTTAATCTGTTTTTCTGCCGGCCGCAGTAGATGGTCACCGCGCCTTTCTTCTTCTCCGGTCCGGCTATGGTCAGCAGGTCGGTTCGGTTGTCGTTGTTGTAATCATAGCCGAAATAGATATGCGAGAAATAACCGGTGCCCTTGCCTAAAGCCGAAGACGGGAAATTGACAGTGCGTTCATAATCCGGCGCCATTGGGAAGTTCTTCCCGGTATTGAGGTATATCTGATAAGTTATCGGGATGTATCTGAGGATGGCCTTTTTTATATTGGAAGCCAGCGACACCTTGAATGAGGTGATGAACAGGTCCGGATAATTATCGCCGTTTATTTCGGTGATGCCCCAGAGCGGGCAAACCCCTTTCAGATTTATGACCTGGGCCGGCGGCGTGGAATAAATGGGGCGGCCGGCGCGACTTGCCCCGTTAGAGATAACGTTTGCCTTATTCGGGAGGATTTCTTTAGCATTATCTTTAGGTAAAGTAGAGGATGGTGTTCCCGATTCACGTGGCCCGTACGGGCCACTATCTCTAACGGGGTTGGCCATAAAGACAAATATCCGCGTGACCATGTTGCCGATATCTGACATATCACCGCTGGTTGAAGCGATGACCAGGTCCATAAAACCGTCGGCATTTAAATCGGCGAACTGGTTTGAATAAAGCAGGATATTACTGCCGCCTTGGTTATTAGGCAATGTCAGAAAATCCAGGCGAAATTCGCCTGATGGAGCGGCCGGAAAGAAACCGGTTGCTTTGTTCTGGAAGTAATAGATTAATCTATTAGCAAACCCCAGTACCACATCCTTAAGCCCGTCGCCATCTAAATCCTTCAGGAGGATATTGGGCAATGAAGCGGAAATGGTGATAAAGGACGAATCCGTTGTCTTGATTGTCTGCGCCGCCGGCTGGCCAATAATCTGCTTTTTAGAAGGTATGGCATTTTCGTATGGTCCCCAGCAGATAAGATAACCGTCTTTGGTCGGGATAATCAGGTCGTCTATCCCGTCATTATTTATATCCTCGCCTTCCTTGATAAGTGGTATGGCATTTATACCGGTTTCTGATGGGGGCGTTTCTGGTTGTGCCGGCGGGTAGAAAATAGATGGCTCGGACGATAAGGGTATGCCCTCTTCAATATAAATAGAACTGTTGTTTTGTTTATAGCAGAAGACGCTATCAGAGGTGTAGAAGGCGATTTCCTTGCCGTGCCTACCTGCCTGTCCGGTAGGCAGGCCGGCAGGCAGGCCGCTGGTTTGTTTATCCTGAGTTGCGCCGAAGGACAGATAATTGCCGATGCATATAACCATAACGCCGGCGGGTATTTTCATTGTCTGCTGGAGCCGATATCCGGAAGTGGATTTGTCGTAAGAAAGTATTTCCAGTGATAAGTCCTCTATCTGGATATAGATGATTTCCTTAACCCCGTCATTGTTGAGGTCTATCAGGTTGAACGATTCTAAACGCCCGTTTATGGCGATATCCTTTGTGTTGAAATATTCTATTCCGATTGGCTGGGTTTCCTCGTCCATGTCGCCCCGCTGGGCAAAGAGGGGAAGTGTAATAAACACCAGGCCAATTATCAACAGATATTTACGCATAGACAACAGGATTAAACTGATTAAACCGATTCCGTCAAGGAAAATACTTGACTTTCAGTATAGGAAAATATAAAAATGCAACCACAGATTACACGGATTTCGCAGATTAAAATCCGTATTATCTGTGAAATCTATGATTGGTATTGGCATGATGAAGGATGAAAGGACTCATAAAATCATTGGGGCGGCGATGGAGGTTCATTCAGTAATGGGACCCGGTCGCCTGGAAGCGGTTTATCAAGAATGCCTGGAAATAGAATTCGAGGAAAGGAATATACATTTTGTTTCACAACCGCAGTTGCAGATATATTATAAGAATAAGAAATTAAGGAAGTTCTACGTGCCGGATTTTATTGTATTCGGTGACATAATCGTTGAAATAAAATCCGAGAAGTCTTTAACTGCATTTGATGAGTCGCAAATTATAAATAGCTTAATGATAAGCCGTAATAGGGTCGGACTGCTTATTAATTTCGGAGAAAAATCCCTGAGGTTTAAAAGGTTTATTGCCTAAAGCAAGAGATTCCACTGATTAGAACATGTGTTATCTGTGGAATCTGTGAAATCTGTGGTTGCGAAATTTCCTTGCCTATGAAAGTATTAAAATTCGGCGGCGCCAGTTTGCGGGACGGTAATTCCCTTAAAGCAATTGCCGGGGTTGTTTCCGCTACCCAGGGCCCCAAGGCGCTGGTTCTTTCCGCCTTTAACGGCGTGACCGACAGGCTGAATGGTTTATTAGTCCGCATCCTTAATAAGAATTTCAGCGAGAAGCAAATCAGCGCGTTTGTCAATAAACTTAAGCTGGAGCACCTGGAGTTTCTCAAACAGGCCTGTTTTCGTCAGGGCTTCGGCGGGCAAGCATTATCCGACGAGACCTACCGGTTGATTGAAGGGCAATGCAACCGTCTGGAGCGTCTGCTTTACGGGTTGCGCTACATAGACGAAATTACCGAGCGGTCGCGTGACCTGATAAACAGTTTTGGGGAGCGGCTGGCGGTGCTGGTCGCGGCCGAGGCGCTCAAATCCATGGGCCTAAACTGCCATGCGCTTGAGGCGGATAAAATCGGCGTCGTCACCGACGGCCTGTTCGGCAAATCATCGGCCATCCTGCCGGTGGCGCGCAAGAATATCGGCCGGGTGGTCCTGCCTTTAATCAGGCGTAATATTATCCCGGTTATCACCGGCTATTTCGGGTGCGACAAATACGGCCGGACCACTACCTTCGGCCGGGGCGGGAGCGACTACAGCGCCTCGGTCATGGCTTATGCCCTTGACGCGGACGCGCTGGAGCTCTGGAAGGATGTGGACGGATTTATGAGCGCCGACCCGGCCATTATTCCCCAGGCCCGCCTGATAAAACACTTGTCTTACAAGGAAGCCGCCGAGCTGGCATATTTCGGCTCAGGCATACTCCATCCCCGGACTGTCGAGCCGGTGCTCCTAAAAAATATCCCCATTATGATTCGCAATACCCTTGCCCCGTTAGAGACAGGTCGTCAAAGACGACCGGTGTCTCTAACTGGGTTTAGCCCGCCCAGTAAGGGCACCATAATCCATAACTATCACATCGCGCGTTCAATTCCCATCAAGGGTATTACTTATGAGGCGGAGATTGGCTTTATCAAGGTCCACGGTTATGGCTCCGGGTTTGGTTATAAACCCGAGGTGGTCAACGAGATTACCGGACGCCTGCTGGAGCATAATATAAATATCAAAAGCATTCTCTCGGCGCCGACCGGTATCGGCCTGGTCTTCGGCCAGGAGGACTTTGACGAAGCGTTCTCGGTCTTGAGCCGGACGCCGATTAAGCTGGTCAGCGGATTTGAAAAAGTCATGGACCAATCGTTGATTGCCTTTGTCGGCGAGGGTATGACCAGGGAAAAGGGCGTCGCGGCCCGGGTTTTCAATTGCCTGGCTAAAAAGAGAATTAATATTGAAATGATTTCCGCCGGCGCCTCATCGGCCGCCGGATTCTTTATCATCCGCCGCAGAGACCTCAAGAAAACTATCACCACGCTATATAGAGAGTTCTTCGGGGATTAGAGATTTGCCACGAAGACTCGAAGGCACAAAGAACACAAAGTGACCGCGAAGCGAACCACAAAGGACACGAAGAAACACAGAGAATTCTAACACGAATAGGACGAATAATGCCGAATGACACCCTTCGTTTTACTCAGGGTAAACTCATTAAATATCCTGTGAGTTTACACTGAGCGTAGCGAATGTGTGTCATTCGTGTTCTCTTTCGCCCGCCGAGGCGAGGTCTCGCCCAGAGGGCGGACGGTCACTGAGGTGTTCCGATAATTTCGGGGTTGTCAGAAATTCGTATTGCTTGTCCCCCGATTACCCATAGACGGGCAGGAGCTGAACATTCAGAACTCCGGTTGCGATTTTGCGACAGACCGTATTCCTTTGTGAAGCGATACGGTTTCTGTTAATAATTCTTGGCGCTACTTATATACTGTGCATTTTGGTGAGTTGACAAGCGGGGACGTTTGTTTTGATGAGAAATGCCGCTGGTTTGTTAATCAGATGCCGGTTCTTTTTCAATCAAATACCGTCCCTTATATACTGTATGTTTTAGTAAGTTGACAAGCGGCGCTGGTTGTCTTGATTAGAAATGCCGTCTGTTCGTAGTAAAAATGGCGCTTCCCTTGGTTATTTGGGTGAGTGGAAGAGCCGAGGGGGGTGGGGTATCCCCCTCTTGGTCTGTTTTATAGCGGGAAGGGGGTAAAATCGTCCATAGATAGGGGTGGTGGACCCACCCTATGTTCGCTTCACGGTCACTGTCCGCCATTAGGGCGAGACCTCGCTGCGGCGGGCGGTGTTGAGAAATTCAACCCATTTTTGACCCCTAAATCAGTGTAATCTGTGAAATCTGTGGTTAGGTTTGTTACCTTTTGGTAACGCGTGTTACCTTTTGGTAACAAAAATGTTACCTTTTGGTAACGCTGTTACAAAAATGTAACATGATTTTTGGAGGAAAATGCATAAATCCGTAAGAAAATGCAACCAAAGATTACACAGATTTCACATATTACATAACATCAATAGTTACAATAAGATAGAATACATAATTTGGGGGTGTTTTTGGCTCTTTTTTGGGTGTCAAAATAGTTGTGTTTTTAGCCAAAACTGGCACTGGAATTGCTTATATAAAGACAAAGAGAACACGAATATCACGAATGGAACGAATCACACGAATAATTCCCATTCGTCTCATTCGCCGTATTCGTCTTATTCGTGTTAAATATTGGTATTTTATTGGAAGGATTTGATTATGACTAAATTGCGCTCCAAGCCAAACGCTCTACGCTACACGCTCTACGCTCTACTATTTTGCGCCGGGTTCGCTCCGCTGGTCTTCGCCACGACCCTGACCCAGTGGACCCAGACCACCTTTATGCTGGACCAGGGCACCTATGCCAATACCCAGCCGCGCACCAACGGTAACGAGGTTGGCCTGGTCCTGGGCTCATCCTCAGCCATCTATGACTATATCGGCACCGGAAACGACGGCCCGTTGAACGTCACCTCCGGCACCCAATTTAATCCTAATACCCAGACCAACGGTTTTGAAGGCCGGACCCAGCCCGATGCCT
>Ga0208373_1005883_pt1 | contig 10001 bp, 4 predicted proteins | sample RifOxyC2_FD_184036 | JGI IMG/M metagenome (GOLD analysis project Ga0208373, IMG submission 184036) | Soil microbial communities from Rifle, Colorado - Rifle Oxygen_injection C2 (SPAdes) | ecosystem: Environmental > Terrestrial > Deep subsurface > Rock core/Sediment | place: Rifle, Colorado... | reverse complement strand
ATCTTCAGGAGAGCGGCTATGTTTGTGTGTTTAAGCCGACGTTGGAACTTCCCGACGGAGAGGTGAAAGGCAACGTTGACGCAGAACTTGTTTTGCACACGATGATTCATATAAACGATTTCGACAAAGCGCTTATCATAACCGGCGACGGCGATTTTCATTGCCTTGTTGAATACCTGCTGAAACAGAAAAAACTTTTGGTAAATACGTTTCAGTTTATAACTTTGGTCAGTCAGTAGCAGATGGCGCAACAGTGCCATTATATTATGAAAATCGAGTTCCGCGACTAAAAAATGTTAATGAAAATCTTGAAGAACAAATGGGGCAACTCATGGATAGATACGATCTCGATGAAGACGAAGAAGAAAAGATAGAAAAAGAATTTTCAACTTTTTATGAAATTATTACACGCGAAGACCGCTTAAACACTATCGCTCGAGATATTGTAGAGCATTATGTTGGCAGAGGATACAACGGAAAAGCAATGGTGGTATCACTCGATAAAAAGACGACTTTTCGTATGTATGACAAAGTGAAAAAGGAATGGGATCGTTACATTGCCAAATTACGCATGGATCTTTCGCGTACAAAAGACGAACGAGAGCAAGAAAAAATTTTGGCAAAATTAGAACAACATGAAAACGTCGAGATGGCTGTAATGGTGAGTTTAGGCGGTAATCAAAATGAAATTGCCGACATGGAAGAATATGAAATTGATGTTAAACCAATTCGCGAAAGAATAATGCACGAAGATTTGGAAGAAGAATTCAAAAAAGCTGATAGCAATTTACGAATAGTATTTGTTTGTGCTATGTGGATTACTGGTTTTGATGTTCCTAATCTATCAACTTTATATCTTGATAAACCGTTAAAAAATCATACGTTAATGCAAACCATTGCGCGTGCCAATCGCGTAGCAGATGAAGGCAAAAAGAACGGACTTATTGTAGATTATATTGGTGTATTCAAAAACATTGAACGTGCTTTAGCTTTGTATGCAGCCAACGGACTTGATGAGGATGAGATAATCAAAAGTAAGGATGAGCTATTAAATGACCTGAAAAAAACACTACATACCGTTAAAGAATTTTTGAGCGCTGAACAGATTGAGCTTGAGCCATTATTGTTAGCACCGGGTGAACAAAAACTGTTATTGTTAGAAAAATATGCTAATACAATTATTGGAAATCAGGAAAAGAAAAAGAAGTTTTTAAACCTAGCTAGTGATTTACGCAGTGCATACCGCTCAGTGTTGCCTGATCCAGACGCAGAAGATTATTACCAAGAGGTTACAGCCGTTCGGGTACTTGCTTCGCGGATTCGTGATGTAGGCTCACAAAGCGTTGATGTTTCACAGGTTAAAAAGGATTTGGAGGATCTGCTAAACAAATCAATCCAAACTGGAGAATATGTTATATCTGCCCACAAAAAAATAAAAGATTTAAGTGCACTTGATGCTGATGCATTACAAGCATTTTTTGCAGGTCTTGATAACAAAAATTTACAAGTTGAAGCGATGTCAGCAGAGCTTGAACAAAAGATTGTAGAAATGGTAAAGAGAAACAAGAAGCGCGCAAAATTTATGGAAAGGCTTATGTCACTTTTGAAGGAATACAACAGTGGCGCTCACGATGTTGATCAACTCTTTGATGATCTTGTTGCTCTTGCAAAAGATTTGGACGAGGAAGAACAACGAGCGGTAAAGGAAAATTTGAGCGAAGACGAATTAGCAATCTTTGATCTACTCGTTAAAGAAAATCTAAATCCAGATGAAGTATCTAGCATTAAAAACGCAACTCATGAATTATTAACAAATCTCAAACCACTATTAGTTCCACACTGGCGAGATTTTGAGACAAATCGGGCTGAAGTGAAGGTTGGCATATTAGATTTATTATTCAAGAAATTGCCAGAGCTAACATATACAGAAAAAGAATGTGAGCTCAAAGGATTAGAGGTTTACAATTTTGTTTATGAACATTATCAAAATGCGAGAAGCCTGGCGTACGCTTAAAAGAACAAAATGTTTTCGGTCGGGGCAATTCACCCCTTTAATTTCTCTCTTACCCCTCCCTCAAACAGAATAATAAGTTTTGGCTCGCACAATTTATTCTTTTGATTCCTTTTTTTGCGCTCATCAAAACAAATCCAATTACAATAGTCTCCATCAACGTAAATATATAATGGAAATGTCATATGTCTTAAACTTACTATCTTTATGGCAACTTCTATTTTTCGTAAAAACTTTCCTCAAGTTGATTTACTTTTCCTGTTTTTTTATATAAAATTCTTTTGGTTTTTATAATTTATAATCTAAAATTTAGGTAGTGAAAATTTCTTTGAATTGGCTTCGAGAATTTGTTGATTTTGAGCTTATTGAGAAGGAGATGCTTCGTGATTTAATTATTTGCGAAATTAAGGAAATTACAAATCATCCTGACGCAGAAGCTTTGAAAATTGTGAAAATTGATATTGGAGAAAAAGAGTTAAATCAGGTCGTTTGTGCTGGAACTAATTTGAAAATTGGAGCTAAAGCGCCGTTTATTAAACCTGGAACAATCCTTCCAAATGGAATAGAGGTAAAAGCAGTAAAAATGAGAGGTATTGAAAGTAATGGAATGATTGCTGGAGCTGATGAACTTAGATTTAAAACTGATAAACATGCTAAGGAAATTATGATTCTTGATACGAAAATGAAAGCTGGAACATCTTTTTTGGAAGCTTTGGGTGAAGGTTATTCTTCTAAGGAATTACAGAATCTTTTTACAATGCATACAGCTGAAATTGAAGGGTGTGAATATAAAGGTAAATATCTCGAAGGCGTTGTTGCTGGCAAAATGATTGAAGGCGAGAAAATTGAAGGTTCTGATAAACTTCATAAAGGAATTTTTGATATTGGTTGGAAAAAAGTTCAAATAGTTTATGGTTCAGTTTATGCGATGAAGGTTGGGGATATCATTCCGGTAGCTTTGCCAGGTGCATCTTTGCCAGGTGGTCAAATAAAAGTTACTGAATTTCAAGGAATTAAATCTGAAGGTATGCTTTGCGGAGATAATGAGCTTTCAATAGAAAATAATACTTCTGAAGGAATAACAAGATTTCCAGCCAATACACTACTTGGTAAACCGGTAGCAGAACTTTTGGATATGATGCAAAGCGTGATTGAAGTTGATAATAAGTCTCTCACTCATCGTCCTGATCTTTGGGGGCATTATGGATTTGCTCGCGAGCTTTCAGTGATTTTAAATAAAAAATTAAAACCTTTTGCGCCAAAAGTTACTTTTCCAAAATTAGGTGCAGAAGTTGATTTTAAAATTGAGGCAAAAGAAATGGTCAGAGGTTCGAGTTTTGCAATTATGGAAAATGTGAAAATTGAGGAATCACCGCAATTTCTGAAATCAAAACTTATGTCAGTTGGAATCCGTCCGATTAATAATGTGGTTGATATTACTAATTATGTGATGGTCGAGCTCGGCCAGCCTATGCACGCTTATGATCGGAAATTAACTGGAGATAATTTGATAATTCGGCCCGCAAAAGATGGAGAAATTTTGGAGACTATTGATCACAAACAGAGAAAACTTTCTAAAGAAGATATTGTGATGAGTAATAAAAAAGAGCCTCTGCTTATTATTGGAATTATGGGAGGCGCTAACTCTGAAATTCAAGAAAATACTATTGAAGTAATTTTTGAAGCTGGATGTTGGGATCCGACTTTAGTTCGTCATGCTTCACAAAGAATTGGTTTGCGTTCTGAGAGTTCGCAAAGGTTTGAAAAAAGTTTACATCCAGATACTTGTCCGATTGCTGTTGCTAGAGCTTGCGAATTGCTTTTACAAATTTGCCCGCAAGCAAAAATAGCTGGCCCGCAAACTAATTTAAAATTATGGGATCCGGGCAAGATCGAAATTGAGGTTAATCCAAAGAAAATTTGTTCAAAAATAGGAGTTCAAATTCCGGAAAAGAAAATGATTGCGATCCTGACCGCTTTAGAATTTGAATGTTCAAAAACAAAGGATGGATTGAAAGTGAAAGTTCCTTGTTTCAGATCTACAAAAGATGTTGGTATTGAAGATGATATTGTAGAGGAGATTGCGCGTATTTATGGATATGAAAATATTAGGCCTGAATTGCCTCATTTCCCAATTTTAACTCCAGAAACAAATCAGGAGAGGGTTAAGAAACATGAAGCCAGAAAAATTTTATCTGGGCTTGGATTTAATGAAGTTTTAAATTATTCATTTTATAGCGAGAATGATTTAAAAAACGCACTTTTGTCTGAAAAAGATCATTTAAAAGTTGATAATTATTTATCTTTGGATCAAACACATTTGCGAATAAATTTGATTCCTAATTTACTTAAATCTGTTCATCAAAATCAGAAAAATTTTGCCAAGTTTAAAATCTTTGAAATCGGTAGAACATATTTAGAAATAGATAATTTTATGCCTTTGGAGGAAAAGAAAATTTGCGCTCTTATTTCTAATACGGAAAAAAATTATAAAAAAGAAATATTTTATGAATTGCGGGGTGCGGTTGAAAGTTTTTTGAATCAATTCCAAGTTGGTAAATTCCAAATTAGAGAATCTTTGACTCCGCCAAAATATGCTCATCCCAAAAAATGTGCGGAAATTTTTATTCAAGGAAAAATTTTAGGTTTTATTTATGAATTAAATCCGATTGTAAAGAAAAATTTTGATCTTGAAGGTAAAATTGGAGTTTTTGAGCTTAATTTGAATGAATTAGTAAAAATTGGAAAAATTTTGTCAAAATATAAATCAATGCCAAAATTTCCTGGACTCAATATTGATATTTCTGTAGTTATTGATAAAAAGAAAACTGTGGAAGAAATCAATAAAGAAATTAAAAAAGCTAATAATAATTTAATACAAAAAATTGAGCTTTTTGATATTTTTGAAGATGAAGAAAAACTTGGTAAAGATAAAAAAGCTTTAGCTTTTAAAATTTCGCTTCAAGCAGAAGATAGGACTTTAACCGATGCGGAAATGGCTGAGGTGCAGGGAAGGATTTTTGAAAATTTGGAGGGGATTTCGGGGGTAATAAGGGGGAAATGAATAATGGCGTTGTAGATAATCAGGCATGCCTGATGCAACTAAAATTGGTTAAGTTAAATCAGTAGGAATTTTGATGTTATTGATTTTCGCAAAAGCTTCTTCAATTAATTTTTTCGCTTTTTCAAAGCTTTTTTTATGTTGTCCTTTGCTAGGAATGGTCATAGATAATTCACCTTGTTCAACCGCTTCTTCAAAAAAGCTTTGAACTTGTGCTGAAGTTGGTGTTTTCTTGTCAGGGAGATCTTTTCTTTTTATTAATGCGTATAAATATGAAGATACTCTTTCTTCATACCCTTGCCTGCTAAGATCAGTCCATAATAATTGAGTATAATTAATTTTGTCTGTTGATTTTTCTTCTAATTCAGCTTCTGCGAGAATTTGAAGATAATAAGTTATTTCGTCACGAATTTTAGGCAGTTCTAAAAGAATCTGATTGATGTTCGTAAAACGTTGAAAGAGATTTTTTAAATAAATTAACGGTTTGGATTTATTAGTAGTAATATTATGAGTTTTGTTAAAATTTATTATTTGTTTGACATTTTCATGTACAATTTGCACTTCTGCCATTTGTCTTGGACGTAGGACTTCAATTGTCATTTTTGCTAATGCCAATTTTTTGGCGTATGAGTCGTTTGTCTCTCCTGCTATTTCAGACGATTCCTTCGACCCTGCAGCTACAGCGAAAGATCGAGAGAAATTAGATTGTAAAAATTGGCGAATTATTTTTGGTAAAACATTATCAAATATTAAACTGATTATTATATTTAAAGTTGTTTCACTAACAGATATTTGACCTCGTTCATTATGAGTATCTTCAATATGTTTAATTGCCCTTTTAGCTTTAGTGTTCATTTCTAATTCCTGCTTTCCTTTTAAAGCAATAGCATCATCAACAACATAATCTACCCAGAATTTCTTTCTTTCCAATGATTCAGATGGAATTTTTTGTTCAAAATCCCGTACCCTTTTTGACAAAGCTTCTAATTCTTCATAGCTAAGAAGTTCTAAACGACAAGCATTATTACCAGCAAAGTTTTCTATATTTGCTATATTATTTTTGATATTACTAATACGCTCAGGATCCGCATCTTCGGTCAAAAGTTCAAGCTCTACAGGAACAACAAAAGGCGAGACTTTTAATTCGGGGAATCCTTTTGCCTGTAGGGTTTTGTATTGCATTATTGCTTCTACATTTCTTTTAATATGTCGTATCACTTCATCTATAATCTCTCCATTTTCCGGATCATCAGTGGCTTCATCAGCAAAAAGGTTTTCACAAAAATTTAAAAATCCAGCACACTGCTTTCTTATATTTATAATCGTTTCTGTAAAATGATTATTACCTTCTGTCTCTGTGGCTTGCTTTTCATTATCTTCAAAGTCTTGTTGTAGTTTTTGATATTCTCCTTTTAGGTAATTTTTCGGCAAACTCATTTAATAAAATTTTAAAGAATTTCGTTTTTTGAAAAAGAAATTTTAAACTAAATTTAAATCATTGTCAAGTGAAAAAAATTCTTTTTAATTCTTTTTAGATTATTATTTTTTAGTCTTAAAATTTATTTTTTTCTCAATGCAATTTTCTGATTTTACCAAACTTCGTCATCTTAGAAAAACTTTAGCAAAATATAAAAATAAACCGGTTTTTCTGAAAATTTTTATTTATGGGTTTTTAAGTTTGCTGGCCGTGTTTTTAACAATTTCGGTAGCTTTATTTATTTGGGTTTTGGTGCTGGTAATTATCCTTCCGAAAGTTGATGATTTGGAAAGATATGCGGCCTCTCAATCAAGTCAGATTTTGGCTAGAGATGGTTCAGTTTTATATAATATTTATGGCGAAGAAAAACGTACCATTATCGATTTTGAAGAAATCCCGCAAAGCCTTATTGATGCAACAATTTCTATTGAAGATGATCAATTTTATGATCATTTTGGTGTTGATGTGCCAGCGATAATAAGAGCGATTTGGGCGGAATTAACTTTTCAAAACAATAGAGGCGGATCAACTATTACCCAGCAATATATTAAAAATACTTTTTTATCATCAGAAAGAAAATATTCCCGTAAAATGAAAGAAATTCTGATGGCTTTGAAATTGGAACAATTTAAAACAAAAGATGAGATTCTACAGCTATATTTTAATCGCATACCTTATGGACATAATGCTTATGGAGTGCAAGAAGCGGCTAGAACATATTTCGGCAAAGACGCTAAGGATTTAGATTTAGCGCAGAGTATTATTTTAGCGGCTTTACCGCAAGCACCAAGTTATTATTCTCCTTATGGGGATCATAAATATACCAAACTTGATCATCTCTTTACGGAAGAAGAAATTTTATCAAGAAATATTAAACAACATGTTGATTTGCAAGATAATGAATTTTGGAGTGGGCTTATTGGGAAAGAGACTTGTTTGGATGCGGAGTGTAAATATAGCATGTATTTATCAGGTAGAGTTGATTCAATTTTAAAAAGAATGACTGATTTAGGATATATTACGTCTGTTGATAAAGAAAAAACTTTACAAGAAATTCAAGCAATACAATTTGAAACGTTTCGTGAAGAAATAAAAGCGCCTCATTTTGTTCTTTGGATAAGGGAGCAGGTGGAAACAAAATACGGAAAAGATATTTTGGAAAAAGGCGGACTTAGAATTTATACGACTTTAGATTTAGGTTTTCAGGAAGAAGCTGAAAGAATTGTTAAAGAAAAACAAGAATTTAATTTAAAAAATTATAACGCTAATAATGCCGCGCTTTTAAGTTTGAATCCAAAGACAGGCGAAATATTGGCTATGATTGGATCAGCTGATTTCTTTAATGATGAAATAGATGGAAAAGTTAATATGGTTTTAAGTTATATCCCGACAGGATCTTCTTTTAAACCTTTTGTTTACGCGAATGGATTTCTTAATCATGGGCTTACGCCAGCGACAGTTATTTATGATGTGAAAACCGATTTTGGAGATGGAAAATATCCAAAAAATTACGATGGAACTTTTATGGGACCGATTTCTATTCGAAAAGCGCTTGGACAATCAAGAAACATTCCAGCGATCAAAGCTTATTTTTTGAGTGGTGAACAAGCTGAAATCCTGCCTTTCACTCAAAATCTGGGCATGGAATATCAAGAACCTGATACAGAGCATGGTTCAGCTTTGGCGCTTGGACCAACAGGTATTAAATTTATGAGTTTTATTGAGGCTTATAGTGTTTTTGCTAATCAAGGCGTGCATATGGAGCCTTATGGTATTTCTAGAATAGAAAATGCTGACGGTGAAATTTTGGAGCAGACAACTGTTCATAAAGGCGAACAAATACTGGATCCGCAAATTGCTTATTTAATTACCGATATTTTGGCTGATCCAAGTGTGAGATTAGGAGCGAGATTGACTTTGGATGGTAGGCCTAATGCCGCGAAAACTGGTACAAGCACGAAACGCGATCCCAATAATTCTGAAATTAGATTACCAAAAGATTTATTGGCAATTGGATACACTCCAAGCCTTATTACTGGTGTTTGGGTAGGTAATGCTGATGGTTCCGCCTTATCAGGAGCGGCTGATGGTTATAATACGTCAGCGCCTATTTGGAAAAGTTTCATGGATAAAGCTTTAGAAGGACAAGCGGTTGAAAATTTTGTTAAACCAGCTGGTATTACTGAAATTCAAATCAGTATGGCAACTGGTCTTCTTCCAAGTGAAAATACCCCTCCAGATATGATTAAGACTGAAAAATTTGCCAGTTTTGCTCTTCCTTCAGTAATTGAAGATCCTGATACTTTTCAAATTGTTAAATATGATACTTTTAGTAAAAAATTAGCTACGGAATTTTGTCCAAAAGAAGTGGTTGAAGAAAAAATTGTGCGTAGTTATCATACTTTATTTCCAGAATATTGGAGATGGGAGGTCGGAGTGCAGGATTGGGCATCTTCGCGGGAAGATTTTATTTCTAGTGAAACGTGTAATTTACATAACGAACTTAATTATAAACAAGCTCCTACTTTATATATTGTAAGTCCAGAAGCTTATAGTTTGATCTCTGCTGGCGAAACTTTGCCTATTGATATTGAATATGAAGTAAAATTTGGAGTTGAAAAAGTGGAATATTTTGTTAATGATATTTTAGTAAGAACAGAAACAGAAGAACCTTATGATACAGAAATATTTGTAAGAAAAGATTTTCAGCCGGGACAGGAAATTGAATTAAAAGTGAAGATTACCGATAAGCTTTTTTATACCGGAGAAGCGAATATTAAATTAAAGATTATTGATAATGAAGTAAACGAAACAGTTGAGCAGGGAAAAGAAGATGTTATTGAGGAGGAAGAGGAGGAATTGGTAATTGGGGATTAGTAATTAGTAATTGGTAATTAGTAATTGGTAATTGGGGAAGAAAAGTAGGTTTTTAAAAAAATATATTTCGCATAACTTTGATTCAGGCAGGCGCATTACTAATTATTTTTTACTCTTTACAAATTACTCATTACTTATAACACATAACGAACCACGAATTTATTAATTTTAAATTGTGATTAAATCAATAAAAATTGCGCCTTCGATTTTATCTGCTGATTTTGGAAAATTAAATCAGGAAATCGCTGAGGTTGAACCTTATTGTGATTGGATTCATGTTGATGTGATGGATGGGCATTTTGTACCAAATATTACGATTGGACCAGTGATAGTGAAATCTATTAAGTCAAAATTACCTTTGGATTGTCATTTAATGATTGAGAATCCAGAAAAATATATCGAAGCTTTTGTCTCATCTGGAGCTGATCATATTACTATCCATCAAGAAACCTGCGATGATTTGTTAAAAATTATTAAACAAATTAAAGATTTAAAAGTTAAAGCCGGAGTGTCAATTAATCCAGCAACGTCTTTAAAAACTATTAAGCATGTTATTGATAAAGTAGATTTAGTTT
>Ga0208373_1005882_pt1 | contig 10002 bp, 8 predicted proteins | sample RifOxyC2_FD_184036 | JGI IMG/M metagenome (GOLD analysis project Ga0208373, IMG submission 184036) | Soil microbial communities from Rifle, Colorado - Rifle Oxygen_injection C2 (SPAdes) | ecosystem: Environmental > Terrestrial > Deep subsurface > Rock core/Sediment | place: Rifle, Colorado... | reverse complement strand
GTCCATGTCGACGGCCTGATCAAATGTGAAGAAATTTACAATATCTTCGATACGACGAAACTTCTCAATAGGCCGATTGTTCCGATGATTACCGACAAGTCGGGCAAGGCGGGGATTGCCTTCTGGATCAACGCCCATCTCGGGCTCACCGAGGATAAAGCGGTCGACAAGCGTCACCCCGGCGTCTCCCGGATCAACAAGTGGATTGCCGAGCAGTATGAAGGAGGCCGGATGACCAGCATATCGAACGAAGAAATGGAAAAACGGGTAAGAAAATATCTGCCCGAGCTATTCATGTCCGGCCTGGAGAATATCAAGTACATGGCGGCACAGGCGGCCGTGTCGGTCGTAAAAAAGATCATCGACCATCCGGACATGAAGCTGATGAAACCGCAGCTTCAGGAGCCGGTGATGCAGCAGTTTATCGAGGAGAACCCGTCCATCCAATTCGCATATGTCGTGGACATGAACGGACGCAAAACGACCCGGAACATTACCAATATCGCCGACCGGGCAAAGTACGAAAATTATGGTATCGGCACCGACCAGTCTGACCGGGAGTGGTTTATCAAACCGCTCCAGTCCGGGAAAATCCATGTGACCGAATTTTATATCTCCAAGATGACGGGTGCGCTCTGCATCACCGTTTCAGCCCCGGTCATGGACGAGAGGGACGAGATGGTCGGTATCTTTGGCGTCGATATCAAATTCGAGGACTGGGTCAAACGCGCGGAGGATATTGCCGAAGCGACTCAAATCGCCCTCAGGGGAGAGTACGAGGCGAAATCCCGATCGGACCACTGGCTGTAAAATGTACCTACACCTCGTCGATCAGCCATTGATCGTACGGACGATCTTTTGCGCTTGAGGAATAGGGTGAAAGCTCCAGGATAAACCGTGAAGGGCTCACGGGAAGATTGCCCATGCCGCGTGTATAATCCGTTAACGGATAACAGAGATAGAGGTGGTCCTTCGCACGGGTCGCCGCTACATAGAAAAGACGGCGTTCTTCCTCCTCCCCCCCGGGTTCCTTCAGGGTGCGGGAGAGCGGCATCATCCCTTCGCAGCACCAGACCATAAACACCGCCGTCCATTCGAGTCCCTTCGCCTGGTGAATGGAGGAGAGCACGATACGGTCTTCGAAACTCTCTTCCGGACGGCTCTCCTCCGTGATCCCTGTCAGAAGCGCCAGTTCGCTCAAAAAACCCTCGAGAGTGGAAAAACGGGAGGAAAAGTTTGCCAACTGGATGAGATCTTCCTCCCGGGAGGCGGCATCGGCATACCTTTCCCGGAGAAGATCGCGATACCCGCTTCTCAGAACGATTTCGATGAGCTCCGGCGGAGCGGCGATGCCGGCATCTTGCAGGGTACGGAAGGTTTCCTGGAACCGGATGAGACCCGCTATCGCTCCTTTTGCGGCGCATCCCTTGAAATCCGCGGTCAGAACTGCCGCGTGGGGGTCGGAAAAGGCGGAGACATAACACCAGACTTTCTGTACTGCAACCTTGCCTATCTTCGGGTAGAGCCCCAGAACCCGTTTCCACGCGAGCTCATCCCGGGGATTGACGAGTATCCGCAGGTACCCCGTGACATCCTTGATATGGGCCTGCTCAAAGAAACGTATCCCGGACCTGATCTCAAAAGGGACCCCCCGGCGGGTCAGTTCCATCTGAATTTCCATGGAGTGGTAATGGGCGCGGTAGAGGACCGCCATCTCCCCAAGGGGGATGCCGCTGCGGTGGAGTTCGATGATTCGCTGGACAACGAAATCGGCCTGCTGAAGGACGTTTCGAGCCGGAATGAGGACGGGACGCATCCCGCATTCCCGAACCGCGCGCAGCGTTTTCTGAAACTGATTCTCGTTATTTGTGATACTCAGATTGGCAAGGTGAAGGATTTCGGGGGTGCTTCGGTAGTTCGTCTCAAGCTTGAAAATCCGGCAGTCGGGGTAGCGGTCGGGGAAGCGCATGATGTTTTCGTAATTCGCCCCTCGAAAGGAGTAGATACTCTGTGAATCGTCACCCACCACCATCAGATTGCGGTGCTTGGAGGCAAGCAGATCCATGATCTGGGCCTGGAGCCGGTTGGTATCCTGATACTCGTCGACAAGTATCTGGAGAAAACGTCCGGCGTATGCCTCCAGAACATCGGGAAATTTGAGAAGAAGCTCCCGCCAGTTGAAGAGGAGGTCATCAAAATCCATCGTATTGAGCTCGATCTTCCGCTTGCGGTATCGCGCGGCGACGGCGACGATCTCCTCCTCACGATGCGAAAAGAAAGGGTATCGCGAGGCGATCACGTCGGGAATAAGGGTCTCTGTATTGACGGCAAGGCTGATCATGTCCCCTATGACATCCCCCCGGGGGAATTTATCGGCTTTTGTATCGATGCCGGTCTCTGTGATGCAGGTGTTGATCAGCTGCCGTGCGTCTTCGCTGTCAAGGATCGAAAAATTTCGCTCATAATCCAAACGATGGGCATGTGCCCGGAGCGTAAGATGGGCGCAGTGGTGAAAGGTTCCGCCCCACAGTCCGCCGATCTCCCTGCCGATCAGGTCCTCTACGCGCGTAAGCATCGACCTGGCGGCCTTGTTGGTAAACGTGGCAAGGAGAATCCGTTCCGGCGGCACGCCGCTTTCCATGAGACGGGCGACCCTGTAAGTCAGCGTCCGCGTCTTCCCGCTGCCTGCACCGGCAATGACCAAAAGCGGGCCTCGCTCTTCCAGGACCACGCGAAGTTGCTCCGGGTTTAGTTCTTTTTCATAATTGATCATCGACTTCTTCCCATGGTATGATAAATAGGTTCCCTCGAGTCGGGAGGGACTATAGGGTAAAACTCCCGACCGGTCAAGGAAGACAGGTGAAAAATAAATGGAAGAACAACTATTAGGACCGGTCCGTTTTCTTCCCGGCGAAAACAGGGGGCGCTATCCCTACTGCAATTCCCTCTATGTAGAGATGGCGGGCATCCTCATCGATCCGTCTTCGAATCGGAAAAGACTCATCCGACTCCGAAACGAAGCGGATGTGAAGATGGTCTGGCTCAGCCACTGGCATGAAGACCACTTCATGCATCTGGACCTCTTCGACGACCTCCCGCTCTGGGTATCCCCCCTGGATGCACCGCCGCTGGCCGACCTCTCAACCTTCCTCACCTGGTACGGATTTTCCGACGAGGAAAAACTTTTCTGGAGGTCGATTCTTCAAGATCAATTTCATTTCCGCCCGCGGCGACCCGCACGTCATCTTATCGGTGGTGAAACGATCACCCTCGGTCCGCTCTCGATCGATGTCATCGCCACCCCCGGTCATACCCCAGGCCATCTTGCCTTTTTCTTTCGGGAAGCTTCGCTCTTGTTTACCGGTGATTACGACCTTACCCGTTTCGGGCCCTGGTATGGCGATCTGTATTCAAGTATCGCTCAGACACGAGCCTCCATCGACCTCCTTCGGAATATACCCGCCAAAAGTGTTATCACCGGTCATGAAACAGGACTCTTCTCCCAGCCTTTGAACGGTCTATGGGAGAGCTACGGCGGGATCATCCCGGAAAGGGAAACGAGGCTTCTGAACGTCCTTGATAAACCGAAAGCCTTGGAAGCGATCGTCGAGGCAAGGATCATCTACGGGAAGCCGCGAGAACCGAAGGAGTTTTTTGACTTCGGAGAGCGGGTCCATATGAAAAAACACCTGGACGATCTTCAAGTGCGAGGGATTGTCATCGAGGAAAACGGCCTCTACCGAAGAACATCTTCTTTAACCTGACGGCTTCGTAAAAAGGCCCCCGGCCTTCGCCGGGGCAGGCTCCGGCAAGGCGCGCGAATCCTGAGGAATGAGGTGTACTGTTGCGCACGCCGCAATGACGAAGGGTGAAGCGCAACGCAGCATCCGGCCTTTTTACGAAGCCGTCGGGCTTTAGGGAGTAAAGCCGATCTCTTGTGCAAACTCGAACTGCCTTGCCCATGGAAGTCCCGGATGGGCGCGATCAAAGGGTCCCGATCCGATCTGCTTGAGGGAGGCCGCATCAACGGTCAGAGGATGGCTGCCGCCAATGAATCCATAATCATTTGCAATGATGGGGTGTTTTCCTTCAAGGCAGTCGCATTCCGCGGTAATGTTCAGGAGCGCGTTGATAATCAGTGTTTTCTTCCCGATCGCCTTCCATAGCGCCGCCGCCGTCTCCACGAGCCTCTCCTGAAAGAGCTTCACATCGGTATCCCAGATGATTTTCAGGGCCATCTGCGGGCAGAGGGCAATACACTGCGAACACCCGATGCAGGTCTTTAAATCGTATACCGGTTCGGCCTCCGATGGAAGGACAGCCGCCCCCGTCGGACAGACCTCGACGCAAACGCCGCACCGGGTGCATTTCTTCCTTATCAAGCGGGGATGGGCGTCCGCGTGCATTCGCTGTTTCTGCGCGCGGGAGGCAAATCCCATCGAGATATTCTTGATCGCACCGCCGAACGCCGATTCTATATGCCCCTTGAAGTGAGAAAAAATAACGAATCCGTCTGCCTTCCGGATGATCCCCGCCACCTGAACCATAGGAAAGTGCCGATAACCGGAAGGGATGTCCAGGATATCGCGGCCGTCCATTCCGTCACCGATCAGGACGGGGCAGCCGAGAGCAGCCTCCGTGAATCCATGGTCCGCCGCCGTCTTCAGGCTGTCAGCCGCAATCCGGCGCCCCCCGGAATACAGGACGGTGGTATCGAAGACGAAAGGGTGGATGTCGGATTCCAGGAGCCACCGAACGATCTCCCGGGTATAGAGGGGAGACAAAAAACCCTCGTTTCCCTTCTCGCCCCAGTGAATCTTGATCCCCACCTTGTCTCCGCGGGTAAAGGGTTTGATCATGCCGTCCAGCAGACGGCGCAGCGTTTCAGGGGTATGGCCGGACACTCGAAGAATACCGGACATGGGCAACCTCACAGGCCTATTTTCAGTCGGCTCTTTTTTCGATCTGCTTGATCAGATCGTTAAAAAGAAATGTATGGCAGGATAAAAATGCATACCAGTACACCTTTCCGAGAACATCCCGCGGCTGATAATGGGCGACAACAGACAGTCTTCTTTTATAACCCTCATCCTGAATCTTAAATTCCAGCCACGCCTTTCCCGGTAATTTCATCTCGGCACGAAGCAGAAGGCGGGCATCTTTCTGCAGATCCTCGACACGCCAGTAATCTATGACGTCATTCATCCTCAAATTGGTCTGGCTTTTTCTTCCCCTTGTCGTTCCGACTCCCATCAGGATATTGTCGACGACCCCCCGCAGACGCCATACCCAGTTATTCGAAAACCAGCCCCCTTTTCCACCGATTGTGCAGATACATTTAAAAAGCGAGGCAGCCGATTTGGGGGTATCCATAAAATAGGTGTTTGTGTACCGGGGGCCGCCTTTGATTTCACCCAGCTTCAGCGCCAGTTCATGAGCCGGCGGATAGGCGTCCGACCAGCGGGTATGTATCCTGTCCTGCTCTTCCCTGTTCATCGCCCGGATGATGGCTTCTTTATAGCTCAACGGTTCAAAAGGCAGGTATCGCCGAATGGTATTGTTCTGGCAGATCACTTCATTTTTCAGTCCTTCCATCAGCGAGCGGGTGATGGGGGCGGGGATGGGGGTAATGAGCCCTCCTATGTAAGAATATAAGGGCATAAAGGAAAAGAAAGGTATGAAAAGCCGCTTCCTGTTCAGCATATCGGCGCGGATCTTCAACATTTCGCAATAACTCAGGATGTCCTTTCCTCCGATGTCGAATGATCCTCCGGCGGTTTGAGGGGTTTCCAATACCCCTACCAGATATTTGATCACATCGCGGATACCTATAGGCTGGCATTTGGTCATTGCCCAGTGCGGGATCAAGATGATCGAAAGCCTTTTCACCAGATGCTGAATAATTTCGTAGGAAGCGCTTCCGGAACCGATGATGATCGCTGCCCGCAAAGCGGTAACCGGCGCTTTCCCTTTTTTCAGCTCTTCGGCCACCTGTATCCGACTGCGCAGATGGGGCGACAGTTTTGATTGTGTATCGCCCAAGCCTCCGAGGTAAATGATCCGTTTAATGTGATTCTCGTCCGCGGCAATACGGAAATTGACAGCCGCCTGGATGTCCGCCACGGCAAAGTCCTTGTGTCCTAAAAGCAGGGAATGGATGAGGTAATAAGCTGTGTCGATTCCCTTGAGTGCGGCTCTCAATTGTTCTAAATCGAGGGCATCCGCAACGAAAACCTCGACATCGGGCCATAGCTCCCGATATTCCGGAGAAGGGCCCCTGACCATGACCCTGAGCTTATATCCTCTAGCCAACAGTTCGGGAACCAGCCTTCCCCCGATATAGCCGGAGGCGCCGGTCACTAAAATTTTGCCCATTCCTGCCAACGGCCGTGACGGCAGATCGTGGCAGAAGAGGGCGCTTTCTTCCGATGCTTGAAAAGTTGAATCGCTTCGCAAACCCATTTTACCTTGACATACAAGTAGCCATCCGTTATTCTCGGTTAACAAAAAATGAATCTTTATATGAATTTATCGAAGGGAAACCCCATGCCTGAAAGAATCATCAAGGTTGTTTTGACGACTCCGCTCGACGAGCAGAATATACAGAAAATTAGGGCAGTAAGCAAGGGAATCTCGGTTGATCAGGTTTCAGGTCTAATCGTTGCTGAACGCAAAGGGAACAACTCCGACAAAGCGAAGCTGGATCTTCTCCTGCGGGAAGCGGAGGTCCTTTATGGTTATATCCATCATTTCCCAAGGGATCTTCCGAAGAGGCTCTCCCGTTTGAAATGGATTCAATCCATGACGGCCGGCATTGATCGGTTGCCGGACGAGATCATGAAAAGCACGATACACGTGACAAACACGAGCGGAATCCACGGCACTTCGATAGGGGAAGTGGTTCTGGAGATGATGCTGATGTTTATCAAAGACGCCCCCGCCTGTTTCCAGATGAAACGCGACAGGGAATGGAAGCGCTACAAACAGAGGCTCCTCCGGGATCAAACCGCGGGAATCATAGGGTTGGGGATGATCGGAAGGGAAATTGCGCGCCTGTGCAAGGCGTTTGACATGAAGGTGATCGGAATCAGTAAATCCGGCGGACCCGGACGTTCATTCCCCGAGGTGGACCGCGTCTATTTCCGGGAAGAGCTGCCCGAGCTGCTCGCTGCGAGCGATTTTGTCGTTTTAGCGCTGCCGTTGACCAATGAGACGCGAGGCATGATCGGGGAGAAAGAATTGCGGAGCATGAAGCCGGGCGCCTACCTGATCAATGTAGCCCGCGGCGCTGTCGTGGATGAAGGGGCGTTGGTTCGGGCACTCGAGGAAAGATGGATTGCCGGCGCGGGGCTGGACGTTTTCGTCAAGGAGCCCCTGCCCCCGGAAAGCCGGTTTTATGAACTGCCGAACGTGATTTTCAGTCCCCATATATCCGGGGATATGCCGGATTACGAATGGCGTGCAACCGATATCTTTTGTGAAAACCTCAGCAGGTATCTGGCGGGCGAACCGTTTCTGCACGAAGTGGACAAGCAAAAGGGATATTAGAAGGGAAACGAATGGACCGTGGCGGAAACCCTCGGGTGGTTGTGGTCGGCGCCGGTTTCGGAGGCCTGTGGGCCGTGCGGACGTTGGCGAAAAAGCCTTGCGACGTCATGGTCATCGATCGGAATAACTATCACACGTTTCTCGCCCTCCTCTATCAAGTGGCCGCAGCCGAACTGGAAGCGGAAGACATCGCCTATCCCGTCCGCAGTATTTTTAGAAACCTCACGACAGTCGATTTTACTCTAGCCGATGCCAGGCGCATCGACGTCGAAAAGCGGGTTGTGGAAACGGACAATCAGGTCTTTCCTTACGACTACCTGGTTCTGGCCACAGGGAGTGTATCTCACTCGTTCGGAATACAAGGCGTCGAGGCTCACGCCTTTTTCCTCAAGACCCTCGAAGAGGGCGTCGCTTTGAAAAACCACATCATCTGCTGTTTTGAAAGGGCTGCCCGACAGACGGACAAATCGGGAGATGCCGGCGTTCTCACATTCGTCATCGTGGGTGGCGGGGCCACAGGGGTCGAGTACGCCGGCGCCTTGAGCGAACTGATTCACGGTCCGATGGTGAACGACTATCGGAATATCGATTTCCGGTCTGTGCGGATCATCCTCCTGGAGGGCACGGACAGCCTGGTCGGCGGCATGCCGCCTTCGATCCGTTCCTATACAGCCGAGAGACTCGGCAAGATGGGGGTTGAGGTACGTTTACATACGAAGGTCGTGGAGGTCACTCCTGAATCGGTCATCCTCGATGGTGATGAGACTATTTCTACGCGGACCGTCGTCTGGACCGCCGGTGTGCGGGGGGAACCTCTGGCATCCCTCTCGGGCATACTTGCCGGCAGTGACGGACGGGTGCCCGTTCTACCCACCCTGCAAATACCCGCTCACCCGGAAATATACGTGGTCGGCGATCTCGCCCGCATCGACGCAAACGGGCAGACGCTGCCCATGGTGGCCCAGGTTGCGATACAGTCGGCTGTCGCCGCTGCACAGAACATCGGACGCCAGGCAGCCGGGCAAGAACCCCTCCCCTTCCGCTATCGTGACCGGGGTTCGATGATCACGATCGGCCGCAATAGCGCGGGTGTTGCGATCGGTTCCCGGACGTATACCGGTTTCTTCGCCTGGATCCTCTGGCTGATCATCCACCTTTTCAACCTGATCGGTTTCCGCAACCGGATAATGGTTCTAATCAATTGGGCGTGGGATTACCTGCTCTACGAACGGGCTGTCCGTTTCGTCTTTCCCTCGGAAATTACCTCTTTTTCAAAATCGTCATCCTGCGCCGACAAAACCGCTCGCTCTACCGAATAGCATCCGGCTTTTTTCGATGCCGTCACGGATCCGGGTCTTATGATCTGATCATAACCAGCATCATCTTGAATCGCTTCACAGCTTTCAATGCGTGAGGTTTGCCTCCGGGCATAATGATCATTTCATCGGCCTTCAGGCGATATGGCTCGCCGGATATGGTAATCTCGGCCTCGCCATCGAGCATCTGCACCAAGGCGTCAAAGGGCGCCGTATGTTCGCTCAATCCCTGGTCTTGGTCAAAGGCGAATATGGATACTGTCCCCGAAGGTTTCTTGATGATCTCCTTGCTGACAATCGAACCGTCCTGATACGCCACCATATCCTTCAATTTTGATACCTGCTCCGTCATATTTCCTCCTTCCAGGTGTTGGGTGGTTTCGATTTTCTTAATACATCTTTCAGATTTATTTCATGACCCAAAGAATGATCAGATATATCACTCCGAAGAGGATCAAACAGATAAGACAGATCCCCAGGCACACAATACATATCTGAGATATCCTGTCGATAATCCTTCTCTTGGGAATGAATTCTTCCCGGTCGTTGCGTTGACGTTTACGTATTAGTACGCTTGATGCGGCAACAACCGGCTTCGTTTCCTGTTCTGATGCAGCAACAACCGGCTTTGTTTCATGTAAATGACCGGATGTGATCTTTTCTAAGGCGCTTTTACTATCGCCTTCGATTTTAAAAATGAAGTTGTCTAACCCGTATTTTCCTCCCGTCACCCAACGTAATAGTTCCTCTATATTTTTACGCATCGTTTCCATAGCTTAAAGCCCCTCGTTCCCTAAGCCCGAAAGTAAAGTACAAACCAGGATTTGTCAAGCGAATCAGAAGCCTTTTCGGTAATAGTCCTTGACTTTGTCAAGAATGAGAGTAGCCTGTAGCCAGGATAGTCATTGACTAAGAACATCAAGTAATTGTCTTTCCCATATAGGGAAGTGAAAAGATCTCCCAGCCCTGTCTCTTAGGATGTGACAGGGTTTTTTTGTTTCCAGTCAACACCGTTTATCACGACAGAGTGCCATGGAGCGTGCGTTATGAGACTGTCTGTCAGGGATTCCGAAAAATGTATAGGTTGCCAGAGCTGCATGTTTGCCTGCAATCGCCGCCAGGGTGAGGCCGGCTTGGC
>Ga0208373_1005880_pt1 | contig 10004 bp, 7 predicted proteins | sample RifOxyC2_FD_184036 | JGI IMG/M metagenome (GOLD analysis project Ga0208373, IMG submission 184036) | Soil microbial communities from Rifle, Colorado - Rifle Oxygen_injection C2 (SPAdes) | ecosystem: Environmental > Terrestrial > Deep subsurface > Rock core/Sediment | place: Rifle, Colorado... | reverse complement strand
CCAGCACCTCCTGTAACTATGATTTTTTTTCCAGAATAGAAATTCATAAGAACATATATTTTAATATACTATTTCATATAAATATAAGCTTGATTTTCACCCATTTTAGCTATTTGAATTTTTCGAAATGCATGTTCTAGTGCAATACGATCCATATCATACTCATTCATAGTATACGTTGGCGTTTGATTCGGAATGCTGTAAAATATCACGACTTCATTGTTGGTAAATAATGGGGTTTGATCAATATATCTCTGTAAATGAGCGTGGCTTTCATTCATGGCAACAATCGTTAGATCGCTACATAACTGATCAGGAAATGTTACTATTTTAGTTTTTGGTACTGATTGAATAATATATGTAGAAACTTCTTTACAAAGAGTTTCAAAATACTCATTTTTATTAGAAAGATCATTATTGACAAATTTTTTGTATCCTTGCCAAAATTCAAATGCGATACACGCTATGATGATAATCACGAACATCGAACTGCCAAATTTAGTTAGTTTTTGGAATATTACGTTCATATAAAATAATCCATACGCGCAAAAAATATAAATAGTAGGTAAAAATGCATACTCTCTCCATACAGACGTGGTTCTATTGAGGATTACAACCGGCATAAACATAATAAAAAAAGAAAGATAGATGAACGTTTTGTGATTGTTTTTAGACTCGACAAAAAAAAGTCCAATAAAGCCAAGAAACAGGGCAAGAAACGTGGTATAGTTGAGCGTGATTCCCCAAAGCATTGAGGTTTCTAACTTTGAATAATTGGGAATAAAATTCTGAACAGCGACATAAAATTCATTAGAATAAAAAGTAATCTTCGTGGTACTCTTTTGAGACTTTTCAATGTTATCAGAAACGAACGATTTATGTCGTTGAATAGACTCATTGGGATGGGATTTTATTTTGGCGAAAGTAGGGGCTATAAGTATTGCAATTGAAAATAATAAAATAACAAACAATTGAAGATATTCAAATTTATACTTATTTTTGTTAGCAAATAACAAGAGCACATACAAAAACATATGAATAAAAATTGGAACGATCATGAGCATACTTACATACAATAAATTGATCGCTATCCCAATAAAGATACCGGCTATTATTGCATGATATTTTTTTCTTTGGTCAATAATTTGTATATAGAAATAGATAATTCCCATGATAATAAAAGGATTAAGATTCACATTATTCCATCCAAATCGCGACATATGGATGTCCCAAATGCTTGTTGCGAACAATAATGATGTAAGTGAGGCAATCAGAAAACCCATTCGTTTTTTAACATGGAAAAAAAGTAAGATGAGAAATCCCATACTAAATAGAAAGCCAGGTAAACGAACTGCATAATAAACATTCTTTGTGATAATGAGTAAAAGCGCAACAAGGAGTGCGGGTAGATTGGATGGTTGATCTCCGATAAAACCAAATGGACTGATAACAGTACCATTTAAAAATCCTTTTGCTTCGTTGATCCAAAACATTTCATCGGTGAAAATACCTAAATGGTCGATATAGAGTAATCTTGGAATTGTACAGATACAAAGAATAAGGAAAAAAATAAGTAATTCAACGTATCCGTATTTAAGTTTTTTATTCTTCTCTTTCAACCAAAAAATAAACGCTGAAAGAATTAACAAAATCAACGCCACATACCACATGGCTGCAATTAATAATGAGATATCGTTGACAGCTAAGAAATCATTCCTTAGATGACCAACAAATGAGAGAATTGACAGAATGAGACTAATAGCTATCAATAAATAAGTGGCATAGCAAAAAAAACATTTCTGTACAAAATAAACTATCTTTTTCATACTGATATGCTGTTAAATTTTCTTAAATATCATAACCTTCGGATGATCATAAACTGTGAAAGATTCATCAGCACTATCATCAACAATGCGCAACACGTAACCTGCGGCGTGTAACGCTGGATAGGAAGTAAACTCTGCAATTTTCACAAATCCAAGTTTTCCGTCAAAAAGGTCCTGATAATACTGTGCAGTGAGCGGGTAGCATTTTTCAAATACTGCGCAATCGTTCAATCGTTGGAGAGGAGTATACAGACGATTTGATGCAATAATAATATAATCTGAACGCTGAAGCTTGTGGTACTGGTCAGTAATCTTGTTTTGATCATCAGGAAGCTCGTATAGCGTCAACTCTTCATACTGATAATTTCCCGAATCAAAGATCGGCACCCGATCATCCCAATGCTCAACTGCAAGTGTAGATCCATAAGGGATAAACTGATTGATCCATTGTGTTGCCTGAATACGGGTGTTTGGAGTAGAGTAAATCATAAGGAACGGGAGCGTCCACAGAAAAGTTATAAGGACTATCATATATCGTGTAACGTGTATCGTGTAACGTGAAATTCCTTTTGAAAACGTATTGCGTTTTGCGATTTGCGTTATACGATCCGCTCCATATCCAGCAAGAATCGTAATAAATGGATAGACGAGGAGCATATAGCGCATAAATTTTACGGCAGATTTGCCGATTACTAAAAAGTAAAGAAAGTAGAAAATAGAGAAAAGAAAGTATTTAGAATGTAGTGTGTGGAATAGAGTATCTGGGAATGTAAATTTTTCTTTTTTGTTTAAATATATAATACATACTACATACCAAATACTACATACTCCACCTACGACAGCAAATATACTTATCACCGGGCCCACTCCCCAAAGGAAAATATTTTTAAGGTAGTATATATACGGCGTTGTTCCCACGTACTGAAGCGTGTAGGGGAAAATATATGCGTCAGCGTTCATACGTATCTGTTGGAGAACATCATTGAAAAACCGTTCATGTTCGATAAAAGCATACGGCATAAAGAGAATGGCAAATGCTAAACTGCAAACGGAAAAAAAGAACGTCATTCTTATAACGTGTAACGTAGAGCGTGTAACGTTTCTATGTGTCTTCTTCAGTTGAGAAAGAAAGAAAACAAAAAGAATGATCGGCAAAAAGATGATGGCTGAGATTTTGGACGTTATTGCTGCGGCAAATGTGATTCCAATCATGATAAGTATACGATTTGATGGTTGTTGATGAAAACGCAACAAAAGATATATCAGGAGAGTAGAGAAGAGGTTGAGAAACGTATCAACAATAAAAAAATGACTGTTTTGAATGGGGAAAAAAGCAACGGCATAAAAAAATGACGACCAAAGCGCAACTATTTTATTTTTGAATATGGAAAATGAAATATGGAATATGAGAAAGACCACGCCAAGATCTGCAAGCGATGATAGAACCCTTCCCACATAGAGCATGCCATCATAGTTTGTTATATGAGTGCGGAAAATAAGATCAATCAGTTGGCTCACGGCACGAAGAAGGTATACAGGCAAACTGCCATAATTAAAAAAATCCGGATTGAAATGTGTCCAGAAATGTATCCGTTCCGTGACCATGATCAGCATTCGTTCATCAGGGTGAAAATGAAAGCCAGAGTCCCAGTTGATGCCGTATAAACGCAATGCTGCCGCCATGATTATGATGGCAAGGAGAGGTATGTATGTTTTTAATCGGAATTTCATTTAATCTCGATCAATCGTTTGCTTTATAAATGCCATTGCTTCCTTCAAAGACATAAATTTTTCATTGTACGGAATTGATTTGTCAAACGCATTACTGATCCAGAGACCTTTTGCATGCGTGTTATTATTGATGTGCTGGACAATATCCCAGTTGTCTTCAACAAAAAAATCAAGTCCAAGCTCTTTGATTTTTTGGGCTTTAAACACATGCGGTTGAAGATTATTTTTGTTGTGAAAGGCTGCAGTAAAAACAGTATCAGCATGCATTTTTTCAAGCCAGCGTTCAAAATCTTTTTTCAAACAGTCATATCTGCTGGTAATGATGTATGACTGAATGTTTTTATTATCTGAAAGTTTTATGATCTCATCATAACCATCTGCAATATATAAGCTTGACCAATGAACAATATTCCAGAGTATTTTTTCAAATTCAGTTTTTGGATAATAAAACTCTGTTTTTGTTTGTTTCTTCTGTCTGAGAATGGATTTTGCAACAATGGTTGCTAGTCGAAATATCCGAGCGGGATTATATAAAAGAACACCGTCAAGGTCGAAGCCAATTTTCAAAGGAGTTTTCTTCATGAATGTTGTTGTGGAATTGCCATATTATCTTGACCTGATAGATCAAAGCTTGATTGTACCGCATTGATATTGCGTAAAATTCAATTATACTAGGAGAATAGCTGCTTAGCTACATAGTTTGATAGTTGATCAGTTTGTTCGTTTGATAGTCATTGCAATTAAAAGAATCAAATATGTTGCCAGTCTTGCTTGATTTTGGGTTTTTGAAAATTTACACCTTTGGAGTATTTTTGGTGCTTGCTTTCTTTTGGGGAAGTTTTTTTTTATGGAAAAATATTACATCAACCTCTTATAAAGAAGATGAGCTGTTTGATGGATTATTTTTCTCTCTTATTGGAGGATTATTGATCGGACGATTGCTATACATAGTGCTTCATTTTTCTGATTTTGGATTTGATATTCTGCGGTTTATTTTGATAAATGGGTATCCAGGAATGCATTTTATTGGGTTTGTTTTTGGATTTTTGATATTTTGGTATGTATTTACCGCTTCGAAAAAAATTTCCTATCTCAAATGTATTGATTACATAATTCCACCGCTTTTTCTTGCATTGGCAATCGGAAAAATGGGAAGTTTCTTTTCTGGATCAGAGATCGGCGCACAGACAACGTTTTTTATCTCATTGGCATATCCAAATCTCGATGGTGCTCGGCATTTGACACCGTTTTATGAAAGTTTATTGTTTTTTCTCGGAAGTTTTGTTACCTTTCGATACATATTTATTATACGAAAAGAAAAACTACATGAAGGGTTTAACCTTATTTTTTTTCTCTGGTATTTTTCTCTCATTCAGTTTGTGTTTGATCCTTTGAAAGCCTTCAGGACAATGGTACAGAACACAAGCATAGAGATGATCATAAGCGGAATATTGCTCTTGACATGGACTGTATACTTCATCTATTATTTTAGGAATGCGATTTATGGATTTATTCGCTCGCTCACAAAAAAAATAAAGATTAATAATTTTGAAAACCATATGACAAAAAAAGATGATATTAGAAAAAAACTTGAGTCAGAAAAAAATACTATTGTAGTACAACTGCGAACATTGAAGCAGTCAGATCCGTTTGAGGATCCAACTCATGTGACTGACAATGCATCGGTCGATACCGATGTACGCGAGCAAGAAGCTCATCAACGGATTGAGGCAGAGATGAATACGCTAAAAAAAAGATTTCATGATATTGATATTGCACTTGATCGTCTGGAGAAAGGATTGTACGGAATTTGCAAGCGCTGCAACAAATCTATTCCTGCCAAACGGCTTGAACTTATTCCAGAGACCATTAACTGCGTATCGTGTGAAGAAGATCTGAAAAAATAGCGATATAAAGAATCTGGATTGTTGAGTGCGTATTGATATGATAGAGTAGAGGAATGCACAGAAACAGACATCAAGCGTTATATATATTCCTTATTGCATTTCTGCTTTTTTATTTACTATATAAATTATTTTCCGCTTTTTCAGCCTCATTATTTTTCAATCGTCCATCGCGCTTGAATGTTGTCATCTATGGACCTTCAACAGTCTATTATTCATTTGATTCTCAAGACAAACAAAACTACAGAATTCAGTTCGACCCTGAGGTAAAGGTGGATGTTCCCGGGGGATATGGCAAGTATCGAGTGGGATCGTTGGGAAAACTTGTCAAACTGGAACATAACCCCGAAATTTTTAAAAAAACATTTTCTATCACAACCACTACATTTGTACATTACTATTTTTATCAAAACGCAGACGAAATATATTATGAAGATGTAAGCGAGGAGAAGACAAAGCCATCAATTACCCAACTGTTGTTTTTCCCAAGTAATGCTTCAATACTTGATCGGATCTATTTGACAGTATTTTTAATCAATAATCAGGATGATAATTATAAGCTGATACGATATCGAAAAGAAAAAAACGAAGCACTTCAAGATGTTGTATTTCAGGATGAGTCATTTATACGGGACAGCATTGGCCTCTTGTACAATAGTCAATATAGAAAAGAACAACAAAGCATACAGGTACTCTATAGACAAAACTACAAAACTGCAGAGAGTGTTTCAGCCTTGTTTGAAGGAAATGGTATCAGAGTGAGTGATATCGCAAAAAATACCTCAATAAATGATTGCAGGGTCATGGTTTCAGACGATCTTTCTCAAACAGCGAAAGATTTATCAAAGTTTTTTTCCTGTCCCATAGTAAAAGGGGAAACAGATGTATATGATATAATTTTTGTAATGGGGAGTAAAGAAGAAGATTGGAGAGTTAATTAAAGTTTAATGTTGAAGATGAATACTATATGATCATTTATATTTTTACGTTATTATTCGTTTTATCCTTTATCTTGGCTCTTATTTCAATGAGGGATTTTCATGTACCAGAGAAGATTGCGAAAATACTTTTAATGAAAAAAATACGCGGCACGATTGTTTTTTTTAAGGATAAAGTGGAGCATTATTCTTCCTCTTCATCTTCGATCTGAACTATTGAGCTGAGGTCTTTTTCTTGTTCATACTCTTCCCATGCATCATCATTCAGACCGATTTCGCTTTCAACGTCCTCATCAACTTCATCGTCATCACTACCTCCGTCTGACTGATCAAGGTGTTGGATGTCAGAAAGCATTACATGAGGGTTTGAAGGAAAAGATGGATACTGCCTAACTTTTTTTCCTTTTGAAACTTCCCGGATAAAAATGACAACAGCAGTGAGATTGATCTCTTTAATGTGTGTCGTGTACTGACTGTGTTCATTGATAAAATAGCACAGTCGTTTTGAGATATCGTCGGGGAGATTGCCAATAAACTCATCATGCTCAGTTCGTACTTCGAGTTTTCTTCTTTTTTCCTTGAGAATTACTTTTTCTCCAATGTTTGTCCCGGCAAGATCTTCTTTCCGTCCCAGATTCACCAGATGAACTGTTCGTGTTTTGCCTGGTATTTCAATAAATAAATCTGGATCATACTGCGAGTTATTTTCATGGCGTTTCTTTTTTTTTGAGTTCAGAATGTCGATTTTTTCAAGATGTTCTTCTGCGATGTTGTTTTTTGGCTGAAGTTTCAGAACGTATTTAAACTCGTGCTTTGCCAGTCGGAGCTTATTGCTTTGAAAAAAAGCAAAACCAAGCCGCATATGGGCTCCAAGATCGTCTTTTTCCTCAGCAAGAATTTCTTTATTTATCTTGATAGCAGTTTTCCAGTCGCCGCTTATTGCTGCGTCAATAGCTTGCTGTTCAAGAAGTTCAGATATAACCATTTAGTTGAGTATAGAAAATTAATTTCGAAAGTCAAGGGGTTTGTTGTTATCGGTTGCTGGTTGTCAGTTCTTCGGTATACTATATTGAGTATGACCATTCATCCTGTACGTATTTTAAAAGGAATATTTGGAATCATTATTCCAAGTTTGTTAACAAAACGGTGGGTGCGGTTTGTAAACTATATTCCAAAACGTATTCGTATCATAGTCATGACGCTTCTGATGACTTCAATAGTGACAATTGCTACTTTTTTCCCATTTACTAGTTCCTGGGAGTATTTTCTGGTGATCCTTGCTGTAACAGCATATGTGACAACCTATATCGCAGTTTTTGAAGGCATTGATGGAGTTGAGCTTATAATGCTGTTTATTATGCCGGTAATATTTGTACTTTCGTTGTATGTATTTTATTCATTGCTTCCTGTACGATGGCTCACACGACTACCGTTTCTTGCATTGTTTAGTTTAGGTTACTACGCTATGCTGCTTTCATCAAATATATTTAACATCGGAGTAGAGAAGAGTATACAGCTTTATAGAGCTGCTTTTTCAGTAAATTATATTTCTCAGACATTGATTATTTTTGTGTTTTCTATCGTCTTATTATCTTTTCGACTCAACTTTTTTATTAGTAGTATATTTTTGGGGGGAGTGATGTTTATTACATCAGTTCAGATCCTCTGGACAGTTAAACTCAGTGAGCATATATATAAAGATATGTTGATGTATAGCGGTGTGACATCGATCATAATGATTGAATTTATGATTTTACTTTCATTTATTCCACTTGCGATAAATGTTTATGCATTAATTGTCACAACAGGCTATTATTCAATTTCTGGCATACTCACAAACCATGTAGGGGATAGGTTATTCAAAGCAGTGATCCGGGAGTATGTGTTTGTATTTTTCTTTGTTATTGCAATTGGACTACTTACATTATAGTGGTAAATGTGAGTTGAAATTTTAATAAAATATTATTAGGACAGCTTAAAGTAGAGAATAGAGGAGTATAAAACAAACGAACGTGGATTTTATATATATCCTATAATAATTATTAATTAAATTAATATTACTATAAGGTATTAATACATTTTGTTCGGTACATATGTATGCATATACCCTTTGCACTTGAGAATGCTACGAGTATATACACTCGTAAGCTCATTTTGTGCTGAAATATTTGCAAAATGAGCAACGATTGGTATATATGATGCAGTTGTATATATTTGTGGATAACTCATATTCTCCGGGAAGTTGAGCTCATTTATTTTCTTAAAGATTTATATAAGGCTTCATTTCATGAGTATTTCCTCAGTGTTTATGTGGCGAGTAGATAACCCTCCTATTTTTGACTTATTTGAAAGAAGTGTTCAATAGAGCCCATTATAGAGAGAAGTAAAAAATAATTAAAAAAAATTGTTGAAATAGATTTAATAAAAACAATATCGAAAACGAAAATACTGCCTTGGTATGAAGATATGGGTAAAAACAGGAAATTTGGTGTATAGAGAAAAAAGAGAGGAATAATATATAACGTCGTAAAATGAATCTTTTACGACGTCTGCCTTGTTCAAGAGAAGAGGAGGTATTCATTTCCAATATTGCATTTTTCCTTGTTTTTTCCATATTTTTATTCCCTTCCCCTCTTGTAAAAATACCTCAAAAAAACGTTTATATTCTCGCTTATGGTTCGTGTAGATTTGTTTTGTAATTGAATTTTATTATGGATTGTTATAAAGCTCTATATATAATAATTAAGCTCTCTCTTATCCTCTTCCAGTTATCTCTGTATACTACGAAAACTCAGGTTTGCAACCAGTTTTCTCAGTATAAACCCATCTAATCTGCTTTTTCGCTCTTACGAGCTACAAACCAGAGTAAGATGGGTATACACAAAAGAAGGTTTATACAGCTAGCATCATCTGATTAAAATAAGTTTATGAAGTTGAGGACTCCGAAGTATTAAACGCCACGACGCCATGTCAGATACTTGTCGATCCCATAGCTTAGATAGTATAAAGGGGAAACAATGTAGTCTTGTGTATGCAGGTAATCAACTTGAAAACCTCCAAACCCGCGTTTGAATAAACTGAGGCCAACCCATGATTTTGGTGTTCGTCCAGGATCATGAATGCCATGTAAACAATAGTAGTGGCATCCGCGTTTTTTGGATTCTAAGATTGATTCCCATTGAAGAAGATATGATGCTTGATACTGGGTGTGGATTGATGCCCCTTGATGGTAGAAGCCCGAGGACTTTGAAAAGATGACCAATGACCCAGCTATTTTTTTAGAGGCATCTTCCTGGGCAAATGTTTGAGCCATAGGCTCATCAGCCCGTGGTTGAGAGAGTTTTAGATTGTTATGAAAGCCTCCAAAGAAAAATAACGCATTATTATACTCATGAAATGACTCAAATTCATACGTAAGATATGTTTTTGAGTATGGAATAAATTTTTCGCGATCACTCGTTTTTTTATATAATGTCCAGAAATCTTTCATGGCATTGATTGTTGCATGTTTGGTTACTGAAATTTTGTCACGCATGGCACGACGGATATCCAACAGCGTTGCACGAGGCGGCAGCACCACCAAACCATGATCAATGTCTCCCTCA
>Ga0208373_1005878_pt1 | contig 10005 bp, 6 predicted proteins | sample RifOxyC2_FD_184036 | JGI IMG/M metagenome (GOLD analysis project Ga0208373, IMG submission 184036) | Soil microbial communities from Rifle, Colorado - Rifle Oxygen_injection C2 (SPAdes) | ecosystem: Environmental > Terrestrial > Deep subsurface > Rock core/Sediment | place: Rifle, Colorado... | reverse complement strand
TTTCTCGCCACACCAAACCTTGTAGCCAATGCTATTGACCTCCAAGATTATATACTTTTCCGCCCGCAAGGTAATTTTGCCTTCAAGAGATGAAATCATAAGAAATGTAAAGTTAAAAAATCAAAGCTAAAAATGACAATTAAAAATTCAAAATTTTACATTTTTCCCTGTCATTTTGCATTTTGAGATTTACATTTTTAATTATCGTAATACTACCCTTTTTATCCTCTAAATTCAATACTGTGCCTAAATTCGAACTGACCTCAAATTTTAGACCAACCGGCGATCAACCCACGGCGATCGCTAAATTGGTCAAAAATCTCAAATCTGGCGCCAAAGACCAAGTGCTACTTGGCGTAACTGGATCTGGAAAAACTTTTACGATTGCCAATGTGATTAATCAATTGCAAAAACCGGCGCTAATTATTTCACATAATAAAACTCTGGCCGCGCAATTATATCAGGAATTTAAAGAATTTTTTCCGCAAAATTCGGTTAACTATTTTGTTTCCTATTATGATTACTACCAACCGGAAGCCTATATCCCCCAAACTGATACCTATATAGAAAAGGATGCCAAAATTAACCAAGAAATTGACCGTCTGCGCCACGCTGCCGCTCAAAATGTTCTTTCTCGGTCAGATACAATTATTGTCGCTTCGGTTTCTTGTATTTATAATATCGGCTTGCCCAGCTCTTATTTGGAGCTGAGCATTGTTCTGGAAGCTGGTCAGCTAATTTCCCGCCAGCAATTATTGCGCCAATTAACCGACCTGCAATACGAAAGAAAAGACATTAACTTCGCTCGGGGTTGTTTTCGTGTCCGTGGCGAGAGCGTGGAGATTTGGCCGTCAACCGGCGAAAATATTATTAAAATAGAACTTAAAGGGAATGAAATTGTCGCCATTTTAAACCGGCGGACCGAAATGACGCGCGACTTATTTGTCAAAAGAGAAACGGCGGAAATGGCGATTAGAATCTATCCGGCTAAATTTTGGGTCGCCTCAAAATACAAAGTTAAACTGGCCGCTAAAAATATTGAAAAGGAATTAAAAGAACAATTAGCCAAGCTCAAAAAAGCCAATAAAATATTGGAAGCCGAACGGCTTCGTCGTCGTACCAACTATGACCTAGAAATGATGCGCGAGGTTGGCTATTGCCATGGCATTGAAAATTATTCCCGGCACCTGGAATTCCGGCCAGTTGGCACCCCGCCCTATTCTCTCCTTGATTATTATCTTTCTCCAATCGAGGAAAATAAGAAAAGAGATTTTCTGCTTTTTATTGATGAGTCGCATATGACCATCCCGCAAGTTGGCGCCATGTACGAAGGAGATAAAGCCCGGAAACAAACCTTAATTGACTTTGGTTTTCGCCTGCCATCAGCCTTAGACAACCGGCCACTGAAATTTACCGAGTTTCAAAAAAAGATCGGCCAAACAGTTTATGTTTCGGCTACACCGGGCAAATATGAGCTTGGCAAAGTGCAAATAGCAAATAGAAAATCGCTTAAATCTGTCATTCCCGCGAAAGCGGGAAGCCAAGGTTGCCCCTCCCTTTCCGTAAAGGGAGGTGGGGAGGGATTTATTTCGGGACCTGGATTCTGGGTCGGGCCCGGGATGACAAACAGATACGTAATCGAACAACTAATCCGCCCCACCGGCCTCTTGGACCCGCCAATTGATGTCCGCCCAAGCCAGAACCAAATCCCCGACCTGATTCGAGAAATAAAAAAACGCGTGGCCAAAAAACAACGGGTGCTGATCACCACCTTAACCAAGCGCATGGCCGAAGATTTGTCCGATTTTCTGAAAGATGAAAAAATAAAAACTCATTACCTGCACTCGGAAATTAAAACACTAGAGCGGCCGGAAATTCTAAAAAAATTCCGCGAAGGAGTTTATGATGTCATCGTTGGCGTAAATTTATTAAGAGAAGGACTGGATCTGCCAGAAGTTTCACTAGTAGCTATTTTAGATGCTGATAAAGAAGGTTTTCTGCGTGGTGAAACGGCGCTTATTCAAACTATCGGCCGGGCTTCGCGGCATCTGGAAGGCCAGGCGATAATGTATGCCGATAAAATTACCCGCTCAATGAAATTTGCCATTGACGAAACTAATCGCCGGCGGAAAACCCAAGAAGAATATAACAAAAAACACAATATACAGCCGCAAGCAATTACTAAAAATATCCGGGCTAGTATTGTTGATATGCCGGAAGATTTTGAAGATCAAAAAGCGGCCAAAGACAACAAGGAATACCTTAAAGAATATCTGCGCGAACTGCAACTAAAAATGGAGATGGCTAATCGGAATCTGCAGTTTGGTGAAGCCGCTAATATAAAAGAAGATATTGAAAAAATTCTCGCCTCGATTCGACCGAGTCGAAGCGGGAAGAAAGTTGCCCTATTAAAAGTTCGCCCATAATAATTGCTACTATCATTATAAAAAAGCGAATTCGCCTTCGGCTCTTGTTACGGCGTGACATATTTTATTTTTAACTTTTAACTGGGCTTGCCAAAAATAAATTTTTCTGCTATATTCTTTTTAACCTCTCAAACAAAAAACTAACAACTAAAAACGACGAACTAATCATATGCCAATTAAAGAATCAGCTAAAAAAGAACTGCGCAAGGCTGCCAAGCGCCGAGGGTTTAATCTCTCACGCCAAAAAGCCATGAAAGACACGCTCAAAAAGGTTAAAAAACTTATTACCGATGGCAAGAAAGACGACGCCAAAAAATTGATTCCCGACGCCTACCAGGCTATCGATAAAGCCGTTCAGCGCGGCATTATCAAAAAGAACGCAGCGGCGCGTAAAAAGTCTCGGTTAATGAAAGTTCTGAACAAGTAGAAGCGACTTCACGCGCCAAGGCTCGAAAGAAGTCTCGGCTAATGAAAGCACTGAACCACTAATTTACTTTGTAGATCCGAACCCAAAAAACCGCCCATTCGATTATACTCGGGGCGGTTTTTACATTATCTGAAATATTCTGTATAGGCTTATTCGCACGCTTGTCCGCCTCCGGCGGGAATAAGCCTATATCAACGACTATCCGGTTATCTCTCCCACTATCAAATCCAGCGCCACTTGCGCTTCGATGCGGCCGGTTTTAATGGCAATATCTAGTTCTAGCAACCGCTCGTAGATCTTTTTAAGCGCTAACAGAGTGAAACCCTTGCTCTGTTCAAAGCTTTTGCGTAAAACATACGGATGTAATTTTATAGTTTTAGCCAGCGACTGAAATTGCACTCCGCGGTCAATTTCGCTTTTGACTAAAAGTAAATTCCGAAACTGATAAACCAGCATAGAAAGTAAATAAATTTCTGACTCCCCTTCAGCTAAGTGGCGGTGTAAAAGCGACAGCGCCATTTGCTTATTGCGATTGGCCAGCGCGTCAACGGTTTCAAAAATATCATTCTCAATCTTTGCGCCAACCAGCTCATCAATATCGCCGACTAAAATTAACTTACTGTTTTTGTAGCTAATTAATTTATCTAGCTCATTGCTTATCCGCCACAAGTCCGAACCGACAAATATCGCTATTTTTTTTACCGCCGCTGTGTCTATTTGCCCGCCTCTTTCCTGGACTTGTTTTTTTATCCAGACGTCCAATTTTGCCCCGCTTAGAAAATTGAATTCCTCGGCGTTAATTGTTTTACCGGTTAGCTTTTTAAATAAATCCTTATTATCTTTCAAAACATAATCTCGGTTTTTTCTCTCGGCTGAGCGTTCTAGCTTCTGCCCGACTACTAAAAAACTTTCCGTCGTTTTTAAAATGCCGCTATTCTCAAGATATTCCGTAAACTTCTCCTTAATATCTTTTCCAACGTCAAATAAATCCTTAACCACTGCCAGCTTCTTTTCAGCAAACATGGAATAGGAATCAAAAAAGTTCTTCAATTTTTCCCACTCCCCTTCTTGCGCCAAATCAAAGTAGCCAAAATTAAAGCCGCTTTTATGCTTGGCCTGATACTCTGCCGCCACTGAACTAATTTTTCGTTTTAGGCGAAAATCATCCTCGCCGTAAAAAAAATAAACCATAAATTCTTGATGACCGACATCACAAATATTATTGATGTCGGTCATCAATAGCTTAATCTGCCCACCTCTCCAATCATATTTAAGCCGATTTTGACCATTTTACCCGTTCGGTGAAAATGGTTATACACAGCCTTAATCTCCCATTCCTGCTGCTTATATTTTATACCAAAAATGCTATCATATCAAAAGTATGGACAATTATTTTCTTGAAAGAAAAGAAAAAGCAAAAGCGATATTTACTTCGCAAAAAAGCACCTATAACCCCTACTTAAAAAGTCAGGTTATTTTCAATTCTGACGGGTTTCATCATTTACAGTTTTCCGCCAGAAGAGAAAGAAACAAACAAGAACAACTGCTGAAATTCAGTCTTCTGCCACTGGCGATTGAAGTTGTGAGATGCTCTGGAACTCTTCAAGAATACCGAAAAGGATTAACGGCCGCGTATAAAGGAAAAGATGGCTTTAGCCGAATGAAAGAAACCGAATATTGGGGCTTTGTCGCTATTATCGGAAAAGCAAGAATAAAAATCCGAGTAGTGCTAAGAAGGGTCGGCGATGGCAACATAACCTTTTGGAGCACTATGCCAGATCATAAGCTTAATAGACAAAAACTCTACACCGATGGAATTGATGACGAATAAACAAAAACACCGCCCAAAAGCGGTATTTTTGTTGTGCTTGCCTTCAGCTTAGGAAATCCTTGGCTGAACGGGGCTTTCGCCCACAAGCACATTGTTAGTATATGTTTAACTAAATTATCTGTCAACCCCTCGTAAAATTACCACAAAACCCGCCAAAGCCCAGCTTAGCTGGGCCAAAGCCGTAAAAATTCGGACAAAAAAACGCCTCTCGGCGATGACTCAATAATTGCCTGTTTACGTAGATTAACGATGCCCGACATCCTTTTACAGCCTAACATCTACAAGGCCGTAAACTTGTTATTTTAAAACTATTTTATAAAATTTATTTTTCTCGCAAGCTAATTTTATGACTCCAGCTTTATCAAGACCGACCTTGACCAGCGATATATTAAAATACAGCGCGAAAACTAAATCATCAATATAACTCTTTAACGCTTTCTGCTTTTCAAAATCAATCACTGGCAGAGATTTTAATTCGGATAGGTTTATTTCTTTTTCTTTCAATAATTTATTATCCGTAAATTTAGTTCTAATTATTGCCTCAACCAGCTCCTTGTCCTTTTTTATTTTACACTTAATCTTCTCTTCGTCCTTAGCTAAAATCAGACTACCGCCATCAATTATTATAGAATCCAATTTTTGCCTCATCACGCCAGAAAAATCAACCAAATTGTCAAATGAAACATCCTCCAGTGCCAACATTTCTTCTGTTTGTTTAACAATTTCGTCTTTGATAAATTGGTTATCTTCTGTAATTTTTGGAACGCGAACAAATTGCTTTATACTTGATAAGCCCAAAAGAATATCCTTCTCGTTTTCACTTCTTAATAGGCTGTCTATTAAGAGTGCGCTTATTGAAGAGTTTAAAATTGATAATAAATACAGTATCTCATTTTCAGAGTTAGAGGCAATGCAAAATTGTTGAAACCTAGGAAAAATATTCTTCCCTTTCACAAATAAAAATTTATCAAAGTTAACATATCTCCAAATAATTTTGTATTCTGTATTTAACATAATCAGCCCTTGACTGCCTTCTGCGATTTTTATTTTTCTATTTTTAGGATAAAATCCTTCAGCCCCAGCCATAAAACCAATAGACTTCACGGAAGGTATCTCCCAATATTCAATCCCTTCTTCTTTTTCTATCTGAATATCTTTAGTGGGAATATTAAAGCTACCATCAAAATAAAATTTATCCTTAAATCTTAGCTCAGCCGCAACATGATTATAGTAAATTGAAATATCTTCTGTCTTTTCCTTATACGCTTTATAAAATTCCTCGTATTGTTTATCTTGTTTTATAAAATTCCAATTAGAAACATTTCTTAATAAACCAAACTGGCTAATTTTTCTTTTCTTCACCTTACTGCCCTTGCCAATAGAAATATTCTGCAAACATTTTTCTACATCGTCATTTGGATCATTATAATGCACAATCTCAACTTGATTTGAGTTGCTTGGCATCATTCGCCTAATAATAAAAATTAAACTTGAGGTGGCCACTGGCTTATCTTGTTTTAAGCCACGACCAACAAACATTTTACCACTAAAAGTTATTATTTTTTCAATGGTAGTAAATTTAGCTAAGTGATAACGCAATACGTCTAAATCGCCGGCGGTCAAAATGGTTTGAGGTATAATAAAACATAATTTCCCATTATTTTTCAATAGAGCGACTCCCAGGGAGATAAAAAAAGCGTATAAATTTGGCTTCGGAGAATATTTTTTTCTTGCGTCAGGTATGCTATGCAAATTAATTCCGTAAATATCATTCAGCTTGACCATTCCTTTTTTCATTTGCTCGAAAATAAGCAACTTCTGTTTTGAACATTCATTATAGCCAACATACGGCGGATTACCAATAACAAAATCAAATCTTTTTCTTAGCTTTTTATGGTTCTCTAAGCTTCTCTTCATTTCTTCCAGATCGGATGATTCTCGCATAAAACTACTATAACTTAGTGCTACGGCTTTTTGAAACATAGACAACTGCCCCCCGCTTTTATTGTATTCAATATCAAGATCGCTAAGAGTATTTTTTATATTCGTGTCTTGAAACTCTGCTATACTGTCTGCTGTTAAAAATGCTTTTATCTTTTTATCAACTGGATTATTGTATTTTTCATTTATAATCAATGGCAACATTCGCATTAAAATGTTCATTTCCGCAAGATAAAGTGGGAATTCGGCAATATCCAATCCAAAAATATTATCGTTTATTAATTCCTCTATTTTCTTTGATGACTCTTCTGAACCATCCGGGACAGCATCAATTAAGCGATCTGCGGCGCTGTAAAGAAAAGTGCCGGAACCGCACGATGGATCAACAACAGAGATGTAGTCCTCTTCCGGAGCATTTTTTAATCGCTTTTTTATTTCTTCTTTCGTGTAGCCCACTTGATCCAACATAAAATTAACTACTGCCGGATCGGTAAAATATTGGCCCTTTTTAGTATCTTCGTATAATTCTTTCAAATAATTTTCGTAAATATAGCCAAAGATTTCATTTTTGATACTAGCAAAACTGTATTTTTGGATGAATATAAAAATGTCCAGCCATGGAGAAACATCGTGCAAATCGTTTTTGGGCTGATGAAAAAGCCTAAGCAAGGTATCAGCAATAAATTGTTGCTCTTTTTTAAACGGTCGATATATATTCTGGGAAATTTTATTTGAAATGCCATCAATTATGCCAAGAATTTTCCCATACTGTTTTTGTTTTAAATTCTCGTAAATTTCTTTACTAATTTCTTCAAACTCTTTGCCGAAATCATCAAAATCATTATCCACTAAAGTTTTATATAAAATAAATTGAATAATATAAGCGTAAGTGATTTCCGTTGCTCTTTTGCCTTTTTCTTTCTTTTCTAAATCATGGAAATAACCTTCTATGTCCAGCTTATTCTTAAAACCTCTAATAAGAGTGGTGATGTCGCGGAAAAAATCTTGTCGCCTTGCTTCAGCAGATAAGTCTTCTGCGAGCAATTTTAATTGGCCTGTTTTTTCAAAAAAAGACAGGTAATAATTTTCTGGCTTTATGTATTCCTGCCAAAATGACAGGAACAAATCCGGCTGACTAAAAATTTGGTCTAAATTAAATTCTTTCAGCGGAAAGGCATTATTATAGAACCGCCAAGTAAAGCCATCCGTTAAAATGCCGTATTTTTTCTCTATGTCTAATTGATACTGTAAAAGTTGTTTTTCGCCAACTTCTAAATTTTGATATCGCTCAACCTCAATTGGCACGACTATTTCCGGATTTATATAAACAATAATATCGGCTTGCCGAGCCGCCTTAGTCAGGCTTTCTTCGACAAATTCATTTTTTCTTTTTTCCAACGGCACGGAAATTAATCCTTGCTTTAAATCAAAAAAATCCGGCGATTCAAGAAAATCTTTAACAAATTTTTGCACACCAGAACCTACCTCTTTTTTAAGATAAGAGTCTTTTTCTTTGCTCCATTTGGACTTTACTTGTTGAGTACTTAAGGGCATATCATGTTAAAACTGCTCATATTTCTATCCTACCTCAAACTCCGCTTTTTTTCAAAGCGGAAAATTTAGCAAAAATTATTTCCAACTAATCGATTGGTTTGTCTGAACCACTTCCACCCAAATCTGCCCGGGTATGAGTTTATTAAATTTATAAATCTAAGCTATTCGTTTTTGTGTTTTAAAATTATCGCCGGAAACGATTTGTTTGCCGGTTTTTTGTTCCAGTTCCAGGCGGGCGTTTTTAGCAATTCGTCCGCCTTTTTTAGCCGGAATTTTATTTTTCTCCAGCCCTTTTGCTTCCATCGTCTCGGCAATTTGCCGGGTAGAAAGTTCCGCCAAGGCCGTAAAAACCAACTCGGCGTCGGACATATGATCGCGCAGGTTTTCCGTTTTGAGATTTTTTAAGGCCTTATGTTTTTTGACTGACAAATCACTCCATTCTTCGTGAATAATATTAGTCAGAATTGCATACTCATCTTTTTCTTTGACTTCATTGTTTTTCCAATAATCCGTTAATTTATTGCGAATCTCCTGGCCCATCATCCGCTGTTGAATCCATTTCTGGCTCCGACCCATTTTTTGCCAATAATCCCGGCTGCGGTTAAGTGCTTTCTCGGGATCATTGATTTCTTCTATCCGCTCATAACCCACTCGCGCTAACCAGAGCTTGACTGGCTCGGCTTTAGGACTAGGAACGGATTGAATAAGGCGCAATAACGTTTCCGTGTCCGCCACGTCAGTAGCATAATATTTCCCATCTGCCGACTGCATTTTCAGTTGGTCACATTTTGTGACCAACTCACTTCCTTCATTTTTTAAGCGATTCTTTAATGTCGTCCAATAACTTTTAGCTCTCTTAAAATCGGCTTGATCGGTTAAGATTTGGACAATATCAATTATCGAGAAATACCACTTCTCTTTTTTCTCATCCCAACAGCGACGGATTTTCTTACCTTCAAAAATGGCTATTTTTTTAGATTTCATATAATTTATTCATTTATTTTTTATTGTCCTGGATCTCGAGTCAAACCCGAGATGACAAACTATTGATGTCCGACATCAATAGTTTAATCTACTTCCAACTAATCGTCTGATTCGTCTGCACCACTTCAACCCAAATCTGTCCGGGCACGAATTTTATTTCCTCTCCCGCGCTGTCATAAAAATATAACTTACTTGTTTGGTCGCTGGCATCTTTTTTCCACGTACCTAAAATTTCTTCACCATTGCGATAAATTCGCGCTTTGCCAGAGCCCGAAACATCCACATCGTTATACTGTCCCTCAATTTGACGCGAAGCGGTAATCATTGCCACCACATTTTTGGCCGCCACTTGCTGACCATTATTTCTATCAATTTCTTTAGTCCCGCCGCGCCATCGCCAATAGGAATTTTTAGTCGGGTCATAAATATATTTCACGACAAATGCGCCCGGAAAACCGATTAATAAAGTTTTAGTTGTCGTGGCACTGCTGGCCGGAATGGCATCAAAAAATAAATAGCCCTCCTCTTCTCCTTCGGCCCGATAATCTAGTTTTTGAAATGCTTCCGATAATCGGCTAGAGGAAGTAAAACCATTATGCGGTGACGCAATACCTGATTTTCTAAAAAAAGAATTATAAGGATTTGCTAGCGCGTCAATATTGTCCATAATACCCTTATCTAATTTATCCAACGCAAAATGCGAACCGCCCCAATGAACGAAAATTGCGTCCAATCCTCTCGCCAATTCAATATAATCATGGCGAGCCGAACGAACCGAACCAATTTCTTTGGGTGAGCTGCAAACAAAAATCGCCATTAGGCGAGTCATACTGTCGGTAATC
>Ga0208373_1005875_pt1 | contig 10009 bp, 8 predicted proteins | sample RifOxyC2_FD_184036 | JGI IMG/M metagenome (GOLD analysis project Ga0208373, IMG submission 184036) | Soil microbial communities from Rifle, Colorado - Rifle Oxygen_injection C2 (SPAdes) | ecosystem: Environmental > Terrestrial > Deep subsurface > Rock core/Sediment | place: Rifle, Colorado... | reverse complement strand
GCGCAATTATTTGAAGGGGATAACGGGATTGGATTAACCCGTTTTCAGAAGGTTATCGGCAGATGTAATTTATCTGTTAATTTAAAAGATGGAAGTATAATTCATTCTGAAGTTTTTACACATGCTTTACGTGATTGCGAAGGTATTATTCGTTATCAGGTGATACAGAATAAAGATTCAATAAGATTGTTAATAATTAAAAATGAAAAATTTAATAATAATATGGAAATAAGAATTAAAGAAAAATTTTCTAAAATTCATCCTGATTTAAATAAAGTAAAAATTGAAGTAGTGCAGAATTTGGAACAAACTTTAGCAGGTAAAACACCGATGATAATAAGACATACTGTGGATTGATTTTATTTAATTACGTTAATTTAAAAGCAGATTATCCGTATTCTATTGTTTAGTTAATCTGTGTAATTTGTACACGGAGCTCGTAGCCACTGCAACGAGCGAGTATGCAACCCCGTTTTACGGGGCAAACATCATCTAATCTGTGTAATCAGGTTTTACAAGGAAGGATAATGAAGATAGTAATTAATGCTTATTCTGCGCGAAGGGGTGGTGGGCAAACATATTTAACAAACCTGCTTAAAAATATAGATTCAAATCCCAGATTGGAAGTTTATATTTTCGCTGACGAATCACAGTATATACCCAACCATCCAAATATTAAAAAGATAAAAACAAACTGGTCGACTTGCAATCCTTTTTTTAGAACAATATGGGAAAAGTTTATATTGCCTATATTTTTAAAAAAGATAAAAGCGGATGTTCTTTTTTGTCCTGGCGGACTAGTGAATACAAGAGTTCCGGTTGGATGTAAAATTGTTACAATGTTCCGTAATATGATTCCGTTTGATATTGAGCAAAGGAAAAAATACCCGTTTGGATATATGAGGTTTCGTAATTGGTTATTGGAGAAACTTTTTTTGAAAAGCATGCTAAAAGCGGATTTGGTTATTTTTATATCGGAATATGCTAAAAAAGTTATTGAAAATAGAATACCCATTAAATTAAAAAAAACAGTATTAATACCTCATGGTATAAACGAAGAATTTAAGGTTTCTGATAGGACCAATATGATAAGACCTAATCAATTACCAAAAGAAGATTATATTCTTTACGTTTCTTTGTTTGACGTATATAAAAATCAGATTGAAGTTGTGCAAGCATATAATTTATTGAAAGAAAGGCGTAAAACTTTCGAAAAACTGGTTTTTGTCGGTTTTAATGATACGCAATATGGTGAAAGAGTTAAAAAAGAAATATTGAGATTAGGCTTGAAAAATGATATAATCCTGCTTGGCAATATTGATTATAAAGATTTGCCAAGTATATATAAGTTTGCTAAAATCAATATATTTGCATCTGAATGTGAAAATTGCCCAAATATACTGCTTGAAGCAATGGGAGCAGGAAGGCCTTTAGTTGTCTCAAATAAGCCACCGATGCCTGAATTTGGCGGTGATTCTGCGATTTATTTTAATCCTAGGTCACCGGAAGATTTATGCAATAAAATTTTTACTATTATTGATAAGCCCGGGGAATTGAATGGGTTATCTAAAAAAGTCTTTGAGCGTTCCTTGTTATATGATTGGAAAGAAACTTCAAGAAAAACATGGGAAGCGTTAAAAAGTTTGTAAAAAATGAATATTTTAATTGTTTCACATTATTTTTGGCCGGAAAATTTACGTATAAATGATTTAGCTTTGGGGTTGGTTGATAAAGGTCATTTTGTGACGGTTCTAACGGGAATACCTAATTATCCCGAAGGTAAGTTCTATGAAGGTTACAGTTTTTTTAAAAAACTAAAAGAGAATTATAAAAATATTAAGATAATAAGGGTGCCGGTAATACCGCGAGGCAAGGCAAGAAAAATAGATATGATATTAAACTATCTGTCATATCCGCTTATGGGAAGTTTATTAGGTCCTTTTTTATGTAAAGATAAATATGATGTAATTTTTGTTCCGCAGTATTCGCCTTTTACCGTAGGAATTCCTGCGGTAGTTTTAAAATGGTTTAAGAAAAGTCCTATTTTGTTTTGGGTCCAGGATTTATGGCCCGAAAGTGTTGTTACTGCAAAGGATTCAATAAAATCACCTTTTATACTAAAGCTTATTGAAAAAATGGTAAGATTTGTATATAAAAATTGTGATAAGGTTTTAATTCAATCAAAAGCGTTTATAGATAATTTGGAAAAAATGGGAGTCAATCAAGAAAAAATTTATTATTTTCCTAACTGGGCGGGCGAGTTTTCTCAACAGGATTCAGTATCTGAAAAAAAAGAAAAAGTACCGGATTTGCCAAAAGGTTTCCGCTTGATGTATGCAGGTAATATCGGTACGATTCAGGATTTTGAAACTATATTAACTTCTATGGAAAAATTGAAAAATTATACTGATATACATTTAATTGTAATAGGAGAAGGGCGAAATAGCGGGTGGGTAAGAGAACAAGTTAAACTAAGAAATTTAGATAAGAACGTTCATTTATTAGGCAGGAAACCGATAAATGAAATGCCTTATTACTATTCACAGGCGGATGCGATGTTGGTAACACTCAAGACCGAACCGATATTTGCATTAACTATTCCAAATAGAGTCCAGTCGTATCTTGCGAGCGGCAGGCCTATTATTGCAGGTTTAGATGGTGAAGGTGCAAGGGTTATTAATGAAGCCGGAGGGGGTTTGACCTGCCCGAGTTCAAGACCTGAAGAACTAAAGGATATAATTTTAAAACTTTATAAAAAAACACCGACAGAACGGACTGAAATGGGATCCAAGGGTTTGGATTATTACAGAAAAAATTTTGATTATAATATGTTAATGGATAAATTAGTAAATTTAATGGCTAATATCAGTGAGTGTCCCATTAGGAAAGCCTATTAGGGTGTCATTATGATCCCGATTTATCGGGAGAAGAATCTTAAAACCGAGATACTTCGCTATCGCTCAGTATGACAAAGAAAGTATATAAGAAAATGAAGATAATAATTTTGGGTGGGACTGGATTGCTCGGGCATACACTTTGGGAATATCTTTCCTTGAAAAATTCCGATACTTATACTACTGTAAGATTATCGCGATCCAATTATGAAAATTATAAGAGTAATAAAGTTATAGATAATGTTGATATAACTGATATTGAAAATGTTGAAAAGATACTTAATAAAATTAAACCGGATATTATTCTGAACTGTATAGGTGTAACTAAAAGAAGGGAAAATATAGATAATTATCAATATCTAAGTATTCTTTTGAATGCCTTATTCCCGATAAGATTATCGCAGTGGGCTAAAAAAAATAATTCAAAAGTTATCAATTTCAGTACCGATTGTGTATTTGACGGTAAAATCGGAAATTATTCGGAAGATAGTCCTACAAATGCAACAGATGTTTATGGAAAAACGAAATCACTCGGAGAAATTAGGGATGATAATGCTCTTACATTACGTTCTTCGTTTATTGGCTTTGAACTTTATCATAAGACAGAATTATTGGAATGGTTTCTATCGCAAAAAGTAACAGTGAAAGGTTTTAAAAATGCGATATATTCAGGATTAACCACTTTGGAATTAAGCAGGGTAGTTGAGAATATATTATTATCATATCCTAAAATGACCGGACTTTACAATATCTCAAGCGAGTCGATAAATAAATATGATTTATTGATGTTGATTAGAAAAAAGTTTAAACTTGTTACGAAAATAATACCGGATGAAACTTTCTCTTGTGACAGAAGTTTAAATTCTTCAAAATTTAGAAAAGAACTTAATTATAATCCGCCTTCATGGGAATCTATGATTGCCGAATTATCTGAAAAATATTTACAAAAAAAGGATGTTTGATTGCACAGATTATTATAATCAGGTTACTAAGGTTCTTAAGAAAAAAGATTTTGGTTCTAATCTGTGTAATTGGTTTAGAAAATCTGTGTAATCAGATATAATGTATATTATAACCCATAGGGTAACTTGCTAATCGTCTTAAATCTCAAAGAGATTTAAGCCAGCAACCCTGCGGGCAAATTTAAAAAGCAAAATTTGGGTTACCCACAAGGGGTAACTCGCTAAACGGATTATATTTCTTTGAAATTTAATCCAGCGACCCTACGGGTAAATTTTGTTCCAAAATTTAGTTAGGAGGAAGTAATGATTTTTAAAGGAAAAACAATATTAGTAACCGGCGGGACAGGCTCGTTTGGCAAAATATTTGTCCGTCGTGTCCTGACAGGAGAAATGGGTACTCCAAAAAAAGTTATTGTGTTGTCAAGAGACGAAGCTAAACAGCATGATATGAGAATGGCTTATTTGCATAAGTTGGTAGCAACAGACGAAGTTATATACCGCAATTTTATGAATGTTCTTGAGTTCAGGATTGGGGATGTAAGGAGCTATCCGGATGTTTGTTCTGCTATAAGAAATGCCGATATAGTTATAAATGCCGCGGCGTTGAAGCAGGTCCCTGCATGTGAATATTTCCCGACACAAGCGGTTATGACAAATTGTATCGGGGTTGCTAATATAGTCCGTGCAATAGAAGAAAATAGTTATCCCGTTGAAACTGTTATTGCTATAAGCACGGATAAAGCGTGCAAACCTGTAAATGTTATGGGTATGACAAAATCAATCCAGGAAAGGATTGTAATATCTGCAAATATTCTTAATCCAAAAACCCGTTTTATTTGTGTTAGATACGGCAATGTTTTGGCTTCTCGCGGTTCGGTTATACCATTATTTCATGATCAGATAAAAAACGGCGGACCTGTTACAATCACTGTTCCTGATATGACACGGTTTCTTTTAAGTTTAAATCAAGCTGTTGATACGGTATATGCTGCATTAAAATATGGAAAAAGAGGGGAAACATATATACCCAATGCAGCTTCTGCCACCATTTTAGATATCGCAAAAGCTCTGATAGAAAAAAGAAATATTAAAATTAAAGTCACAGGGATTCGTCCCGGTGAGAAAATGCATGAGATTATGGTTTCGGAAGAAGAGGCAAATCATTGTATAAAACGGGGCGATTATTATGTTATATTGCCCATGCTTCCTGAATTGCGATATAAGAATGAAAAAGCAGTAAATGCCTTAAAGAAAGAATTTAGTTCAGCAGATAATGTTTTGGATTTTAATAATACGGTAAAATTACTTAAAAAACATAATTTAATGATTGGTAAGTCTATACCACAGGAAGATAGTGAATTGCTAAGATGAATCATAGTTATAGAGCGGACCCCGTTAGAGATTAGTTTATGTACTACACATACATTTTAAGGAGTAGGAAAGATAATAAACTGTACACAGGTTCTACGGGTGATTTGTGGAAGCGTTTCAAAGAGCATAATGAAGGTAAGGTAGTGTCAACGAAAGGTAGGCGACCATTTGATTTAATATATTATGAAGCATGTATTATGGAGATTGATTCTAAAGTTAGAGAGAAATATTTGAAAACTGGGTATGGAAAGCGATATTTAAAGGACAGATTGAAACGCTTCCTATCTCTAACGGGGCGGGGGATATATAAATGAATATGACAAAGGTAATGACTATAGTCGGAACGAGGCCTGAAATAATTAAACTTAGCAGAATAATGTATGAATTGGAAAAATACACGGAACATATACTCGTTCATACCGGGCAGAATTTTGATTATGAGTTAAATGAGATATTTTTCAAGGAGATGGAAATAAGAAAACCGGATTATTTTTTAAATTCTGTCGGTAAAAATGTCGCGGAAACAATCGGAAATATAATTGCTAAGTCCGACGGGGTTATGGCAAAAGAAAATCCGGATGCGATAGTTCTTTACGGCGATACAAATAGTTGCCTTTCAATAATTTCTGCAAAGAGAAGAAAAATACCTATATTTCATCTTGAAGCTGGTAACCGTTCTTTTGACCAGAGAGTGCCTGAAGAACTAAATAGAAAGATTGTAGACCATTTAAGTGATATTAATATGACGCTTACCGAGCATGCTCGCAGATATTTAATAAATGAAGGGATAAAACCTGAAACGGTAATAAAAGTCGGTTCTCCAATGAAAGAAATTTTGGATTTCTATATGCCAAGGATTTTAAAATCGGATGTTTTAAGACGTTTAAAATTGAAAGATAATGATTATTTTGTGATTAGTGCGCATAGAGAAGAAAATATTGACTCTGAACAGAATTTTAGTGATATGTTGGATTCATTAAATGCTATAGCGAAAAAATATAATAAAAAAATGATTGTTTCAACACATCCCAGAACTAGAAAGAAATTAGAAAAAGTAAATAAAAATTTTCATTCTTTAATTAGTTTTATGAAACCGCTTGGTTTTAGCGATTATGTTAAACTTCAGCTTAATGCGGCCTGTGTTATTTCTGACAGCGGAACCATTACGGAAGAGTCATCAATATTAAATTTTCCTGCGGTAACCATCCGACAGGCACATGAAAGGCCGGAAGGTATGGATGAGGGCACACTAATAATGTGTGGTTTAAAAAGCGAACGTATAATTGAAGCAATGGATATAGTTATGTCACAATATTCTAAAAGAAACAGGCAGTTTAAAATAATACCTGACCATGATGTAAATAACGTTTCAAAGAAAGTTACAAGAATTATTATGAGTTATATTGATTATATAAATCGTGTGGTATGGCAGAAGAACGAGTGCATAAAATAATATGAATGTTGCGGTAACTGGCGGTACAGGTTGTTTAGGACAGCCATTATTAAAAAAACTTAGGCAAAATAATTATAATATTAAATTGTTGGTTGAACCTACAGATAGAAGATTATTTTTGTTTGATGGTATTGAAATAATAAAAGGAACGATAGATGATAGTAATGCTTTGGAATATTTATTAGAAAATGTTGAAGTAGTTTTTCACTTAGCAGGAAAAGTTCATGAATTTTCAAAAAATGTTGATGAAAAAGAATTCTTTAAAATTAATACAGAGGATACAAAGCAGCTCTTAGAGATAGCAAAAATTAAAAAAGTAAGAAGAGTTATTTTTTATTCTACGGTAGGTGTTTACGGTAAAGACAGTGATTTTCATGCTGATGAGGATACTGTATGTAATCCAATAACACCGTATGGAAAGAGTAAATATGAAGCAGAAAAGTGTATTTTGGAATCTTCTAAAAATGGAGGTCCCGAAGGTATAGTTCTGCGGTTTCCTGTTGTATATGGTCCTTTTGACAGGGGAAATGTTGCCAGTTTAATAAAAGCGGTATATAAAAAACAGTTCATGTATTTTGGTGACGGAAAAAATTCAAGAAGTATGATTTCTTCGGTTAATACGGCAGAAGCGGCGGTTCTTGCGGCAAATTCCGATAGTTCGGCTAACCAGGTTTTTTGCGTAACTGATGGGATTGATTATTCAATGGAATATTTAATCAATACTATTTGCAAAATACTTAATACTTCGTGGAAGCCTATACATTTACCAATGTTTATTTCAAAACTTATAGGTTGCAGCGGGGATGTCTTAGAAAAAATAACTAAACGCACAATGCCTGTCAATTCAGACAGAATTAGGAAACTTTCTAAACCTATGACGCTTTCTTGTTGTAAAGCTAAAAAAATATTGAATTATAAAGCAGAGGAAACTATAGAAGAAGGTATAAAAAACGAAATTGATTGGATATGGAGCCAACCTTTCTAACAGACTGTGTCATAATTCCAAAATTGTAGCTGCAGAGCGATAGCTCTGCTAAAACATTGCAAAGATTACGCTTTGCTGTTACAAAATGGAAAATGAAATACATTCATTAACAATTGCGACACAGTCTGTAAGTCGAGAAGGGCGAACACCTCGCCGAAGCTTTCACCAGAAAGCGTAGGTGGGTGAAAAATATTTAGTATTTTTTATGTATTTTTTATTTATTATTAGTCTTATATTAGCCGCTGCTGGGGCTTTTTTTATAAGTATGTTTGGTGTAAGATTGGGATTGGTTGACTATCCAAATTATCGCAGTTCTCATTCAATTCCTATACCAAAGGGTGGTGGTATGGGTATCCCGATTGGATTTTTATTGGTTAGTATTTTAGTTAAAACGCACATCAGTATTTGGCTGCCTGCAATACTTATTGCATTTTTAAGTTTTCTTTCAGATAAAATGGAAATTCCTCCCAGACGGCGATTTTTATTGCAATTATTGATTGCTTTATTATTTTTGAATCTAATAAATAGATTTTATTTATTCACTGTTGAAAATGTTTTAATTATTGTTTTTTCAGCATTATTTATTGTAGCAACCGCTAATTTTTTTAATTTTATGGATGGAATTAACGGTATTGCCGGAATCACGGCTTTGATTGCATTCAGTTTTATTGCTTATTTTTCATTTTATATTATTAATGACAAAAATATTGCTTTAATGAGTATTGTTTTAGTTATTGGTTGTTTGGGATTCTTGCCTTTCAATTTTCCAAAGGCAAAGGTTTTTATGGGTGATGTTGGTAGTGTTTTTTTAGGTTTTATTTTTGCTGTATTTGTAGTAAAATTATCTTCAACAGTGAATATTTTTCTTTGTCTTATAATGTTTATGAGTACTTTTTATGCCGATGCAATAATAACCATTTTTTATAGATTAAAAAATGGGGAAAACTTAACAAAAGCACATAGAAATCATTTATATCAGTATTTGAGCAATGAATTAGGCATTGCACATTGGAAAGTTACTGCAATATATGCATTAGTTCAAATTGTATGTGGATTTTTATCAATAATTTTGTATAATAAAACGATTGGTTTTCAGTTAATATTGATTTTTGGATTTGGATTAGTTTCTTTAATGGTATACAAAAATATAAAAAATAGATTACTAACTAACTAAATAATTATGACTAAAAGTATTATTTTAAAATACCGACGTGTGTTAATTATCATTCTTCATTTTATATTTATTGTTTTGTCATATTTTGCTGCATTTTATATAAGATTTGATTTTGCATTTCCTAAAGAATATTTACAAGTTGTAGGAAGAACATTACCGCTTTTAATTTTAATTAAGTTACTATTCTTTTATTCTTTTGGTTTATTTGTCGGGCTTTGGCGATATGTAAGCATAGGGGATATTTGGAAAATTTTACTGGCAAACGTTTTATCTTCACTTACATTTTTTGGTGGAGTTGTATTTTACCGCGGCTTGGTAGGATATCCGCGTTCTGTTTTTATACTTGATTTTATTTTATGTGTAGCTATTATATCAGGAGTTAGGTTTCTTACAAGATTAATAAGGGAAAAATCCAAAATCGACTTTTCTGAGAAAAGAAAGAAAATACTTATTGTCGGAGCAGGAGATGCAGGCATATTGACATTAAAAGAATGTCAAAATAATATTAATATGGATGTTGAGGTTGTTGGTTTTATTGATGATGATCCTATTAAAAAAGGACATGATATTTATGGTGTGAGGGTGTGGGGTGGAAGAAAACTTATTCCGGATATTGTCGAAGGATATGGTGTAGAAGAAATAATTTTAGCGATACCGTCCGCGAGTGGTGATGTAATACGCGAGATACTTTATTATTGTGAGTTAACAGATGCAAAAATTAAGACAATCCCTGGGTTAGAAAAAATTTTAGAAGGAAATTTGGAAGTAAAACCCCGTGCAGTTAAACCGGAAGATCTTCTAGGTAGAAAATCGGTAAAAATAGATAAAAAAGAAATAAGTTCATGTATAATGGGCAGAACAATTTTAGTGACCGGAGCCGGTGGTTCAATAGGTTCGGAATTGTGCCGTCAAATTGCAGGTTTTTCACCGGAAAAGATAATATTAGTTGATAATCATGAGAACTATGTATATTTTTTAGGTATAGAATTCAAGTCAAAATATACGCAACTTAAGTTCGATACAATAATAGGTGATATCAAAGATATTGGTTTATTAAGATATGTATTTTCCAAGTATAAACCACAAGTAATATTTCATGCAGCAGCTCATAAACATGTTCCTTTGATGGAAGAAAATCCTTCGGCGGCTGTAAAGAATAATGTCATAGGT
>Ga0208373_1005871_pt1 | contig 10016 bp, 11 predicted proteins | sample RifOxyC2_FD_184036 | JGI IMG/M metagenome (GOLD analysis project Ga0208373, IMG submission 184036) | Soil microbial communities from Rifle, Colorado - Rifle Oxygen_injection C2 (SPAdes) | ecosystem: Environmental > Terrestrial > Deep subsurface > Rock core/Sediment | place: Rifle, Colorado... | reverse complement strand
GCAGCGGGCGATTTGGCGTTTACCTACAGCGGCAGCGATCCGGACACGGCAGCGGCCGACCTGACCTACACGCTGACGGCCAACCCCTATCTTGCGATGGGAACCGACCCCGGCACGATTGTTCTGACGCAGGCCGGTGCGGATGCGATCAATGCTAATATTCCGATTGAGAGTTTGACGGCGGAAGTAACGGTATCTGACGGCAGCCTGACGGCGAGCGACAGCGCCATTGACCCCGTCACGGCGGTTAATGACGGTCCGTCGGTGGATGTGGTATCGGCGGCGACCTTCACCGAAGGCAGCGCCGCAGCGGGCGATTTGGCGTTTACCTACAGCGGCAGCGATCCGGACACGGCAGCGGCCGACCTGACCTACACGCTGACGGCCAACCCCTATCTTGCGATGGGAACCGACCCCGGCACGATTGTTCTGAAGCAGGCCGGTGCGGATGCGATCAATGCTAATATTCCGATTGAGAGTTTGACGGCGGAAGTGACGGTATCCGACGGCAGCCTGACGGCGAGCGACAGCGCCATTGACAACCTACCGATTCCAATGGTAAAATCCGGTATTTTGTACGATGTTGAAGGAGCTACGCTGACAGCTCCATTCGCATTATACGGTGGGGACAACGGCGGGAGTGTTACGCTCAGCGGGGCAGTGAACCAGTCAGGCGTAGCCACAGGGGAGGATGCGAACCAAAACCTCGTTACATTGACCTCCGATACTCATGATATCCATTACAGTAGTTCGGCTGACGGTGTTCTGACTGGATATACCGGTAGCGATCCAGAGAGCGGCAAGGTGTTCACCGTGACACCGGACGCGGCGACTATGGGCACTTACAAAGTTGAGATGTTCGGTACGATCGATGTAGTGAAAGAGGTTCCTTACGTCTTGGGAGGGAGCGTATTCCATGGGGGCAATCTGGATAACACGTACGTCTTTAAGGATGCTAATGGCGACCAACAGCCCGATGGCTTTGATCCGACGATCTGGATAAGGGGAGTAGATCCCGACGGGAAGAATACGGTAAACTGGAACAACAACGGCTTGGGCGTAGGCACTAAAGCGGCCGTGGATAATCTGGAGACCATTAAGCTTACAATAATGCATCCTTCATGGGAATTACCATTGACCCCGCCTACGGATAGCAATCAGCCTGTCGAAGGTTTTGAGCTTACCAACCACGCTATCGTTACTTTCCAAGATTTGGCAGAGGGTGAGCGATATACATACAGCCTCTGGAAGCATATTGATACTCCTGATTCTAGCGGGAATTATGACGGGATTGCAGACGCGATGTTCCAGGTTGACACTGGGTCGCGCGAAGCTCTCTCAGTGAATCAACCGTTTGACATCCGGACCACTGGCGCTGAAGGCCAGTTCGACACAGTGATGATTACGGCTGCAGGACCGTCTAGCTTTCTGGTCACCGGCATGACTGTTTATCAATTCGAAGACGCGACCGACATCACTGTCCATCTATCTGGAACCGTAACGGATGCAGATGGCGATAATGTCAACCTAAATTTCCACCTGACCTTCGACGGAACGGGCAGCACGCCGATGATTGGTACCGATGCAAGTGAGGTACTGCAGGGCGGCAGCAATGCCGATACCCTCGACGGCCACGGTGGTGCGGACATATTGATTGGCGGTGAGGGCGACGATATCCTCATTGGCGGTCACGGCAATGACACACTGACGGCAAATGCGGGCGCCGATACCTTCAAGTGGAATCCGGGGGACGAGGGCACGACAACCACTCCTGCGGAAGATACAGTGAAGGATTTCACCAGGGGTTCGGGCGGTGACGTACTTGATCTAAAGGATATGCTGATAGGTGAAGATACCGGGAATCTGACGAATTATCTACATTTCGAAAGGCTGCCAGTCAGCGGCGGCGTCAATACCATAATCCATATCAGCAGCTCCGGCGCAACAGGTACCGAGAACCAGCAGATCATTCTTGAAGGGGTTGACTTTGGCGATGGTACTACAGACCAACAGATCATTGACCAACTGCTCGGTGATCATCAGCTGATTATCGGCTGAAGCTTGGACATACCTTGAGCGTATCCCGCTCTATCCGTGAGGACGGGGCGGGATACGTTTTTTAAAGGGTTGAGTGGGATAGGCGACAGTGTCGGCTATTCAATCCACCGTTTTCCAGCGGGGAAAAATGTAGGCAAAAGAGTAGCCGAATTATCATGCCCCTCCTCGGTTGATCAGCAGTGCTTGGTAACCGTCCGAGCAACCCGTCTTTTCTGCCGGTCTCCTTTGGGTTATGCTTCCCGACAATGGAAAAACTTTATCATTGGGAGGCAAGAGATGACAACAGAAGCTCGGTAAGCCCATAGGCGGACTATCATCGACAACCAGGCGGTCGGCGGTATGAAAATCGCCGCCTGTTGTCGGGAAAGCCATATCCATCCATCCCGTTTCGATAGCTGGCGCAGCAAGCTCAGAGAGCAGCAACCCTTCGCCGGCGGCTTCGTTGAACTAATCCCCGGCAGACCGGACGATACCGCCTCGGGTGTTTGAGGTTGCATGTTATGACTGGAATTCGAGACGAAAGAGATATAACTAATGGGTGAGGACGTCATCGGTTGAATGCTCCAGTATCTGCAAAATACAGGAATTCAGGGTCGGTCTTTTTCCCCGCGTCAGCTCAATGGGCTCTATACGCAGCATTTCAATCGCGCGCATGGCAGGATCGGGCATGTGTTCCAGGGACGTTACAATTAATGGGTGAGGATGTCATCGGTATGACGGATAACGTCCGCAATCCAGGCGTTTAGGCTCTTTCCCGACGCATTGGCCAAGGTTAGCGCTTTTTCATGCAATTCCTGTGATAGGCGAAGGTTTAATCTGCCGGACGTTTTCCGATAGGGGGAAACCCCTTCCTCGGCGCACATATCCAGAAAGACCTTCAGCGAAGTCTCCCCTTCGTGGCGCAATCCGGCGATATCGGTTGAGTAAAAATCGGCGCCGCCGTTCAGCCCCACAAACTCACCCCGGAACATATTTATCTCGGGGTCGAAGGCGATCACCGCCTTTACACCGCTGATTTCCATAACGTTCATCATGGCTTCACTCCATTTTTTTCCAACCATCTGCGAATACTCGCTACTGCTCCTTTGTCGGTGTCGGGCGATGGATGGGGGCGATGAAATACTTTTCGTTCCCCAAACAGCCGGACACCAACACGCGATCCTTCCCGTTCCGTAACCTCCGCACCGAGTTCCCGGAACAACGCCTCAACATCGCCCCATTTCACCTTTGCACTGGGGGGATGCGCGAAGATCAGTTCCAAGGTTTTGCGGTGCTTGTTTGCCATGGCTGTATGGTGCCATATTATGGCGTCATTGTCAAGGTTAAAGGGTAATTCTTCATTTCGGCCTTCTTCATATTCGGCCTTGCCATATAACCAACGGAAAAAGGGGCCACCCATCAGGATTAAGGCCGGGATGATAGTCGCGGACCAGAAAAGCTTCGGTTCCATGCCGTGTCCATTTGCTGTTTCTCAGGTCTCATGGTTGTTAGCCACCCCAAATTTGGCTCACGGTCTGGTCAGCTCTTTTCTGCCGTTCTGATTTGGGTAATGCTTCCCGAGAGTGGAAAAACTTTATCATTGGGAGGCAAGAGATGACAACAGAAGCTCGGTAAGCCCATAGGCGGACTATCATCGACAACCAGGCGGCCGGCGGTATGAAAATCGCCGCCTGTTGTCGGGAAAGCCATATCCATCCACCCTTTTTCCATACCTGGCGCAGCAAGCTCAGAGAGCAGCAACCCTTCGCCGGGGGCCGTTCAACTGACTCCGGCAGACTGGACGATGCCGTCTCGGGTGTTTGAGGGTGCACTCCTTTCAAAACAGGGAAGCAGAATCGATCCAGCCGATCCTCTCACGCCTGGCGAACACGATACTCGATGTCCTCAAGGAAACCGGGCATGCTTTCTTCATCTCCGGTCTGTCATCTCCGGTCTTGACATATAACCAATAATTGATTACAATGCGGCCATGTTCAAGGTATCAATAAAAAAGAAGGCTCTTAAAGACGCCGAAAAAATGCCTGTTTCCGTTCAGGAAAAACTGGCGGTGCTGCTCGAAGATTTGAGGGAAAAAGGCCCTGTCCAGCCGGGTTGGCCGAATTACAGCAGGATCGGCAAAGAAATGTACCATTGCCATTTAGCTCGGAAGTGGGTAGCGTGTTGGTATTGTGAAGATAAAACATTGATTATAGAGGTGTATTATGCAGGCAGTCGTGAAAACGCCCCGTATTGAAATCAGCGTCAGGGGCGCGGCGATTCCGCCGAGGCTGATGGATGTCTTGAAAGAAGAATATGGACCGGAGCTTAGTCTTGTTGAAGATGATGGGGATGAGCTGGTCGATGTCTTTGAGACGCGGTGGTATAGAGGCGTTAAGGAGAAGATGACGCCGGGGGCATACCTGCGCATTTATCGTGAGAATAAGGGGTTGACGCAACTTCAATTAAGCGAGGTCCTTGGCGGAATTCCCCGGCAGCACATTTCCAATATGGAGCATGGACGCAGATCCATCAGCCTGAAAATGGCCCGGAAGCTTTCAATGCTGCTTGGCGCGCCAATTGATAAATTCATTGAGGCGCAGAGGGGGGATCTCCTATGAGGAAAAAAGGGAAAAAAAAAGAAAAAAGGGGTCTTGCATTAACACATTTTGCCTGATACGACGTGTCCTATGGCGAGACCTTTAAGAATTCAACTGGCAGGCGGTGTGTACCACGTCACTTCGCGCGGCGATGGACGGGCGACATTTATTTGTCTGATGATGACCGTGATGCCTGGCTGGAGGTTTTCAGGCAGGCCTGCGAGCGTTTTCGCTGGGTCTGTCATGCGTGGTGTCAGATGACCAATCACTACCACATCCTGATTGAGACGCCGGACGCGAATTTGGCGCAGGGAATGCGTCAGCTCAATGGGCTCTATACGCAGCGTTTCAATCGCGATGGCGCGCGCCTATCTGTCGGGCCGGCATTCAATGGCGGCCATTGCGCTGCACTTTGGCGTGCATTATTCAAAGGTCAGTCGGGCGGTTAAAATTCATGAAGAAAAAAGAGGGATGATAGCGTGATGCGCGATTCCGGCGCGCCATCTTTGCCGTCGGTCCTTGCTCGGATGGTTACGGCACCGGGGGAATACCGTGTTCCATTCCTGACAGTGCCTGCCAATTATCATGGTATTCCAATCGGAAAAAGTGTATTAAAGGGGCCAGGCACGATTATTTGTAAAATGATCCCAGCAAGAATGGGGAGGCCAGCTATGCCCACGATCAGCATGTTTTACGGCATCATCATTTCGATGTTTTTCGAAATCACGGAAAAGCATCACCTTCCGCACATCCACGTTCGTTATCAAAGCTACAGGGCATCTGTTGCTATTGAGGATGGCGTGTTGCTTGCAGGCGAACTACCACCACGGCAGTTGCGCATGGTGCAGGTGTGGTGTGATCTGCATTGTGAAGAATTGCTGGCGGATTGGGAGCTTGCCAAAGAGGGTGTTGATCCTTTCCGCATTGATCCACTCAAGTGAAGGAGGTTGGTGATGTTGTTTGATGTGACCGATGTGGCGGTGCAGCCCGGCTTCACACTGTTTCTTGAGTTTGACAACGGTGAGCGGCGCCGCTTCGACATGGCCGCCTACATAGACCAGAAACCATGGGTTCGGCTCAAATCCGAGAATGCGTTTCATGGTGCTTTTGTAGAAAATGGCACCGTAGTTTGGCCGGGAAATATCGATATCGACCCCGAAACGCTTTACGAGCGCTCGGTTCCGCTCACTGACTGAAAAAGAAAAAGGGGTCAGGTCTTCCATTAACATATTTTGTCTGATACGATATGCCCTATGGCGGTGACCGTCTGATCAACCCGTCTTTCCCGCCGTTCTGATTTGGGTAATGCTTCCCGACAATGAAAAATCTTCATCATGGGGAGGCAAGAGATGGCAACGAAGATCGTCATTTCCATTGGCGGACCATCATCGACAACCAAGCGGCCGGCGGTATGAACATCGCCGCCTATTGTCGGGAAAGCCATATCCATCCATCCCTTTTCTATCCCCGTTCCACCCGGTCACGTATCAGGCTGTCCCCGATTCAAAATATGCAAGTAATTTTGACGGCTTCGTAAATAGTCGTCATTTGTTGGTTATGGCAAATTATTTCTTGACATTTTCAATATTGGTTCCTATAAGTAGTCATCAGAAATGACCATAATGGAGGACCCAATGAACAGTACAACCGTTAGCATTGCCGAAGGCAAGAAAGGTTTCAGTCGCCTTATTCACGATACCGTGGAAAAAAGAGCGAATACCATTGTCACACGGCGCGGGAAACCTGTCGCCGTCATCGTCCCCTACGATGAATATGAGCGCAATGTCCGACTGGAAGGTTATCAAAACATTATGGAAGTAAGGAAGGCTTTTTTAAAGGCCGGCGTCATAGCCGATGACGTCTATCGGGAATCCAGGACTCAACTGGAAGAAAAGCCATGAAACGGGTAGTGATTGATGCCAGCGTGATTCTGAAGTGGTACCTCCTTGATGAGGCACACGGCGCGCAAGCGCTGGTTTTGCTGCAACAATGTACTGCCGGGGAATTGGAAATACTGGCGCCGTCCCTGCTTACGTACGAACTGATGAATGGGTTGATGATCGCCGGCAGGCGTGCCCGACTCGACCAGGATACCATTTCGTTATCCTTCAGCGGCTTCATGAGCCTGGGTATTCGGTTTTATGAGGTTTCTCTGTTTGCGGACAAAGTGTTTCAGTATTGCCGGCTTTATGGGCGTTCCGTATATGATTCCAGCTACATGGCGCTGGCTGAACATGAAGGCGTCGATATGATCACGGCGGATGAAAGATTGTTTAACAGCGTGCAAAAGGATTTGTCGTGGGTCCGCTGGATCGGGTAAAAGGAAAAAGAAGATCTTAACACATTTTGTCTGATGCGATGTGTCCTATGGCGAGACCTTTAAGAATTCAACTGGCATGTAAAGGGGGGACACTTCCCATATTTCCGTGATCAATTTCTGCGACAAGTACAAGGCGTGCGGCGTGGTGGCGGGGCGTCGCGGAGGATGAAAAATGGGGAACACTGTCGTCAGTACATTAATCACAACATGCAGTTAACCTCTGCCGGAGCTCCGGCAGAGAATTTGAACGAGCGCCCGCTATTTTCCCTTGACATCGTTCGCAGATACCGTATATTGTGGTGCAGGTATTGAGAACTATGCGAATCGTGGATATCATTAAAACCATCAGGACGTCCGGCGTAAAGATCGTCTCTTTGTCCGATCTCAGGAAGCTGCTGGATATTGAAAAAGACAATACGTCTTATAAGATAGCGGAAAAACTGATTGCCGAGAAGTTTTTGCTGCGACTTAAAAAAGGGGTTTATCTCTCTGCATTCAATCCCCCGGATAGTTTTGAAATTGCCAACGCCCTCTATACGCCTTCATACATTTCCCTGGAGTCAGCCTTGAATTACTATGGCATACTCCCGCAATTTCCTTATTCGGTCACTTCCGTCAGTCCCAAAAAATCCAAGAAGCTGCTCATTGATGAAAAAGAATTTGAGTATGTCCAGATAAATAGCGAATTATACTTTGGGTTCAGGCGTGAGGGGCAGACGCTGATCGCCTCACCGGAAAAAGCCCTTCTGGATATGATCTATATCGTCTCCAAGGGATTGCGAAGGATAGAATTCGAGGATTTGGACTACTCCCCCATCAACAAAAGCGATTTTCATAAAATATGTCAAAAAATCGAATACCGGCCTTTTCTCAACAAATTGAAGGAAATCGGAATATGATGACGACGGAACAAATCGGCGAATTGGCAAGGCATTTCAAGATAGACGAGGCTTCGATCTTGAGGGAGTATGTGCAATTGCTGTTTCTCCGCTCATTTTATGCCTTGAAGGAAAGCCGGAATGTCTTTTTCAAGGGCGGGACAGCCATCCACTTTCACTATGGTTCTTTCCGTTTTTCCGAAGACCTGGATTTCAGCACCCTGCAAAGCGCGGATCAGCTCCGGCAGATGGTAGAAGCCGCGGCCCGCGATCTTAAAACCGAAATGGCTTCTCTTGAGCAGGGAAAATTCACGATCAAGCCCGACTCATTTAACGGTCAATTGAAGTTTGCCTACAAAGGGTCGCGTCCGTTAACGATCCGCCTGGAATTTTCACAGCGGGAGAAAGCCCTCACCAGAGCCGTTTCGCTCATTGAAACGCCCTTTCCGCTGGTCAGCTATCCGTTGGTCGTTCATCTCGATGCGGAAGAACTTCTAAGTGAGAAGACAAGGGCAATCCTGACGCGCAGCAAAGGGCGCGATTATTTTGACTTCTGGTATCTGCTGTCGAAGGGCATTTCCCTGAGAGAGGATTACATCCGCGAAAAAATGAAATGGTACGGGAAGGACTATCGGAGGGAAGACTTGACGGCAATCATCGCCGCTGCAAAGGAAAAAGACATGTATAGCGATCTGGCGAGATTTTTACCGAAGCAATACCGTCAGACCATCACAGGCCTGAAAACAAACATCCTCCAAAAACTCGGAAGGGAAAAGGGCGAAAAGGGGTCTGCATTAACACATTTTGTCTGATGCGATGTGTACTGTGGCGAGACCTTTAAGAATTCAACTGGCAGGCGGTGTGTACCACGTCACTTCACGCGGCGATGGACGGGCGACATTTATTTGTCTGAACAATGTAAGCGTCTGACCAACCCATCTTTTCTGCCGGTCTCCTTTGGGTTATGCTTCCCGACAATGGAAAAACTTTATCATTGGGAGGCAAGAGATGACAACAGAAGATCGGCAGATCCATTGGCGGACCATCATCGACAACCAGGCGGCCGGCGGTATGAAAATCGCCGCCTGTTGTCGGGAAAGTCATATCCGTTCGTCCCTTTTCTATACCTGGCGCCGCAAGCTCAGAGAGCAGCAACCTGGCGCCGGGGGCTTCAACGCCTGCTGACGGATGGGCAGTTCATTCATATTCACCTGCCCAGAGAGCGGAAAGAAATTCGCCGTAGGGAAGGATTTGAATGCCGTCCACCTCCCGGCTTCGCGTCTCCATACAGACGCACAGATAACGCTTGAATTGTTTCTCCTCACTCAGGGCGCGCAGGGATTTGAGATCCTGCGGGGAGACGTTTTGTTTGGCCTTCGCCTCCACCGCCGTATGATCGCTGATGATGAAATCCACCTCGAAGCCGCTGGTGGACCGCCAGAAAGTCAGCGGCGCTCCCGAAACGTAATCGCTGCGGCAGGCCAACTCGTGCATCAGAAATGTTTCAAAGGCTTCGCCGAATTCCGGCGTGCCGGGGAGGAAAGGCCTTCCCTGCAAGGCGGATACGATACCGACGTCGAAAAAATAGTATTTCGATGATGCCAGGGGCTTTCTCTTCACCGTCTTTCGCCACGGAGGCAGTTCGCGCAGGATGAGGGTGTCTTTAAGGATATCGTAATATTCATACACCGTGGTGCGGGCTACCTGGGCGTCGCTGGCGATGTTTGTGAAATTGACGATTCCGCCGTTGCTGTGGGCGGCGATTTTGAGGAAACGGCTGAAGGCGGGAATATTCCGGGTTGCTCCTTCCGCCATGATTTCTTGTTGCAGATAGAGACCGGCATAGGCCTGGAGATCAGCTCTGGGGTCGTCGGAAAAGTAGATCGTAGGCAGGAGACCCCGCTCCATGGCCCGGTGAAGATCGAAACGGTCACCCAGTTCCCGGTAATTCAAGGGATGCAGGTACTTGACCCGCGCCCGACCTCCCAATAGATTTACGCCGCCGCGCCGAAGCTTTCGGGCGCTCGAACCCGTCAGAAGGAAATGCACGTCCTGCGTCTCGATCAGACGGTGAACCTCGTTGAGAAGGGAGGGAAGGCGCTGGATTTCGTCAACGACTACGCGCTTCACGGAAGAGCCGATCTCTTCGGCCAGGCGGGCGGGACGACTGCTCAAGGCCAGATA
>Ga0208373_1005869_pt1 | contig 10018 bp, 7 predicted proteins | sample RifOxyC2_FD_184036 | JGI IMG/M metagenome (GOLD analysis project Ga0208373, IMG submission 184036) | Soil microbial communities from Rifle, Colorado - Rifle Oxygen_injection C2 (SPAdes) | ecosystem: Environmental > Terrestrial > Deep subsurface > Rock core/Sediment | place: Rifle, Colorado... | reverse complement strand
TTAGCCGGGTTCTCGTACAATTCTTCCGGCGTTCCAACCTGCTCAATCCTGCCGTTTTTCAGTACCGCCACCCTGTCGCCCAGTGTCATGGCTTCAACCTGGTCGTGGGTTACATAGACAGTTGTTACGCCCAGGCTTCTCTGCAGCTGTTTCAATTCAATACGCGTAGAAGCCCTTAACTGGGCGTCAAGGTTTGACAGGGGCTCGTCCAGAAGAAATACTTCCGGCTGGCGGACTATTGCCCGCGCTATGGCGACTCTCTGCTTCTGCCCTCCGCTCAATTCCACCGGTTTGGCTGCAAGCAGGCCGAATATTTTCAGCTTTTCCGCGGATTTTTCAACGGATTCTTTAATTTCACTTTCAGGCATTTTCTGGATCTTGAGCGGGAAAGCGATGTTTTCAAATACGCTTAAATGCGGATACAGAGCGTAACTTTGGAAAACCATCGCGATGTTGCGTTCCTTTGGGGAAAGAAAGGCCTTTTTTTCTTTGGAAGCCGCAATTTTATCCCCGAAACGGATTTCCCCGCCGGAGGGTTTCTCCAGGCCGGCAATTAAATTCAATATAGTGGATTTCCCGCACCCGCTGGGCCCGAGCAAAATGAAAAACTCCCCGTCCTTTATTTCCAGGCTTACGCCGTTTACCGCTGGGATAATCCCGCGCAAGGAAACATATTTTTTTGTTATGTTGTTTAATGTTATATTCATCCTTTTACAGCCCCGCTTGTCAGGCCCTGGATAATATGCCTTTGAAAAATAACTGTCAGTATTACAATGGGGATGACCGTAAATGTTGATGCCGCCATGATATTTCCCCAGGGTATTTCCCCGTGCAGTCCCTGGAAGAGCGCTATACCCACGGGCATGGTTCTTGAGGCCTGGTCCGTGGTCAGGATCAGGGCGAACATGAATTCATTGAAAGCGAAAATAAACGCCAGAAGGCCGGTGGACAAAATCCCAGGGGCGGCAACGGGAAAAATTATCTTATAAAGGATTTTCCACCTGGAACACCCGTCTACCAGGCCCGCTTTGTCCAGCTCCTGCGGTATCTGGGAAAAATAACTTACAAGAATCCATAAAGACAACGGCAGAATCCACGCGATATAAGGAAGCACCAGCGCGCCGTAAGTGTTTATCAGCCCCAGGCTTGTCATGAATTTAAAAAGGTAGCTTACCATGCTTATCTGCGGGAACATTGAAGCGGCAAGTATGAAAAACAATATAAACACCTTGCCGGGCAAAGCCAGCCGGGTTATTGAGTAAGCTGCCAGGCTGGCTATCAACACGCAGAAAAAAGCGCTGGCCGCGGAAACCAGGAGGCTGTTTCTTAAATACTCGGCAAAGTGCAGAGACTTTGTCGCGGCAACAGCATGATAGTTATCCAGGGTAAACCTGAACGTGTTCCCGGCCATAAGGTAATCCGGGCTTTTGCTGAAACTGGTGCAAACCATGAATATGAAAGGAACAAGGGAAAAAACCAGCATAAACAACGCGGAAACAGCGATAAGTGAAGGTTTTAAATATTTTTCAGGCATTTATATCCGGATTCCCCTGCTAAAATTTCCCACCTTGACATAAACAACCGCCAGGACAAACGCAATAATGAAAAGCACTACGGAGACAGCTGACCCGTAACCGAAATCACCCATCAGGAAATACTTATAGCCGTATAAGGAAAGAGACGTTGTATTTCCTCCGGGGCCCCCGTGGGTTAAAACGTATATAAGGTCGAAGACTCTGAGAGAGTCAATAGTCCTGAAAAGCAGTGTTACTACAAGCACGGGTTTCAGCAAAGGCAGTGTAATTTTATAGAAACGCTGGAAAAAACCAGCCCTGTCCACCTGTGCCTGCAAATATAAGTCTTCCGGGATTGCCTGCAGGCCTGCCAGGATGATTATTGCCGCGAAGGGGGCGGTTTTCCACGTGTCCGCCGCTATCAAGGACATGAAAGCGCCGAGATTCGTGCCAAGCCAGTTTATCGGGGCATCGCAGACCCCGAGTTTCATGCATAAAAAATTTGCCAGGCCGTAATTGTAATTATATATTAATTCCCAGGCCCTGGCAGAAATTGCCGCGGGTATGGCCCAGGGAATAAGCACACAGGCCCGCAGAAGCCCCCTGAACGGTATTTTTTCGTTCAACACCAGGGCAAAGACAAGCCCAAATGCTATCTCCAATGGCACGGAAACCAGGGTGAAACAAAACGTGAACCTCAAGGCCTGCCAGAAACCCGGGTCAGCAAGCAGGTATTTGTAATTGCCAAGAAATATGAATTTTTTATCAAGGAAAGTGATGTCGCGGAAAACGCTTGAGAACATGGCCCAGATTACAGGCACGATTATGAAAACCGCCGTGAATAGGACAAGCGGCAATATAAAACTAAATGATTCTTTTATTTCATTTAATGTTGTATCTTTCATTTAACCTGGTACCTGTCAAAAATTTTCCGGGTTTCCTGTTGCGCTTTCCCGAGGGCGGTTTCGGGAGCGAGCTCTCCCGACAAGGCCGCATTTATATACCTTTGCATGATCTCTGATATTTGGGTGTAATAAGGCAAATTCGGGCGCGGCAGGGCATTCTCGAATACCTGCCTTAAACCGGAAAAATGCGGCAGTTTTTTAAGGACATCTTTATCTGCATAAACGTCTTTCCTGCCGGGATTCCAGCCGAGTTCCAGGGCAAATTGTTTTTGGGTTTCAAAGGAAGTTATAAAATCGATAAGTTTAAAGGCATTAAGCTTTGAATCCGAATATTTCGAAATTCCAATATGCCATCCGCCCAGGGTTGACGCGCTCCTGCCTCCTGGAAAACATGGCAGGGGCGCGATGCCCGTAATGCCTTTTACAGGCGAATCAAAAGACTGGTGAAGCGCCCACGCGTAGGGCCAGTTGCGCTCAAACGCCGCGTTCCCCTGCTGGAAAGAAGCTCTCGCTTCCTCCTCCTTCATTTCGGTAAATGTATTTGGCGGAGAAATTTTGTGTTTTTTTATAATATCCCGCATAAATTGCAATGCTTTCCTGTTTTCGGGCGTGTTCAACAGTATTTTATTGTTTTTAATAACAATACCGCCTCCATTTGAACCTGCAAATTCCAGAAAATTGCAGATCAAGCCTTCGTACTGCGCCCCCTGCCAGACAAAACTGTAAAAATTAGGATTTCTCCGCCTTTCGTATTCCTGAATTTTCAGCGAATATTTTAAAAGTTCATCCCATGTTTTCGGAGGGTTCTTGTATCCGCGCTTAAAGAGAATATCTTTATTGTAATACAAAAGCCCCCCGTCGATATATACGGGAAACGCCACCAGCTCGTTTTCATACTTGTCAGCAAGGTTTATTACCCTGTCAAAAAAAACACCCGGGTCAATCCCGAGTTCCCGGGAATAACCCTCAAGCGGTTCAAGCCACCCGGAGGCCGCAAATTGCGCAAGCCAGGCCACATCCATAAGGAATACGTCAGGATCTTCCTCACGCGACTTTAACGGTGTTATAAGCCCTTGCCGCCTTTGGTCGGTGTCGGTTGGCTGTCTTAAAACATTCACTTTTATCCCGGACTGCGCCTCAAACTTTACCGCAAGTTTTTCCCATACGGCTATTTCGTTAGGAGCGCCTCCAACAGAAAATGTAATTATATTCTTGTCTTTTCTTCCGCACCCGGCGGAAATAATCGCGATTAAACAAACAAAGAGGAAAATAATATTTTTTATCATTTTAACCCGCCTTTTAAAAGCACCCTCCGTAAAAAAACCGTCATTCAGGCTATCCCCGAACGGCGGCCTGGCTGTTAGCGCCCTCCTTTAACCATTTAAAAGTGTTTTAATTCAATATTTCATTCAAGAGCTTTCTTGCTTCTTTGTAATTGCCCAGGTTATATTTTGCATGGGAGGAACCCATGCCGATTTTAAGCGAATAGGCGTTATCCGGCAGGCTTTTGAAAAGGTCTTCATCGGTCCAGTCATCCCCAAGCGCCATGATAAAATCGTATTTGTTTTTCGAAAGAAAATAATTTGCCGCAATACCCTTGTTTATGCCCGCATTCCTTACTTCAATTACCTTATTGCCCTGTAATACCTGGACATCAATATTGGCGGTAAAGGAAATCAGGTCATCAATTAGTTCCTTGGCCCTGATTGAGGCCAATTCCGGGTCGGACCTGCGGTAATGCCACACCACGGAAAATTCTTTTTCTTCAACAAAAGAACCGGGCAGCCTGTCAGAATTAGTTTTCAAAATGGGCATAATTTTTAATTTCCAGTCCGCGTTTAAAGGTTTCAATAACTGCCAATCATTGCCATTGTCTTTTATCCAGACGCCGTGTTCGGAAACCATGTCTGCATTGGTATTTCCAAGCCAATTCTGGAGAGTTTGCTTGTCCCTGCCGCTTATAATGACAACCTTGGTTTTGGGATCGCCTGAAAAGGATTTTAGTAATTTAAGGATTTCCTCATCAGGGTAAGCGTTTTCCGGGAGGCCGGAAAACGGCACCAGGGTCCCGTCGTAATCCATGAAAATAATTCTTGAACCAGCATCCTTGAAGCTCTTGATCAGCTGTTTTTTATCTGCAGAATTCAGGAGCCTGGCGTTGAATTTCTTTTTAAATTCATTTACTTCAATTAATTCCTGGGTAAAATCGTTTGCCCAGCGGATAACGTCATATTCCTGAATCCTTTTCTGCATGGCGCTGTTGCGTTTATTTTGTTGTTCAACAGGCATTTCAAGCGCCTCTTTAAGGGCATCAGCTATTTCTTCTTTATGATTGGGGTTAATAACAATAGCTTCACCGAGTTCTTTCGCCGCGCCTGCCATTTCACTTAAGATTAAAACGCCTGTTTTATCGGTCAATGCCGCAATGTATTCCTTGGCAACCAGGTTCATGCCATCCCTCAGGGGAGTAATCATGGCAACGTCGCAAAAAGCATATAAGGAGACCAGGGGTTTTAATGGCAGGTACTTATACTGGTAATGAATGGGTGTCCAGTCAAGGCTCCCGAACTTGCCGTTGATTTTTCCTACAAGCGCGTCAAGTTTGGCCTTCATCTTCTGGTAATTATCTATCCCTATGCGTGAAGGGACTACGAATAACAGCATTACAACTTTTTTATGCCATTCGGGGTTGTTTTCAAGGAATAATTCATAACCTTCAAGCCTGTTTAATATTCCCTTCGTATAATCAAGGCGGTCAACCGAAAGAATGGTTTTCAAGCCGGTAAAAGTTGATTTGAGTTTCTCTTTTTCCTGCCGGACTTCCGGCAGGGCTGAGGTGTCGTGGTATTTCAGGTAATGGATTCCCATGGGAAAAGTGTCAGCTTTTAAAACTCTATTATCAGTTGTAATGTTTCCCATGTTATGGTCAAAGCCCAATAAACGCAGGGTGCATTTAAGGAAATTCTGTGTATAATCATGCGTGTGAAATCCAATCAGGTCAGCCCCTATAAGCCCTTCAAGTATTTCCACGCGCCACTTTTTTGGCAGCAATCTGAATATTTCTATCGGAGGGAAGGGTATGTGAAGAAAAAATCCTACAGGTGTGCCCGGAAGCTTTTCTTTAAGTAATTTCGGAAGGAGCATCAGGTGATAATCATGAACCCAGACCATATCATCAGGTTTTACAATTTTTACTATCGCCTCGCAAAACTGTTCATTTACCTTTTTATAATAATTCCAGGCTGTTTCATTATAAGTGGTATAAACAGGAAAACAATGGAATAAGGGCCAGATAGTCTTGTTGCAAAAACCATTGTAAAAATGATCCATTGACTTTTCATCAATGTAAACAGGGTAAGCATTATAATCAGAGAGGGCTTTTTTCCTCAGCTCATTTTCGAATTTCGGGTTTATTTCACTGCCGGGCCAGCCAATCCAGATATGCTCCTGCTTTGTAAAAGAGGAGTTTTTCAGTGAATCAAGGTAGGCGCTTATGCCGGTAACAAGCCCGCCGGTGCTTTCCTTAAAGCTTATTTTACCTTCTTTTTCTTCAATACTGAAAGGCAGCCTGTTCGAAACTATCAATAATCTCATACGTAAATTATGCCTCGTTTATGTAAAAAGCGGTTGTTATTTCTTGCTTTCTAATTCTTTTTTTTGTTTTTCCTTTTCCATTTTTTCATTCTTATTACTGTTAATTACAGCATAGATGACAAATCCGATAAATACCGCCATGAAAATGAAAACCGGCCAGTCTTGTGAGGGATTCCACATAAAAACCTCCTTTAAAAATAAAAATACCGTCATCTGAATTTTATCAGATGGCGGCCCGACCATCATACTGCTCCTTCGAGAAAAGACAATTTTCCCGAACCTCTTTAATGCTTATAGTATATTATAACCTTGATTCGAATATAAGTCAAGGATTTTTACTCAAATGCATTGCCGCTGAATTTGATCCACCAGAGCGGGTCCACAGCTTCCCCCTGCAGGTACACGCCGAAATGCAGGTGGGGGCCGGTCGACCAGCCGGTGGAGCCCAGCAGGCCTATCAAATCATTTTTTGAAACTTTGTCGCCCGTTTTCTTCAATACTTTTTTCATGTGAAAATAGCAGGATGTCACGCCCTGGCCGTGGTCAAGTATTACCAGGTTGCCGTAAACGTTGAAACATTCCCCGGTGAAGGCCACCACGCCGTCGTTGGCGGCGCGCACCGGAGTGCCGGATTTCCCTCCCAGGTCGATACCCTTGTGAAAATAAGAATATGTTTTGCCTTCGCGTTTTTGAGCGAAATTCGGCGTGGACCTGGATTTCACCGGCAAAATGAACGGGCCGTTCCAAAGCTTATTTTTGCTTTTCACGTTCAGCGCGCTGATTACAAGCACCTGCTGCTTATCGACCGTTCTCTGGGTATCGCGCATGGTTTCGTCCTTCGAATTAAGCTTGCTTGTCCGTATTATTCTCGCTACGCATCCGACGTAACGGAACTTTTCTTCCAGGGTAATAAAAAGCAATTTCCTCTTGACCACCAGCGGCAAGGCGCCGCAGGTTTCTATACCCATGGGAATGAATGCTTCCCTGGAATTGCTGTTCCTTTCATAGGACTGGTACTTTTTTCCGTTAAGGATAATGGCAAAGTTCGGGTAAGTGGTGTTAGTTATGCGTACGAGCATGCCTTCGCCGCCCCGGGACATTTCGGGGGACACGCTGATATCGAAGGAATGGGCCTGTGAGGAAAAAACGGCAACAAGCAGAAGGGCAGCCGGGATATTTTTAAGCATCCGGTTCGGGAGGATTGATCTGTTTTCGGAATTCAATCTTGTAGATTTCGAGGATTGACAGGAATACCGACGCTATCAGGGGGCCGATTATGAAACCGGTCGGCCCGAAAGTGAATATGCCGCCTATCATGGAGAAAAACACCAGCAGGTCGTGCATGCCGGCATGCTTGCCGACTATCCTGGGCCTGAGGACGTTGTCAATGAATGAAATAAAAAACACGCTTATCAGGATGATAATCAGCCCCTGCAGTATATCCCCATTCACGATCTTTATTATGCCGGTAGGCACAAGCACAATACCGGTTCCGGCAAAGGGTATGACCGCCAGCACCAACATGATGAGGCCCCACAGCAGCCAGGCTTTTATGCCGAATATCCACAGAACAAGGGTGGCAAGCGAGCTCTGGATAAAAGCTATGAAGAGTATTCCCTTGACGGTGGCGTTTGACATCGTATAGAACCGGGATATTATGCGGTCCTTGTATTCCTCGGTGAGCGGGATGATGTCCTTGATCTGCAGGATCAGGGTTTCCCCGTCTTTCAGGAAATAAAAGAGCGAGAACACCGCGATGAAGATGTTGAATACGACATTAACGGTGGTCTTGAATGTGTTATTCACGAAAGATGCCGTCGTTGATTCCAAAAAGCCGAGCGTTTTGCCCAGGATCGCCCGCCAGTCGATGGTTATGTTGTGCTCGATGAGCCACGCGCCAACGGGCGTCTGCATGAATTTTTCTATTATTTCAAAATTGTCTTTCTGCATCAGGTTATTTACCTGCGGCTCGGCTGAATAGTAAAGCCCCATGCTCTGGCTGATAAGGGCCCTGGAGATGAAAAAAAGCGGCAGAAAAAACATTATAAGCAGCAACAGGCAGCAAACCAGCGAAGCAAGCCCTCTTTTTTTGATGAATTTCAGTATAAACCGGTAAAGCGGGTAAACAAGCATGGCAATAATGACAGCGAAAATTATCGGCAGGAAAAAGACCTTTATCATGCTGAGGAAAAAAACCAGGGACAGGATGAACGCGGCCAGCAGGAAGTATTTGCTGAATTTTTTGCCGTCTAAAACACTTTTTTGCGGTTCCATGTTGATTGTCTCCTGAAATACTGTTGGTATTAATCAATATATAATAAATTTGCTTGTAATGCAATCAGAGAAATGATATTATTTAAACAAGATGCGAAAGAATTTTTGGGTCGTTTTTGCCCTGCTTGCCGTCATGGCCGCGCGCCTTGTTACGACGGCATGGCAGAAATCCGCCACTTACGACGAGGCATTTTACATTTCCTACGGCTATTCCCTGCTGAAAACCGGCGATTACAGGTTTTCCATAGACAAGCCGCCGCTTGTGCCCGTGATTTCCGCGCTCCCGCTTGTTTTTTTGAAGCCGGAATTCAACACCGCCGATCCCGACTGGCAGAAAGCCGCCGGGTGGATGAATTCAAAGGAAAAAAACCCGTGGGGCGAGCCGGGATCTTACAGGTGGAGCTTTTCCCTGAAGTTTTTGTTTGACAATACACTCTCTGTTGGCAGGATGCTGTTCTTTTCCCGCGTTTCGGTTATTTTTGCCGTAATTTTTCTGGGTTTGCTGGCTTTTTTGCTGACAAAAAGCCAGTTCGGTCCGGCGGCGGGTTATTATTTTCTGTTTTTTTACACTTTCTGCCCGAATATCCTGGGTAATTCCTTCCTGACAACGGAAGATTCCATTGTCAGCGCGTTAATTTACATAAGCGCGCTGAGTTTTCTCGCACTGCTCGATAAACCGTCGTACAAAACCGGCGCCCTAACCGGTTTATTCACCGCGCTGGCCCTGCTTTCAAAGCACACCGCGCTGTTTTTGTTCCCGGTTTTCCTTGTTTTATTGTTAATAGCGGTTTTCACCAAAAAAATCGCGCTTAAAAAGAGAATAATCCTTGAATACCTGGCGGTTTTTGCTGTTTCCTTCCTTATAATAGCGTTCACCATAGCCCTGGCGTATAAATTTGCCTGGTTTAAGCTGTATTTCATCAATATAAAGAACACATTGCTCTACCAGGGGCGCGGCCAGGCGGCATTTTGCTGGGGCAATTACTCGTACACCGGTTTCTGGTACTACTATCTGGTCTGCCTGCTGTTCAAAACACCCCTTCCTTTGTTTTTATTGGCTCTGCTGGCGCCGTTCAAGCTGTTCAACACCAAAAAACTTACCCGCGACAGGGTGATAAAGCTCCTCGGAATTATTGTCCCGGCGGTATTGATCATCGCGTTTGCATCTATCAACAAGATCCAGCTGGGCATGCGCTACATTCTGCCGGCATATGTGTTCATCCTGTGCCTGTGCGCCCTTGTGGCGGAAAAATACAAGGCGGTCTCTTATGTGATGTGCGCGTGGCTGGCGTTTAATTCGCTCAGCATTCACCCGGATTACATGGCGTATTTCAACGGGCTCACATATTTCGGGGGAGGCGGGCAGAATTTTCTCGTGGATTCCAACATGGACTGGGGGCAGGACCTGAGGGGCTTGAAAAAATACATTGAAAAAGAAAAAGTGACGGATGTTGTGATGTCCTATTACGGCTCGGGGCTGGCCAAAACAGCGGGGTTTGAATTCCAGGACCTGTTCTCTTTCGGGCTCTGGGGAGAAAAGAAGCACGTCAACGCGGAAAAACCGCAAAAAGAAATACTTGCCGTGAGCGCCACGAACCTGCAGGGGCTCTATTTCAGCAACATGGGGCACGACCTGCTTGGCTGGGCGAAAAGCAAGGAGCCGGCGAAAATCATCGGCGGATCTATATTTGTTTACGATATCACCAACGACGCTTTCGCGCACCAGCGCCT
>Ga0208373_1005868_pt1 | contig 10019 bp, 11 predicted proteins | sample RifOxyC2_FD_184036 | JGI IMG/M metagenome (GOLD analysis project Ga0208373, IMG submission 184036) | Soil microbial communities from Rifle, Colorado - Rifle Oxygen_injection C2 (SPAdes) | ecosystem: Environmental > Terrestrial > Deep subsurface > Rock core/Sediment | place: Rifle, Colorado... | reverse complement strand
CGTAAATTCTGATTTTATCGAGGGGAAGCTAATATAAATACTCTTGTATACTTGAGGATAGAAGAGAGCATCATGCCATCAAAAAAACAGACTTTTGCAAAGTTCTCCATACTTTATATACCACAAGGAATTGCTTAGAAAAGGTGTTTTGGATAAACCAGATAGGGGAAAATCTAAGATATTTCATACCCTTTTCCTTGAATATTTGGCATCCAAAGAGAATGGCCAATAAACCTCTATATGCAACTCCACTGATGATATGGCTGCTGTTAAAGAGGTTAGCTATCACTATTTTTGCTTTGGTGGGCCCGCAAAATGATGCTGCTTCACTCATGCTTTGAGGCTTTTGCACGCCTGATAGATATTCTCAAAGAGATCCGGTATGTCGCTTGTCCTGCAGGCAGAGAATGCCAATCGCAACATGCCAGGCAGCGCGATGACGCCTGTACTGTAGTCTTTAAGGAGCATCTGGCGAACGCGCTCGGAATCAATGCCCTCCGCTAATGCGACACACATGAAATAGCCTGAGTTGAAGGGGAGCGCAGTGAAGCATTCCCCGTACTCAGGGTGATGCTCAAGCACGCTGATGACGGCATCGCAGCGCTTTTTAAGGATGGCGTATTTCTCTTGCTTTTGCTTTGCGTAGCTAGGATGGGTGAACGCCTTGAGCACCAGACTCTGGGAGAGATGCGAGACATTGGAGATGCTGCCCCTGACTGCTCCAGCTGTCTTTGCTTCAAGTGCTTCAAACAGCCTCGGCGTCGCTCCTTTGATTCCGTAGGTGATGAAGCCTACCCTAAGTCCCCAGACGTAGTCCTCTTTTGTCGCTCCGTCAATCTTTACAGCAAGCAGGTTTTCGTGCAGGTCGCATAGCTGTGCAAAGAGGGATTCCTCTGCAATTCCCCTCCGATATATCAGGCCAAAATAGGCATCATCGCAGAGCACGACAAGATGTTTTCCAGATTCAGCAGATGCCAGAAGTATTGCTATAATCCTCTCGTATTCTTTAACCGTCGGGGTGTAGCCAGCAGGGTTGTTTGGGAAGTTGAGGAGCACTATCTTTTTGCTGCCTCCCTTTTTGAGCGCTTCAGCTAAGCCTGAGGTGTTGAATCCTTCCCCTGCAAAGAGGGGGAACATGCTAAAGGATGCGCCGTAGGCATTTTTGAAGCAGAGGTTGTAGTTGCCCCAGTAAAGGTCTGGCGTTATCAACTCATCGCCCTCATTGATGAAAAGGTAGCCGCACATGGAAAGGGCATGGGTTAAGGCATGGGTGACGACGGGAAGGGAATAGCATTTGCCTTTGAGGGAGGGATTCTTCTCAGCAAGCATTTCCTTCCAGCGCTTGCGAAGCTCCGGCTTGCCAAAGCTTGGTGCGTAGGGAAAGGCATCCTTAGGATCAATTGCAGGGATTTCGCAAGCAATGCTTGCAAGCCTCATGGGGCTGCCATCCTCTTCAAGGGCTATGCCGATTGTAGCGTTGATGGCCTTCCCTTTTGCGTCAGCAGTCTGGCCAAGGATGCCTTTTTGGGGGAAGAATATAGCTTTTCCTTTCGCTGAAAGGAGGCTGAGAATGACGGGGTTTACAGCCGTGATGATTCCGTTAAGCTCTTCTGCCTGCGGGTTAGGCGCCATCGTACTTTTCTGGCAACGGCATTGATATTTAATGGTTGTGTTGTGTCAATGGTTAAGAGTATATGGCCTTTTTCCTGCGCTTCAGTCTGGCATGTCCGGAATATCTCGGCATCGAGGTTTTCGCGTATCTTCTGCGTTGAGTATTTTCTTTTCCTAAGCCTATTGCTCAGTTCCCTAAGGCCACAGGCGGTGACGATGCAGAGGTCAACAGATTTTTTTGGCAACTCATGGGAGAGATGAGAGTCAATAACGAATCCTTTGGCGAGGGCATTATCTTTCTGCCTCATCCACTGCCTGAGGAATGCGCAGAGCTTTTTGGCATCTACTATGAAGCATTTGCTCTTTCTATCGTAGGAGTCTGCAAGCCTGTGTGTTTTGATGAGGACACTAACATCAACATAGGAGTACCCAAGCTTCCTGGCTAGGGCTTTGGCAAGAGCAGTCTTACCCGTTCCAGGAGTTCCTGTGATTGCTATCACTCTTGTTTTCATCTTATCCTCGGTCACCCCCTATAGACAACAGCCTTTATCTGCGTTTTGTTGAATCCCTGCGGAAGGCGTATCCTATAGAGGACATCTTTTTGCAGGTTAAGTCGCATGCTTGCCTGATGGTAATCTTCTGCATAGACATATCCCTTTTCCTCAAGCTCAAAACTGTCGGAGAGCGTCCTTCCCAGCATGTCGTTGCCTGCATAGCTCATCATCTTAGTATTGACATAGACGGGGATATTGTTCTCAAGGAGGAAAACAAGGTCGGCTATGGCCTGGCGCACCTCACTTACTCCGCCATACAGCGGGTATCCCATGGTGCTCCTGTTGCCATAATAGGATATGAGGACACCGTCATCATTTGCCAAAATCACTGCTGTGCTTTCGGTGTTTTTCCTGATGAACTCAGCTAATACCTTTGGCCCTGAGTAGTGCTCCCTGAACGAGACTATTGGGTAGATAGTGAGGATCATGATGAGCAGGATGACTATGAATAAGGGCATTCCTGCGTGCAGTGGCCTCCTTGAGATTTTGGTTGTGCCCTGCGCAACCAGCATCATGAGCGGGAAGATGATTGGCGCCATCAGCCTTGGCGCTGTATAGAGGGTGCTGCCAAGATAGAGGAAGAAGGGAGCTATCCAGAGCATGTAAAACATCATCCTGAACCTGTCACCTTTGAGTATGCCCATGGCAAGCATTCCCAGAGCAATGAGCAATCCAGGCACGGTTAGGGATTTGAGAAGATAGTTGAAGGAGTACCACAGCCTGTCACTGACAAGCTCTCCAGAGGCTGATGGGTTTGAGCCGAGCTGGGAAAAAATAATGCCCCACTGGACAGCAGCAAGAAGCAGGAGCATGGCGCCAAGGGGGAGGCAAAACCAGATGAGAGCCTTTGCGCTGAACTTATCCTTCCATGTTCCATGCTTTTCCATTATCCTATCCGAGAAGAAGTAGAGGAAGCCGAAAGGGATGAGGTAGATGAGGTTGGTTACTCGAACAAAGCAGGAGAAGCCAAAGGTGATGCCGAATGCAGCCATCTGCCATCTCTTCTCCTCCTTTATCCCTCTGAGCAGGAAATAGCCAGAGAGCAGGGCAAAGAAGACAGCCATGCTATGGCTTTGGGCGTAGGTTGAGATAGAGAAAAAGACAGGGGCAATGCTGAAAAGGAGCGCAGCAAGGATTGCCTGCTTTTTGTCGCCCAGAAACTCTCTTGCGAACCAGTATCCTGTAATGACTGCTCCGGCGCCGAACAGCGCAGATATTGCATTGAGGGTGGCATCCAGCGGAATCCTAAAAAGATAATGGAGAGGCAGGGAGAGCAGGACGTTGATGAGGACAAAGCCCTGCTTTCCCCCTACTGTTCCATGGAGTGTGCCGTCGGCGACAGAGTTTTGGACGGCATAGGCAAGCTGCACGGCATCGTGGTGGAACAAGCTGTCGTTGAGATAGACAAGCCGTAAAAGAAGAGATAGTGCAAAGAGAAGGATGAGGCACAGCATCCCTTTCTTTTCAATGAGTCGTGCTGCAAAGGCCAGCGCTTTATGAATCCTTTTTGGCTTTGCCGCAAGCAGGATGAGTATGTAAGGGATTCCAGCAAGCAGGAGAAAGATTCCTGCGTCCATGAGCATAGAGGGGATAAAAGGATGCCCATAGTCAGCAAGCACCCCTCCCTTTGACCAGACATAAAACGGATAAAATATGGAATGCTCAAAGAGGTAGCCCATATAAGCCCATAGCCTTTTAACAATATAAATCTATGTGGTTGCTACTTCCGTACTCCTTCGCTCTCCTGAAAAGCCTCAGTTGGCCAGCAGGCCATCGCCCCAGTATTTAGAGCGCTGCGCAGGCGGGGTTGAAGGATGGGCGGCAATGCAGTGCACGACGGAATTTCCAAGAGCAATTTCGCCGCAGGCAGCAGGAGAGAGAACAGTAGCATCGCTTTTGGTAAAGTTGCTGTCGGCAATGAGCTTTTAGGGAATGCATTTTTTCCTGGATTGATGCCATTAACGCGCTACAATAGGGGCAGGACAGCTTCATAATGGTGAACTCTTACTTCTTCCATCAATATTTTTATATAGCGGCAGGCGCTCTTGTAAACACAAGAAAGGAATTGAAATTTCCTGAATGGATGGGAGATAGCAAGAGATTCATTTATCGAGGCTGATGTACCATGAACAAACGGGCAGTGCTTTCACTGGGAGGATCAGTCATCACCTCCAACAAACCATTTGTTGAAGCTTTTGTCTCCCTTATCAGGGAATTTGCAGGCAATGGATGGGAATTCATCGTCTATAGCGGGGGAGGGAAGCTTGCCAGGGAATTCCAGCAGCAGGGGAAAAAAATAGGGATGGATGATACAGGGCTTGACTGGCTTGGCATCTATGCTTCACGCATCCACGCACACCTGCTTTGCGGGATGCTTTCGGGGGTTGCCTCCCCTGAGGTCATCACTGACCCGACACTTCCTGTCAATTTCTCAAAGCCTGTCATTTGTGCTGGCGGGTGGAAGCCTGGATGGAGCACTGATTTTGACGCTGTCAAGAGCGCATCTCTCATCGGCGCAAAAAAAGTGCTGAACATCACGAATGTTGATGGGGTGTATGACAAGGACCCTTCACAATTTCCTGATGCTAAAAAACTTGCAGTACTATCATGGCCTGCATTCCAGAAACTCGTTGGAAAGAGATGGACTCCTGGCCTATCAATGCCCTTTGACCCCATTGCTTCAAGGGAAGCTGCAATGCTTGGGCTGAAGGTATGCATCATCGGTCCTTCCATTGGTGAAGTGAGGAAGGCATTGCATGATGAGGGGTTCTTTGGAACAGTGATAAGCTAAGAAGTTGTGCGCAAGGGACATGATAGCAACCGTAAAGCTTTTTATGCTGCCTGCTTTTTTCTTTCTGGCATGAACATCGTCACAACCGTTCTTCCCGTGCTCCTCATTGTCCTCACTGGTTATGCCATCGGCAGGTGGAAAGAGCTTGATTTCTCGGCACTGGTGGAGCTCATCTACTACGTCACCGCTCCGGCTCTTATCTTCTCATCGCTTGTGCAGAGCGACATCTCAGGGGAAGAACTGTACTGGATGAGCATTGCTACCGTTGGAGTGGTTGGCGTGCTTGCGCTTCTTGCCCTTGGCTTCTTTCTCGTTTCCAGAAAAAAAATGTCAGGAAAGGCGCTTCCCCTAATATTCGGCAACACAGGATATCTTGGGTTTCCCATTGCCCTGCTTGCCTTTGGCAATGATGGATTGTCCAGAGCTGTTGTGTATAGCGGAATTGAGACCCTGCTCATGTTCACTATCGGAATTGCCATCGTCACGGGCAAGGCGGATTTTAGGGAGACGGTGAGAAGCCCATTCCTCTACGTCATCGTGCTTGGCATCCTCTTCAGCCAGTTTGCCGCCCCTTTTCCCTCATGGCTTCTTACGGCAATCGGCATGATTGGCCAGGCAACAATCCCCCTGGCGCTTATCCTTCTTGGCTACAGGCTCTCAAGGATTGCAGTGAAGCAATTCCACGTCCCGCTTGTGATGGGATGCTGGAAAATAGGGGCAGGATTCCTCATAGGCTTTGGCATCGCCTCGCTTGTTCCTCTTTCTCCTTTGGGAAGGGCCATCGTCATTCTTGAAGCAGGGATGCCTGCTGCCGTATTCACTTATATTTTAGGTGAGCGGTTCAGGTCTGACCCTGAGCTAATATCGTCTGTTGTGTTCATCAGTACCGCGATGAGTGTAGTGACTATTCCTCTGGTACTGCTTTTTATCTCATAATTCCTAAAGAGAGGCCACTACAATCCGCAAATTTATTTGTGGCCAGTAGGCTGAGGGGAAGAATCGCCATGGCATTCAAAAAAATCAGTCACCAAGAATCAATAACCAAAAAATCAATACCTCTGCCTTTTCCCGCTTCCGCCAGCAGGTGTGACTTCCTCCTTTTCGTTGCAGGTCATTGTGCGCCTGCACACTCTGAGGAAGGGGAAAAAGGAATCCGCATGCGCAAGGCATCGCCATAGCGTAACGCACTGCTACTTGCGTGTATGAAGGATGAGTGCCAATACTGTGCATGACGGAATTCCCATCATAAATTTCACCGCAGGCAGGAGGAGGAACAAAGCCAAAGCGCCAGGGGGCAAGATTAGCATTAGGCAATGCCCGTTTTTAGGGAATGATTGCCAAGCAACGTCACTGTGGGGCAGGCAGGCTTCGGCATGGTGAAGTATTACCCCTTAAACCAAAGCTTTAAAATCAATTCACAATTGTGCATTCGGCTATGGATGCGCTTGTCATCTCCAACCTGAGGAAAGAATACGGAAAACAGGAAGCGGTGAAGGGCATTTCCTTTTCAATACCACAGGGAGGGTTCTTTGGCTTCTTAGGGCCAAATGGGGCAGGCAAGACAACAACTATAAAGTGCATCATGGGCCTCCTGAAGTTCGAAGGCTCAATCGCCGTGATGGGGCATGATGTGGTGAAAGAGCATACTGCCGTGTCAAGGCTCATCGGATTTTCTTCGCAGGAATTTGATTTTGACCTTTTCCTCAGCGTTGAGCAGACAATATCCTATGCCGCAGGGTTTTATGGGATGAAAGGAAAGGAGGTAAAAAAGAGGACTGAAGAGCTTTTGCAGCAGTTTTCACTTACTGAACACCGCAAGAAAAGCATTAGGGCACTGTCTGGCGGGATGAAGCGGCGGCTGATTATCGCGCGTGGCCTGGTGCACAGGCCAAAAATGCTCATCCTTGACGAGCCGACAGCAGGCGTCGACGTTCAGCTGCGCCGCGACCTTTGGGAGCAGCTCTCAGCACTCAATAAGGCAGGGACTACCATCATCCTGACTACGCACTACATTGAAGAGGCAGAGAGGCTTTGTGATACCATCGGCATCATCAACAAGGGGAAGATTATCGCGCTTGACTCAAAAGAGAAAATAATGGAAAATCTGGGCAGCCAGACTTTACACATCACAACAAAAGAGCCAGTAGCAAGAGGCACATTGCCTGATGCGGACTGCCTTGTGCTGTATGAGGGGACAAAACTGACCATAAAGGGGAAAGGCATCAAGAAAAAAGCCAAGGGCATTCTTTCATCTCTTGAAAGCAAGGGGATTGAAGTCGTTGAGGTTGATGCCAAAGAAGAGAGTCTTGAGAGCATCTTTTTGAGAATTGTAGGTGAGCAGCAATGAACTGGATAGGGCTTTATTATCTTTCCAGAAGGGAGGTCATGCGCTTCTTGACTACAATCAACCAGATGCTGCTTCCGCCCATCATCTCAGCCGGATTGTATCTTCTCATCTTCCATTTTGTGATTGGCGAGCGGATGATGCAGGGAGTTCCCTACATAGAGTTTCTCCTTCCCGGGCTTATCATGATGACCGTGATAAGTGCCGCTTTTTCCAACAGCTCAGGCTCGTTGTTCTTTTCAAAGTGGCTGAAGCATTTTGAGTATTACCTCTCATTGCCGTTCTCTTATCTTGAGTTGACACTGGCATATGTCATCGGAGCTATCGGAAGAGGAGTAGTAACAGGCCTTGGCATTACCATAGTTGCTCTGCTTTTCGTCCACACAGGCATCCACAATGTTTTTGTGCTGCTGCTGTACTTCCTGCTCTCGTGCGTGGTGTTTGGCTCTCTTGGCATTATTGCTGCCCTGTGGGCGAGCGACTGGGAAGGATTGGGGATTTTCACTACCTTCATCATCAGCCCTCTGACCATGCTTGGCGGTGTGTTCTATTCCATTGAGACTCTACCCCCCGTGTTCCAGATGGTGACGCTCTTCAACCCCATTTTTTATTTTGTTGATGGCTTTCGGTACGGGATGCTGGGAGTGCATGACCATTCCCTATTGTTCGGATTCGGGGTGTGTTTCGTGTTTGCCCTTTTGAGCTTCTTTCTTGCGATGCTTCTGATGAAGAAAGGGTGGAAGGTGAGGTGTTAGGGCTAGTTTATTACTTTAGAGTGATTACAAAGTAGCAATGTTTATATACCTCATCCATGCACATACTGCCATGATGAGCATTCAATCAAGCTATGGAAGCAGTCTGGGATACATATGGAAAGGTTTTCTCCCGGTAGATAAGGTGATACTTCAAGAAATTTCGTCTACGCTTAATACCTCAGAATTAGGCTCATTGATTAAGGAAAAATGGGATTCCATCAAAGCCAAAAACCCTAAAGCGTATAGTGATACTTTACTGCGCTTTGAGCAATATACTGAGAAAGATGGAGTATTAACTATAGGGGTAAGTGAAACCGATTATAAAACACATAAAGCATTGAGCGGAATTGAAGATCTTGCCACGACACTTTATCCCACCCCCATAGGAGTTACTCTTCTCCAGAAAACTTCAGACGGATATGTTGTCATGGGATATCACGCCGCTAAGAAGGCAATAGATTCTGTCGGGTCAGGGTGGATCAAACCAGGCGAAACCGTCGAAGAAGCCGCTATGAGGGAAGCATGTGAGGAAACAATCTACGTAGGGGGATTAAAGATTAAAGACGAACCAAGCGTAATTGCTCTTATCAGTGGCTCATTGAGGGATGTAGGAGTTGGCGTATTGTATTCCCTGGATTATAAACGGGGAGATGTTAGCTTGAGTAAGGAACACGAAGAGCTAATTTATTTGCCAGCGAATAAACAAGCAATCGAGAAAGTGCTTACTAATGGTAAACTTAATGAAGTCCTAGTCGTTGACCAGGCATTGGGGATGCTTGAACGGTATCTTGAGTTAGGTTTGGCTGATTGAGTTTTATAAAATCGTAGGGCGAATACCCACAGATTTATCTGTGGGATGAAGCCCGTCGTCTCTTTCCAGTATTTGTGCGAGAGAAAGAGTAAACTTTCACTTTACGAAAATGGATGTGAGAGGCACGACGAAACTATTTTTTCTTCCAAAAGAAACCTGCTTTACTTTCTAACCTTTCAATTTTTCCTTCTGCATGTAACTCCATCAAAACACGATATAAAGCATGCCAATTTATGACTTTGTGTGCTTTCTTCTGCAAATCTTCCAAAATCTCATTTGTGCTTTTTATCTCGGTTTTTGTGAGAACTTGCAAAATCATTTCCTCGTATTTACTCATATACAATAGTTTGTATCAAAGATTTATAGCCAAATATCCAAATGTTTGTACCAAAGTTGTAGAAAACTTTATATACCAACACTAACAATAGATAATTATGGCAGAAGTAAAAGCAAAAAAAGTATGGTATAAAAGATGGTGGGCTATAACTCTGTTCATAATAATCGGCTTAGCAATTCTCGGAAATTTGTTTGGCGGAAATGATTCTTCGTCAACACCTTCAAGTTCAAATGTTCAAACAAATTCACAGCAACAAATTACAACAAAAACCGAGGAAGTCAAAACTTATTCAATCGGCGACTCAATTCAAGCGGGAGATTTCACGTGGAAAATTACTAAATCCTCAACTGCCACAGAAATCGGCGAAGATTTAGCAGGAACATTTTTCGGAGAAAAAGCAGACGGCGTATTTATCATTCTTGATGTTGAAGTTGAAAATACTGGCAAATCGGCAAAGTATCTCATGGATTCTTATCTTAAACTTGTTGATGAACAAGGTAGAGAATTCTCCCCAAATAGTGCCGCCGCAATTTATCTTAGACCTCAAGGTTCTGCTTTAATGTTTGAACAGGTAAACCCAGGCATAACTAAGAAAGGAAAAATTGTTTTTGATGTTCCAGCAGGTTTGAAGGTAGCAAACATTAGAATCTCATCAAATCTCGTATCAAGTAGTTTCTATAATGTAAAGTTGATGATTTAATTTTTCGTATTTGTTTAGCAAAAACAGAGATTCTTCACGAGCATTCTTCTGAGTTCTGCCTTCAAGTCCTTTCCTGTCATCTGCCATGACGCAATAAGTGATGCCAATGTCTCATA
>Ga0208373_1005864_pt1 | contig 10024 bp, 5 predicted proteins | sample RifOxyC2_FD_184036 | JGI IMG/M metagenome (GOLD analysis project Ga0208373, IMG submission 184036) | Soil microbial communities from Rifle, Colorado - Rifle Oxygen_injection C2 (SPAdes) | ecosystem: Environmental > Terrestrial > Deep subsurface > Rock core/Sediment | place: Rifle, Colorado... | reverse complement strand
AGGGAATCACGTTTGAGGAACGCACAAAATATTTGGCGGAGGATCGTGATGGTTTCAAAAAACTTGTGGATCAAAGTTTGCGCAAACACTTTGAATGTGTCAGCACGCTGGTAGCTCGGGGAACCTATTTTTTTGATTATGGCAACTCTTTCATGAAGGCGGTGTTTGATGCGGGGGTCAGGGAAATCTGCAAGAATGGTTCTGACACGCATGACGGCTTTATTTTTCCGTCCTATGTTGAAGACATCATGGGCCCGCTGTTATTCGATTATGGTTACGGGCCGTTTCGTTGGGTGTGTTTGAGTGGCAAACCAGCGGACCTGCAAAAGACTGATCAGGCGGCGCTTTCTTGTATCGACCCAAGGCGCAGGTCACAAGATCGAGACAATTACGTTTGGATCCGTGATGCCCAAAAAAACCGGCTGGTCGTTGGTACGCAAGCGCGTATTCTGTATCAGGATGCCGAGGGGCGGGTGAAGATCGCTCTCCAATTCAATGATATGGTGCGCTGTGGTGAGGTGGGCCCGATCATGCTTGGACGCGATCATCATGATACGGGTGGCACAGATTCTCCTTTCAGGGAAACGGCCAACATCAAGGATGGCTCTAACATTATGGCGGATATGGCCACGCAGTGTTTTGCCGGGAATGCCGCACGCGGGATGACCATGATAGCCCTTCATAATGGCGGTGGGGTTGGGATTGGAAAATCCATCAATGGTGGTTTTGGGCTTTTGCTGGATGGTAAACCAGAGACGGATGACATCATCAAATCAGCAATGACGTGGGACGTGATGGGTGGTGTCGCCCGCCGTGCGTGGGGCCGTTGCCCCAATGCCATCACGGTTTGTGAGGAATTCAACACTAAGCACACCGATTCTCATGTGACCATCCCGTATCTGGCGGATGACGCTTTGGTGGAACAATTGGTGTCGTCATGATCTGATTGATTTGCGATCCCCCAAAATGATCAAACAACGCTTGATTCAAGTTTTAACGGACTTTTTGCGAAGATGACGATGGCATATCCAACAAGAACAAGCTGACTAGGACTTTGTTAATACAGGGCTCAGTAACATCTCCTCTGAATCCTGCTGTGAATCCCGGTGCTGACGAAATTATGGGAAATGCCATGGATGACAACTGTGACATGATCATCGAGTAGAAGGGAAAAATATGTTAGGGAATAAAATCTTATCGTTGCCCCTTTTATTGCTTTCGGGGTGTGCACCTGAATACGAGCTCAAGGCAAAGGACACATCAGAACCGACGGATGTGGATTTGCCGCCTCACGACATATTGGATCTTTGTTCTATTGGAAATATTTATGATTATGTTTACCTGAATGAAAAGGGAGGTTACGATGCTGATTCTGAAGGGCTGATAACATCTGCCAGCGAAGGCCTTGATCACCAAATTGAAACGTGGTCGGATTATTACACCGCGGAAGACTTTTGGTCTGGTGCGCAACCTTTCACGGCCTTGTTGTTTGGTTGCCATCATCGTGGCCTCGTTCCCGGTGAAGGTCTTAACTATGATTATTATCGAGCACAAATTGCCATAATTCCCGGTGAGAAAACAGCAGAACTCATTCCTGCTTTGCTTGTGGATGATGGGGATTTTTGCAGTCCGATTAGTGATTATTTTGATTACACCGCTTTCCCGGCGTTATCAGTACTTGCTTGCAACACGTTCAGCTGGTTGGACTATGCTGGTGCGGCGAATACCGGCTATCAAAACAGCTTCTATGCCGGACAAGGTCTCTATCCCGATGTGTGTGATGATTGGGGGTATGCTTCTCCTGAGTCGGAAACCTCGTTTGATTCAATCCGCATGAGCTCCTATCCTGACGGGGCATCAGAAACAGTATATGAGAAACGATGCGCCACAAAAGATGAAGGGCTCGCTTCGGGCAGTGTACCCTATGAGATCACAAGATCTGTGAGTGAAAATATCGAGGAGAGAAGTGACGACGCGTACGATAGAGTTATGGCCCTGGCAAGCCGCTCCTTTCATAGTACGACTGGCACAGAGTATGTGGGGGGACTTTTGTATTGCAATGGAGAGCATTGTGAAAGCTCTGTGCCCTGAGGAATCTATCGTTATTGGAGTCAAGTCCCTAGTCAAGACCCGAACCCCCCAGCATCTTCTTGACTACAACTGGTCATTGATCAGATCGACGAAGGAAGCTCTCTTGCCCCCCTGAAACAGAAGAGCTGAGTATCCTGAGGTGGCCGGTGGAAAATAGAATTCTTCCATCCCTTTTTTTGCCGTATCTGAGTCCACAACGTAGGCACATCGTCCCTGCTCACGATTCTTCAATTCTGGCGCGCATTTGGGATCGTAATAGATAAACGAGGTCCCCTCAACTGTCCGATCATGGTAATCAAGCCATCTCCTGACTTTACCAGCATAATTATTATAACCATGGAGTAGGACTTCATATGTTTGAGTATAGGGATCCGTTTGCTCTGCTTGAGCCTCCTGACCTTCGGCTGGTTCAGGTGCAGGCGCTGGAACAAAAGCATCTGCGGCCGCATCACAGACAGAGAGCGCCTGACCAAGATCTCTTGTCCCATAAGGTATGGCACATCTAAACTTTGCGTCTGGACTATACGCTGTTCCCTCATAGGTCACGTAAGGTTGTTGTGTAAGGGGATCTTCCAGACGGTAACCTGTTACGAGCCAATCATGTTTGTCGGCCTGAGTATAAATTGTGATTTCATTTCCCATAATAACATCCTTTTAAAATTGTTATACATCACTGCTACATGCAACTATCGGCATATAAAGAAGAAGTTGCTAAAAAACAAGTCTTCAATGTCGCAACGTGTCACATACTTTTGCCTTTATTTTCTTAAATTTCTCTAAATGTCTTTGTGGCCAGATCAAGCTCATAGGAAAATAATATGGTCTCCGTCATAGGAAAATAATATTCATAACCGTACCTGCTCACCCAGCTTATCGTGCATTATCTTCAAGAGTTCCCTGATGCCGTACAAAAGTGGTATAGCATAGCCAAGATCGGGCAGGTCACTGATTGTACGACCATGCTCGTTAAGAATAGATTTGATCTCAACAATCAGTTGTTGGGCATTTTGAAAAGCGATGAGGATTGCTGAGAGTCCTTGATCGGAGCGTTGAATGATGTCCAGAGCGTGAATTATTTTTTCGTGAGGAATATGATCGGATTCGTCGGGTATGCGCAGAGCCCCACACACAGCAACGCCAATGTTGTCTAAATCCACATCTCTCATCGATGTGATGGTTCCCTGTGGGTGCAGATAGTGAAGGGCTTTGGCAGATTCATTGATGTCGGACAAAATTTGGTGTAACTGTTTCAGTTTTGGCATAAGCAACGGCAACAAATGTGTATCATTATCTGAGGATCCTGTCTGCTGATCATCTGCAAGTCGTTTCATGATAGTTGTCAAGCTATACGTTGCGTGTATGATATCGTTCCAGAATCCATAACCTGTTCTTTCGTCTCTTACCCTGAGATCCAAAATATCAATGATGTAATGACAGACGGTCACGAGATCGCCATCGGTCGCTGTTTGTTTGATATCATCAAAATCCAAGGCTAGAGCCTGATCGATCATGGTCTGAATCTCTCGACGGGTTTTTCGATCAGCAATGATGCCCTTTGCCATGGGCATTAGACCTGCCAGTATAGAGCCGCCGGCAACGATACCGCCCAACAGAGGGTTGTCAAATGTCACACCAGTTATTGCGCCACAGAAAGTTCCCGCAATAAAACCGATTGCGGCGCAGGCAAGTGTGTTTTCATGTTGATTCTCAAGATATACCCGACTTAACTGAGTCTGGTCGAGTTTGTCTGTAAAAGTGGACATTGGACTGTGAAAGGTTCGGTGGTGCCGTAGATATTGTGAGCGAGGAACGATCGGATCTCTGGCCAAACGACTCACCAACGCTGTGGGATCGGTTTGCACCATGCGACCGATCGCCCCTTTGTGAGCGAGAAGCACAGCTTGGGTTGTTGGCGGAACAAAGGTTGTGCCAGTGCTTTGTGTTAGCGCAGAAGGCAGAGTGGTTGGTGTTACTTGAACGGTCATGGGGGTTGTGGTGATCATAGAATAATCCCTTTGTTTTGGTCCTTACGTGTGACCTGGTTTTGCAATTCTCCATCCTCACACACGACCATGACTTCACCGCCTGCTGATAGTTGACGCGCCACCAAGTTGTAATCAATGCTATGAGCTGGCTCCTTTTATTTGTGCGTTCTCTGACATTATCGGTTGAAAAGGCTGATTGTTGTGTAGAACGTGCAGAAAGTGTCTACAGAGTTGTTGACGGAATATCTCAAGTGTTTCCGTCTAATTATTGTTTTGGGGGTGAAAGTGGTTGGTTATCATGACGGAGTATTTTGGCGTATCATCTCGACATGTGAGAAGCGTGTCTCCGTCATACGAGCAACTCGTTCCACAATAAAGTTTGCTGGCCGGTAACGATGTGCTTATTGAACTGCGCCAGCATGCGTTTGTGCCCCAACTCAAGAAACACCGAACATCCCAGCGCGTGCGCGGCTCTGACGCAATCTGCCCACAACACAGGGCTGGTCAAGTGTTCCACCAAATTGGCGCGAATGATTTCGGGATCGTCTACTCGCTGACCTGTGACATTGTCGATAAACGCCATCTGTGGGGGATGGAAGATGAATCCATTTAATAAGCGGGCAAAGTCTTCTCGCATCCTGTGCAAGATGGGTGAGTGAAAGGGAACTTGTACACAAAGGGGAACAGGTGTGCCCAAATGCCTTTCTTCCACAATTTGGCGAATGCGATCCACCGCAGTGCTTGCTCCAGAGACCACAGTTTGTCTGCTTGAATTGACGCCAGCAACAACCACACAACCCTGTTCTCCAGCTTCAGGCAAAATGCCCTCGATGGTGTCTCTATCGGCGCTCGTGATGGCCAACATGCTTCCGGGGGTGAGGCGGATGATTTCTTCCATCATGAGTCCACGCCGATAGACAATATGAAGAGCGTCCGCAAAGTCGAGCACGCCTGCCAAAACCAAAGCGGAATATTGACCGAGACTGTGTCCCAAAACAGCGCTGGGCCGAATCCCTTTTTCTTGCAAACAGAGGCCTCTTGCCGTTGTTAACGTGAGCACAGCCGGTTGTATGAGACTGGTGCGTGTCTGATTTGCAGAGTTACGGTAGATCACCTCATCTATGGGATCAAAGGCCAAGGTGTTTTCCGCTTCTTCCAAAAGATGTCCATAGCCGGGCCAACCGGTGGCGATGTCGAGTTCGGTTTGGGGTTCGACCCTGGCCTGTCCAGGACACATGAAGGCATACATTGGGCTTGTTGTTGCGGCAAAGGTGCTGGCTAACATAGATTGTCCTTTCGCAGATAATTGCTCCTATCAATATGCGCAGTTAGAAGTAAAGAGTCTGATAATAAAATACGCTTTACAAAAGCACAAATTTAACAAATTGTCTCCGTCATGCAACAAAAATTTAGATATCAATGGTTTGCCATGGGGGATTTGAACGCCTTTTTTGGTCTCATGCTCGACAACGTGACCAATCTGGTCCTGTTGTGGGGCCTGTTGGCCGTGGCCGGATTTCCTTCCCATGTCTATTTTTATTTGATGGTTCCCGGAACCGCTCTGGGCGTGATGTTTGGAGACATCGTATACACAGTGATGGCGTTTCGTCTGGCCAAAAAAACAAAAAATCCCCACGTGACAGCCATGCCTTTGGGGCTCGACACGCCATCCACTATCGGTGTGGCCCTGGCCGTCCTGATCCCGTGCTTCGTAGCGGCCAAGGGCAGGGGGCTCAGTGTTGAGGATGCGGCGTTTGTGACCTGGCAGGTGGGGATGGCCACAATGATCTTCATGGGGATTTTCAAAGTCATCATGTCGTTTGCTGGAGAATGGGTGCAACGCGTGGTGCCGCGTGCCGGACTGTTGGGTTCACTCGCTGGGATTGGTGTCACGCTTTTGGGCTACATCCCCCTGCAACATGTATACGGTCTGCCCGAGGTGGGGCTGGTGGCTTTCGGGTTGGTGATTTATACTCTTGTGGCCCATCATGAACTTCCGGGAAAACTGCCCGGGGCCTTTATGGCGGTACTTGCCGGGACAGTGATTTATTACATTCTGGGACCGTTGGACTTTCTTAGCGGGACTTTTGCGTGGCCAGACGAAAAATTAACGCTATCCTTTCCATGGCCCAACCTCGAATGGGTTGGTGGGTTGAAGCAAGGTTTGGCCTATTTGCCCTTTGCGATCCCCTTTGGCCTCATCACGATTGTGGGCGGGATCAATGTGACGGAATCGGCCCGTTGTGCCGGTGACGATTTCAAGACGCGCGACATTTTGCTCACAGAGGCCTTTGCCACACTGCTCGCCGGTTGTTGCGGCGGGGTGGTGCAGTCTACGCCGTACATTGGTCACCCCGCATACAAGAACATGGGGGCGAGGGCAGGGTACACGTTGATGACTGCGTTATTTGTTGGTCTGGGTGGGATGCTGGGTTATGTGGCCTGGGTGGTGGATGCGATCCCTTCGGCCGCAGTCGCGCCGATTCTTCTTTTTGTTGGGTTGGAGATCACAGTACAGGCCTTTGGGGTTTGCGAGAAAAAACATTTTTCCGCAATCTATCTGGCACTTCTGCCCTGCGTGGGTGAACTGGTGCGGATCGTTGTGGCCACGGTCTTGTTTGCCCCCGGAGTGGTGGGGCATTTTCCCGATGCCGGTTCAGACGCGGCGCATCTGTGGCAGGTGTCGAACATATTGGGTCACGGGTTCATCATCACGTCCATGTTGTGGGCGGCGGTGGTGGTCAAACTGGTCGATAAACAAATCTGGGGGGCCTCGGTGTTTCTGGTGATCATGGCGTTTCTTACTGTCTTTGGATTCATTCATTCCGTGACACCCGATGGAGGTATCTATCTGCCTTGGGCGATGGAGAACGCAAAACTACCCATGACCATGGCGGGGACGTATTTGTTTCTGGCTGTGCTGTTTGTTGGGGTGTCGGGGAAATTAAAGGAGAAGTCACATGTCTAAAACAAGAATTGTTTTGATCGTATTATTGATCTTGAGCGCTGTGGTCTATTATTTTCGTACCGATCTGATGTATCGCTACATCAACTACCGCACGGGGGGATTCAGCAACATGATCCCCAAGGCGTCCACACTCAAGGGTACCAACCTCAAGGAATTTGCGCAAAGCTATCACGAGGCCTATCGCCTCAAACCAGACAAAAGGGTGATCCAGTCTGTTGCCATCATCGATCAGATTATTTCTGGGCAACAACCAGCGCCCCCACAGGTTCATTATCAGGATGGGACTTGGCAGATTGTGTCCCACGGTGTCAACGTGGGGACATTGCCTGAACTTTCGCATTTTAAGGATCAGATGAATTTTTTAACAGGTTGGGCTTTGGCCTTGTTGCAGAAAACACCACTTAATGGGAACGGCGCAGAGGGAGCGGACCTGGTGTTTGGCGAGTTGGAAAGAAAATCACCCAAAACAATATTTGCTTATTTGGGACGACTGAATCAGCGGTGGCTCACCGGTGAAAAACGAGTGGGAGATGTGGCCAATGCGGCTCGGGCCTATTTGTGGCTGGTTTTGTACGGTGAGGATGCGCTGGAGGTTTCGGATAACATATCCCGCGCATTGGGCCTGATTGCTCTTTCCGAGGCGTTGGGAACAGACATGACGCGTGAGAAGGCCCTGGTGGCGGATTTGTTTCAATTTGGTGCCTTTGCTCTGGAGTTGACCAAAAAACTTGATGCGGACGATACGGTCGCCCTTTACATCAAACGCGTTGATGAGCAGTTGGAACTCAAGGCAAATAGACCGGGGGCAGAAAGAGAGGCTCATTTTTTTTGGCTGAGACGTCTGGTCCAGAACTACGATTTGACTCGATGGCAGGAATTTTCCAAAAAATTTGTGAGTGAGGATGGCTGGTTGTTGTTTATGCAATCTGTTGTTGGGTTGAATTCATTTGAACTCAATCAGAAGTTTTCGGCTGTGATCATCAATATGTTCATGTGGGCCTGTGTGGGAGAGTTGGCCCCTGACGAAGCGTATCAGAAATATCTGGGGGCGATGACAGAAAAACCGGCGACGGGGATCGAGCCTGATCTGATCGAGCGAATCCACCAGGTCAGCGGTGATGCGGTCTACGCACAACAGAGACCGATGAAAGAATTGCTGGACGCCAGGCAAGTGCCATCTGGCCCGTTCGTGAATTCTCAAATCGTGAATGAATTTTACAGGAACTTCTATTTTTCCATCCTGCACCGGATGGGGATGTATGTGCTGGAACAGTTGAGCAGTATCGATGCGGCCAAGCTGTTTGCGCAACAACTGCAACAGGCACTGGCACAAGACGAAGTGGGGCGCGATATGGCCAGTTGGTTCGGCAGTCTTTGCCTCTTGGAAGTCAGGGTGTCTGGTCCGATCATGGCAGAGGATTATTTTAACTTTACTCGTTTGGGACCAACAGCCGCAGTGAGGGTATACAAAAAGCTGACCAAATATTTGAGTTTTGGAGATGCCGCGTTTGGTGTAGCCACGGAGCAACTGCTACAGCGATTAGATGACCGCATTGAGAACAGGCACTACTTGTCGCGATTCGCGATTGATTTGCTCAACGATGTCTTTCTCTACCGACGGCTTGTTCCAAATTATAAGGACGAGGTTGTCAGAAATTATCCCTACGACAGCGCCTACGATGCTTATCTGAACAAAGACTACCAAAAGATTTACGATCTGCTTTCTGTTGCCACAGGAGAAAAAGGCAACTTGATAAAGCTCATCAGTAAAGGAGAGGGTATTGACGTTGAGAAGGTCATTGATTTGTGGAAGGGCGCTGTCAAAGAAAGACCAGATGCTGTGGGTTTGGCGCAGGGCTATGCGGAATTTTTAATGGAGCAAAAGCAGTATGCCCAGGCACGTGAGGTGATCACTGCGTGGCTCAAGATCAGTCAACCCAAGGATCTGCAACTGGTTCATTCAATGAACCTGATTGCCAAATCATATCTCCTGGAGGGGGAATATCAAAAAGGGTACGACGCCATTGCACCCCATTTGGAAGTCGGGCAGAACTATTCGTTTCTCCTGGCAGGCCAACTTCTGGCCAAGTTGAATCGTTTTGACGAGGCAAAGCTGATTTTTCTCAAGGCCATTGATCGATACCCCGGTTATTTTAAAACTGTGATGCCTTATGTGAAGATCTGTTGGGAGCACGGGAAGTTCGAGGAGGCCGCGCAGTTGTTGTCGCAACACGCAAAATTGATTCGCATTGAAGATTGGCGATGGATTGTGGGGAAAGAGTTTGCCGAGGTCTTTGCCGAATTGCCGTTGGCCAAGGCGCAACAGGCGATTTCGTTTCTGGTGACCAATAATATTTCTGGTTATGCCCTCAGGGAGCTCGCTATTGCCCTGAAGAACAAGGAACACTACGAGTTGGCCCTCGATGTTCTCGATAAAGTGCATGTGTCCGGTTTGGGACAGGTGCAGGCCGATCTGGATGCCTATTTCATTCTGCGCAAGACCAAGTCAGACAGCGAGGCCTTGACTTGGTTGCGTGGGCGCCTGGGTGGCATGAAAGATATCAATCCTGCATCGGTCATGTTTTTTGAAGCCAAGGACTATACCCTGCTGTGGGACATCATCGACAAGCCCGAAAAGGGCTCTGGTCCGGATTTTATCTGGCTCATGCGGGCCGCGGCGTATTGTCTGGATGAGAAAAAGACAGATGCGCAGAGAGACGCCCTGCTGGCTTATTATCAGAAGCACGATTCCTCTCACTACGACATTGTGGGTCAATACCTTATGGGATTGATTGATCAGGCACAGGCCATAGCGGTGGCGACCGATCTCAAAAAGGTCACCGAGGTGAGTTATTATCTGGGGGTAAAGGATCAGGGCCAGGGCAAACTTGAGAGCTCCTCGGATTGGTACCGGATCTCCGTGGCCACAGGGCTGACGAACAACGGCGAGTATCGCTGGGCCTTTGCGCAACTGTACAAT
>Ga0208373_1005863_pt1 | contig 10025 bp, 8 predicted proteins | sample RifOxyC2_FD_184036 | JGI IMG/M metagenome (GOLD analysis project Ga0208373, IMG submission 184036) | Soil microbial communities from Rifle, Colorado - Rifle Oxygen_injection C2 (SPAdes) | ecosystem: Environmental > Terrestrial > Deep subsurface > Rock core/Sediment | place: Rifle, Colorado... | reverse complement strand
CACTGAAGGCGCAGCAGGCCCAACAGGCGCTACGGGGTCAACAGGTCAAATAGGCGTAACTGGCCTCACAGGCGCCACGGGCCTAACGGGCACTACAGGCACAGCAGGTTCTATTGGCCTAACGGGCGCAACAGGTCTGACGGGTGCTGCGGGTACAGTAGGTTCTACTGGCCTAACCGGCGCAACAGGTCTAACGGGTACAACGGGCCTAACCGGCACTGAAGGCGCAGCAGGCCCAACAGGCGCTACGGGGTCAACAGGTCAAATTGGCGTAACTGGCCTCACAGGCGCCACGGGCCTAACGGGCACTACAGGTACAGCAGGTTCTACTGGCCTAACGGGCGCAACAGGCCTAACGGGTACAACGGGCCTGACCGGTAGTGAGGGCGCAGCAGGTCCAACAGGCGCTACGGGGTCAACAGGTCAAATAGGCGTAACTGGCCTCACCGGCACAACGGGCGCAACAGGTCTGACGGGTGCTGCGGGTACAGCAGGCTCTATTGGTCTGACGGGCGCAACGGGTCTAACGGGTATAACGGGCCTAACCGGCAGTGAAGGCGCAGCAGGCCCAACAGGCGCTACGGGGTCAACAGGTCAAATTGGTGTAACTGGCCTCACAGGCGCCACGGGCCTAACGGGCCTAACGGGCACTACAGGCACAGTAGGTTCTACTGGCCTAACGGGCGCAACAGGTCTAACGGGTACAACGGGCCTAACCGGCACTGAAGGCGCTACAGGTTCAACAGGCGCAACAGGACTAACAGGCACAACAGGTGCAACAGGTCTGACGGGTGCCACGGGCCTAACGGGCTCTACAGTTTCAACGGGCGCTACGGGCCGAACAGGCAACGAAAGCGCAACAGGTCTATCGGTCGCTACTACGTTCATCGTGCCACCCGAGACACCGCCGGTTGAAACGGTTCCGGTCATCATACCGCCTGGGCCGCCGCCGGTCGAGACAGCACCGGTTGTCGTAGCTCCCAAGCCGCCGCCGGTCGAGACAGCACCGGTTGCCGTAGCCCCCAAGCCGCCGCCGGTTGAGGTGGTACCGGGCATCGTAGCACCCAAGCCGCCGCCGGTCGAGCCGGCACAGGTTGTCGTGGCGGCCGATCCGCCACCGCAGATCTACGTGCCGCCTCAACGTCCGCCCAAACAAGACCGCAATTAAGAACCCTGGCTCTGGTCCGCTGATTGAAAAAAAAGATACGTGCCGGGGCCACTTGCGGTTTGGCGATATGAGCGAAACCTGCTGATGCGGACCGGCTGCGGAAGTTTGGAGACCGGTTAGACCGCCGCATGATCGATGGGCTAATTTCATGCGGCACGGACATCATATGAGAACAAATAAAAAAAAGATCGGCCTGTGCCTTTTGGCGGCGTTACTACATCTGCGCTCAGGGTGTGTGCGCTCGGTCGTGGCAATCATAGCGAAAGGACTTTGCTTTGGCCTGCTGGTCGCCGGTTTTACCCCCGACCCGGCAGCCGTTGCGGACGACGCTGCGCAATTGTCCAATCTGATCTTTCCATTGTCTGCGCATGAAGGCGCAGCAGCTTCATCGAATATTGATGATAAGCAACCCGTAGTGGCACATCGTTTCAAACGGGCGAACTTCAAACAGGAGCCCGCGTCGTACGAGGCCCGGCACATTGCAGACTGGGTAGTCGATTCGGGAGACAACCGCGGCATGCCGTTCGTTATTGTTGACAAGACGAACGCCAAAGTCTTTGTATTCCATGCGGACGGGCGGCTCCGCGGCGCGGCCCCTGCGCTGCTCGGTCTGGCGCTCGGCGATGACACCGTCCCCGGCATCGGCAACCGAAAGTTGTCGAGCATCCGCCCCGAGGAGCGCACAACACCGGCGGGCCGCTTTGTGGCTGCACTGGGCCGCAATTTGCGCGGGGTGGAAATCCTTTGGGTGGACTACGAGGGCGCCATCTCCATACATCAGGTGATTACGACCAATCCCAAGGAACGCCGTCTGGAGCGCCTGGCTACTCCAACGCCGTTCGACAAGCGCATTTCCTACGGCTGCATCAATGTCCCGGCGAAGTTCTACACGAGCGTAGTACGCCCTGCTTTTACCAGGACGAATGGTATTGTCTATGTGCTGCCGGAAACCAGGTCGGCTCGCGAAGTCTTCAAGTCGTACGACGTCGATGAGCATGAGCGACTGCTGCCCGTGAGCCAGCCATTGCCCTCACTGGACGCCTCCGGAGGCGCTCGACATTGACTGCGGGGTACCGGCGGACAAATAAATGGAGGATCGCTATGCGTAAAACAGAAGAGGGAAAAGTGGGATGGATTTTACTTTGGCTCCTGGGAATCCCGATCCCGATTTTAGTGGTGCTGTTTATTCTGCGTGGGTGCACCTGAGGCGGTTCTGTTTCAAAAAATATTCACCGACGCAGTAATGAGTACGACAATAAAGCCTGCGACTCTGGAGAGACTCATGGCGGAGAACAGAAAAGAGAAGTCTTTGGCTAAAAAAGTGTGGTATTCGAGGGTGTTTCGCTGGGGCATCGGTATCCCTGTCATCCTTGTCCTTGTTCTCTATAGCGCATCTTTTTTCCTTGATGAACCTCTGCGCCGCATCACGGAAGAAAAAATCAACCGTGATCTGAAAGGGTATACAGTATTGTTGCCGGGGTTACATGTCCAGTTGATAGGCCTTTCCTCGACCTTGAAGGGGCTGACCGTCTTGCAGCAGGCGCACCCTGATCCTCCTATCGCCTATTTCCCCATTATCAAGGCCAGCATTCACTGGCGTGAGATCCTCTCGGGGAGGCTTGTCGCCGAATTAAGGCTGGACCAGCCGAAAATCAACATCAACCTGCTGCAGTTGCGCAACGAGGCGGCCAGTAAGGTCCCGCTCAAGGAGATTGGCTGGCAACAGGCGCTGGAGGACATCTACCCACTCAAAATAAACACCTTGACAATCCATGACGGCAACATCACCTATATCGATCAGGATCCGAAAAGACCTCTCGCCCTGAGCCATCTGAACCTCCAGGCAACCAATATCCGCAACGTCCGCCTTCCGGACCAGGTCTATCCCTCCTCGTTCCATCTCGATACGGCAATCTTTGACACCGGACACGGCAGTATCGATGGCGACGCAAATTTCCTCGCTGAGCCATATCCCGGCATAAAGGGCCGCCTCAAGTTGGAAAAGGTTCCGATCGATTATTTCAATACGATGGCTGCCCGCTCGAACCTCTCCATACATGGTGGTGTGCTCCGGGCCGCCGGCGACGCCGAGTATGCGCCAACGGTGAAAAGCGCCCGCCTGGAATATCTGACGATCCAGGGGATGACACTCGACTATATCCATTCGCAACGCACCGCCGGTGCCGAAAAAAAACGCGCGGCCGCAGTGGAAAAGACTGCCAAGGAGCTCACCAACAAGCCCGGCATTTTGATACGCGCCGATCAGTTGAGCCTGACGGGGTGCACCCTCGGTATGGTGAATGAGGCGGCGCGCAAACCGTACCGAGTATTTCTTGGTGATACCGATTTGCATATGAGCAACTTTTCCAATCAGTTTTCCCAGGGACCTGCGCAGATGCGACTGAAGGCGAAATTCATGGGAAGCGGCATCACGACGGCATCCGGGAATTTCCGGCCGGAGAAAGGGGGATCTGATTTCGATCTCCACGTCAAAATCGAGAATACCAAGTTGACGGCGATGAACGACTTGCTGCGCGCCTACGGGAATTTCGATGTTTCCGCCGGGGCCTTTTCTCTCATATCAGAGTTACACGTGAAGAATAACGCCGTTTCCGGCTATATCAAACCGTTCTTCAAGGATATAAAGGTCTATGACAGGCGCAAGGATAAGGGGCAAGGCATCTTCCATCAAGCGTACGAGATGCTGATCGGCGGGGTCGCCAAACTGCTTGAAAACAGGTCGCGCCAGGAGGTTGCCACCAAGGCAAATATCACGGGCTCGTTGAAAAACCCGGAAACCAGCACTTGGCAGATCGTCGTCGAGCTCATCAAAAACGCATTTTTCAAAGCGATTCTTCCCAGTTTTGATAAAGAGGTAACCGGAGCAGGTAAGCGGTAAGCAGGTAAAACCAAAGGTGAATCGGCGGCGCTTGCCGCGGGAAGAAAATTATCCCTCAATATGTTGAGGATCCGCCAAATATTGAGGCCGAACTAATCATTTCATGCTTTTCTACTGTTCCCTGCTATTAGTATAACTACATGTTTATAAAGGATTAATAAATGTTATGATTTTTATTCGGCTAATGGCCGGCCATTTGCTATTACATTATCATGATCATGATCCTGAGCATCTTACCCAGGAGCCGGGGTGATGCTCATCAGAGTTATTAGAGGGCGAAAGCCTCTGTGACGCACGTCCCCCGCCGGCCGTGCGCGAATCGATTTTTCAACCACTAACCAAAGGAGTCCTGAAATGAACAAACTGTTTGCCATTACCCTTGCCGTCGGCCTTGCTCTCAGCAGCGGCGCCAGCGCGGCGAATATGTCGAAAAACGGATACAATGAGCAAAAAGCCAGCATAACGGCGACGTACAAGTTTGATAAAGACAACTGCAAATCAATGTCCGGCAATGCCAAGGATATTTGCATGGCAGAGGCCACCGGCAAGGAGAAAGTTGCCAAGGCGGAACTCGAAGCGAATTACAAGCCCAGCGCCAAGGCACGCCGCAAGGTGAGGGACGTAAAAGTGGAAGCCGATTACAAAGTTGCCATTGAAAAGTGTGACGACAAGGGCGACAACCTCAAAGATGTCTGCGTCAAAGAAGCAAAGGCCGCGATGAAGTCGGCCAAGGCGGATGCGAAAGCCAACAAGAAGGTGGGCGAGGCGCGCAAGGATGCAACCGAGGACAAACGCGAAGCCGAGTACGCAGTCGCCAAGGAAAAGTGCGAAGCGCTGGCCGGGGCTGCAAAAGACAGTTGCATTGCGGATGCCAAGGCGCTCTACAAAAAGTAATTTCGTACTCGCCATTGGCGTGACGCTCGGAATCCTTTTCTTGGGCTAATGCAGGAGCAAACAAGATGAGTTGGTTAGGATGGCTTGGTCTGGCAGTAATCATCACAGTTATTTTGGCCGTCACTGGCATCAAACCGAAGGGTACGCGACACGTCGCCCACACGAGCTTAATGGGGGCGGCGCGGCTCGTACTTCTGGCGGTTCTCATCATAGCCGGTTACCTGGCGTTTCGAAACCGATTCGAGGGCTGACGTTGACAGGCGCAGCCCAATATCTTGAAACTGCAAAGCCTGCTGCTTATTTAGGACTTGCCGTGCAAATGAAGGTAAAAGAAACTTTAAAATTGGCAAAAGACGGCGGCCATTTAATTATTGCCTCTTTTAATGCCTTTATCGAAGACAGCGCTCTAACAATGAGTGCGGCTCTTGCTTACTATACGGTTTTTGCAATGGCGCCTCTGCTTATCATGCTTATTTCCTTGGTGAGCTATTTTTATGGTGGAGATGCCATAAATAGAAAGTTATTTCAGGAAATAAATGGTCTGGTAGGTAATCAGACTGCATTTCAAATACAGGAGGTTATCCGCAATGTAAGTCTCAAGAACAATTCTACCTTTGCTGTAATCTTAGGAGTAATCACGTTATTTATTGGAGCCACGGGTGTATTTATAGAAATACAGGATTCTATTAACCATATCTGGCGCGTAAAGGCAAAACCTGAAAATGGCTGGGAAAAGATGCTGATAAACCGGGTATTGTCTTTTTCCATGATCATAAGCCTTGGGTTTCTTTTAATTGTATCCTTGATTATTAACGGACTGATCCTTGCCCTGAGCGATCAATTGAGTCAGTATTGGCCCGATGTGACAATTTTAGTGATCAATATTTTTAATGTCGTACTTACCTTCATCATTATTTCAGCCCTCTTTGCGGTAATTTATAAATTTTTGCCTGATGTGGAAATAAGCTGGAGTGATGTTCGCATCGGCGCATTTTTCACGGCTACATTATTCATTGTCGGGAAATTTTTTATCGGGATATACATCGAAAAAGTTGGTCCGGGTTCTGCGTACGGAGCAGCAGGTTCCCTCATTGTAATTCTGGCATGGGTTTATTATACTTCGGCAATTCTGTATTTCGGGGCAGAATTTACCCAGGTTTATTCGGAAAATTATGGCGGGAAAATTAAGCCTGCTTCTTACGCGGTTCATATTATACAAACCGAGGAAGAAAAAACCGTTAAGGTTCTGCCTCCTAAGGAACACGAAGTGGAACAAGAAAAAATACAGTCATAGAACGCTATCCCTCAATATGTTGATGTTCCACCAAATGTTGAGGCCAAAAGAATCATTTCATGCTTCGTTGTTGATGCCTCCTGTTAATCTAACAGTCTGATATCAAGTGATTAATCAAGCCTGCCTATTTTTTATAGGTTATTGGCAGGCTCTTTGCAATTACCATTTACGATCATGGCCTTGTCACCAAAGGCGAATTCTAATCATTTACTGTATGAGTACTGCCGTTCGATAGGGTGACGCGATTGCCGGCAGAGAGCTTGAGCAATCAGAAAGGAGGAGCAAATGCTGTGGACTATTGCCGTAATACTCGTAATTCTCTGGTTGCTGGGACTGGTGAGCGGCTATACGATGGGTTCATTTATTCATATCCTGTTGGTCGTTGCCATCATCGTCGTACTGGTCAGAGTTATTCAAGGGCGGAGACCGTTGTAGTATCGGGATCCATATAAACTAGCTAAAGAATAGTCTGAGCGTGAAATAGACGATCTGTATTTCTTTGAGATTTGCAAATCGAAGCGCCCTACTTCATTCCCGAAAGTTACAAAGGGTTATAACACGGTGCCTCGTATGTCCAGATTGTATGTGTAATTTTATTTAGTTACGGATACAATCTGGTTACTTTTTAAGTCCTTGTCAGCGATGGATGGAAAGAAAGGAGAGACCGTGAAACGCGCAAGAAAAACAGGTCTGGTGATGCTTGTAGCGCTACTGGCGGGTGTAGTGATGTCTGTCAGTAGCTATGTCTTTGCCCAGGAAAACGATGGGAAAAACTCCGTAAATATCGCTATGGACGAGAAGGCTTGGTTAAAGGAAAAGCCCGCTGAGATGACACCGACTCTGTCTTGGGAGACGGGAGCCGGTAAGAGCTACCTCATCCCGGCCCTGGAGATCCCGGCCTTCCTCATTCTCCTCAACGGGTACGACCGGCTCGCCTACCCCAACTCTGTAGAGCCGTCAGGGGAAAAAACCTACAGCGTGAACCTGTCAACTTTCAGGGACCACCTTTTTCACGGCCCCTGGGGGGTCGATACGGACGCCTTCAACGTGAACCAGTTCATGCATCCGTATCAGGGCTCCATGTACCATGGATTCGCGCGCTCTGCCGGACTTAACTACTGGGAATCGCTACTTTATACTAACGCAGGCAGCTTGCTCTGGGAAATGGGCGGAGAAACCAGCAACCCCTCCATCAATGACCAATTTGCCAGCGGCATTAGCGGGAGCTTCTTCGGGGAGGCGCTCTTTCGGATGGCCGGTCTGGTACTCGAGGGCGATGGCGACAAACCCGGATTCTGGCGTGAGCTGGGGGCAGCGTTTCTCTCACCATCCACGGGTTTCAATCGCCTTGCCTTTGGACAGAGGTTCAAACCCGTGTTCCCGAGTCATAATCCGGCGACCTTCTGGCGACTGCAGCTTGGTGAAAGTCTGAGGTCGGACTTGATCGACCAGGGGGTCTCGAGTACCGTCAGGCGCAATGAGGCGACTGCGGACTTCTCCATGGCCTACGGGCTCCCGGGAAAATCCGGCTATAGTTACTCACGACCTTTCGACTACTTCCATTTTGAATTCAAGAGCCTCGGCAACATAGATAACCCTTTCGATAACGTCATGGTCCGCGGACTCCTTCTTGGAAAGGACTACGAGGCCGGCGATTCCTATCGCGGGATATGGGGTATCTATGGCGGCTATGACTATATATCGCCGCATATCTTCCGTGTCTCAAGCACCTCCGTTTCTCTCGGCACCACCTTTCAAAAGTGGCTCTCGCAAGCAGTGGCGCTTCAGGGCTCAGCCCTCGGCGGCGTCGGCTATGCCGCGGCCGGCAATGTCGCCCAAATGGGGCAACGCGACTACCACTATGGCATCGCCCCGCAGGGACTTCTCTCGCTCCGCCTCATCCTTGGCGACAGGGCCATGTTCGACTTAACAGGACGCGCGTATTACTTGACTGGCACGGTTGCGGAGACCCGGAAGGAAGAGAAAACATCAGCCGCCTGAATGTGGGATTCACTTTGCGCATTTATGGTCGTCATGCCCTCGGGCTCCAATACATCGCGTCCCTCCGGGATGCGAGCCATCCCGACCGGGCCGACACTCGCCAGACGGTGGGAACCGTCAGCCTTGTTTACACATTCCTTGGCAGTCCCGGCTTCGGCGCTGTCGAGTGGCGCGGCGCTGACAGACGCTGAGCCTGAAAGGGGAATGTTATGAGAAATAGAATATTTCCGCTCTTTGTGCCGTTTGTTGTTAACGCTTTTATTGGCCGGATTCCAATTTTGAAATCCAACGAAACACCTTATCAAAGGAGGGGACTATGAAGAGAATCATTATGTTGGCAATGGTTTTGGTGGTGATGCTTGTGTCTATTGGAGGATGTTGGCCATATTGGTATGAAGATGGCAGAGGGGGAAGACATGACAGAGGGGGAGGTCATGGCGGTGGCCAGAGGCATGAAGAACGGCGTTAGGAATGATAGGAGAACATAACAAAGGAGCATCCTGATCTGAATATTGACAGAATCGGCCAAGCAAGGCGGCGCCTGAGCAGCGCCTTTTTGCCCTTTTATTGACAGGTAATGATGAAAGTTGCGCTGTCGCAATTACCACTGCTTTGTCAATCATTCTGCTCGATACGAGGGTTATAATGGTGAGGTTAATCGAAACTGCTATTTTCAGGAAACTTTCTCATTGGTGGGCGAGTCTGCGCGGAAATGGCGTGGTGAGTAAGTGTGTTTATGTTGAGCCGCCGCTGCGGGATGAGTTATTCAGTTCTGCTCAGATGGAACAGCATGGCAAGACTCTCGCCGGCTCGCATACGTTGAGTTTGAGCCCCGGACACGCACCGGATCGGCTGTTGTCACGACTGGCAGATAATGAGGGAGTCCTGATCAGCGTCCAGAATTTGCTGACGGAAGCGATTAAGGCCAACCGTCGTGTTACGCCGGCCGGGGAATGGCTTTTAGACAACTTCTACCTTATTGAAGAGCAGATTCGTACCGCCCGGCGTCACCTGCCGAAGGGCTACAGCCGGGAGCTCCCGCGCCTGCTGAATGGTCCATCGGCTGCTTTGCCGCGCGTCTATGACCTCGCTTTGGAGATGATCTCTCATGGCGATGGGCTCGTAGATCCGGAAAGACTCAGTCGATTTATCGCCGCCTACCAGACTGTCACCTCCCTGAAATTAGGCGAATTGTGGGCCATTCCCATTATGTTGCGCCTGGCGCTGATCGAAAATCTTCGGCGTGTAACTGCCCGGATTGCTACGGATCGCATTGACCGCAATCTGGCCGATTACTGGGCTGACCAGATGACGGAGAGCGCGGCAAAGGACCCGAAAAGCCTTATTCTCGTGATCGCCGACATGGCGCGCTCCAACCTGCCGCTGGTAAGCTCGTTTATTGCGGAAATTACGCGCCGCCTGCAGGGACAGGGTCCGGCCCTGTCTTTGCCGCTTACCTGGCTCGAGCAGCGGTTGTCCGAATGTGGCCAGACGATTCAGCAACTCGTGCAGGCAGAGAACCAGCAACAGGCTGCCGATCAAGTGTCAATGAGCAACAGCATCGGCAGTCTGCGCTTTCTGGGTGCGATGGACTGGCGCGAATTCGTCGAAAAGATGAGCGAGGTCGACCAGATTCTGCGCCAGGACCCCGGCCGCGTTTACGGCAGCATGGATTTTTCTACACGTGACCGTTACCGCCATATAGTGGAAAAGATAGCGAAACACAGCCGTTTTTCCGAGAAGGAGGTCGCCGGCGGAGCAATCCGCCT
>Ga0208373_1005862_pt1 | contig 10027 bp, 2 predicted proteins | sample RifOxyC2_FD_184036 | JGI IMG/M metagenome (GOLD analysis project Ga0208373, IMG submission 184036) | Soil microbial communities from Rifle, Colorado - Rifle Oxygen_injection C2 (SPAdes) | ecosystem: Environmental > Terrestrial > Deep subsurface > Rock core/Sediment | place: Rifle, Colorado... | reverse complement strand
AGAATGTCATCCTGACGCTCTCGCCGACCGGCCTGACCCCGCTGGGCGGGACATTGACCCAGGCCACCAACGCGTCAGGCAATGCCACATTTAATGATTTGGCCATAACCCTGACCGGGACCTATGCATTTACCGCCACGGCCGATGCGGTCAGTGTCGCTTCAACTAATTTCGGCATCTTAGCCGGGACTATGAGTTCGTTTAGCTTTACCAGCCAGCCGGTCAATACGGTGGCCGGCGCGACTATGGCCGATGTGGTCGTCAATGTCCGGGATGCTTATGGCAATAATGCGAACGGCCAGCAGGTCACCATCAGCACGACCGACATGACATTGATAACCGGGACATTGGACCAGAACACGGATTCATCCGGTAACGCGACCTTTAATAATTTAGCCATGACCCTGGCCGGGGCATATACCCTGAAAGCGACCAATTTCGCGCTTCCGGTTTCGGCCACGTCAAGCGCCTTTAATATCACCTCCGAAGCGCCGTATACCTTAACCTTTACCCAACAGCCGACCGAGACCGTCGCCGGCGTGAGTATCAATCCGGCCGTAACGGTTTTGGCCAAGGATATATACGGCAATAATGTGACGGACGGGACCGCCGTGGTGATGACCTCGGATGCCGCCCAGTTGAACGGGATGCTTTCTCAGGATACCGCCTCCGGAGTAGCTACCTTTGATAATCTGAATATCACGGCCGCCGGAACATATGTCTTAACCGCGACATCAGGCGCGGCCATTCAGGAATCAGCGTCATTTAATATCGTACCGGATGCGGCCAGCCAGCTGGCATTCACCATCCAGCCGGTTGATACCGGCGTCGATGTATCGGCTACTGCCTTTGCGGTAACCGTGCAGGATGCTTATGGCAATAAAATAATCACGGCTAATGACACCATCACGCTGTCCGGAGCCGGCCTGACGCTGGGCGGCTCTGATTCCAAGGCGGCCGTTGCCGGCGTGGCGGTATTTGATGACATCACCATCGGCGGCTTAGCCGGTTCTGGTAAGTACCTGACCGCCACTGCGCCCGATTTAACAGGCGCTGACTCTGCCACATTTAACCTGACCGGATTCGGCGCGAAGAGTGTATTGGGCTTTACCACTCCGCCGGTGGAGACGGCGATTGAGGTGACGACGACTGCTTTTGCCGTAGCCGTGCTGGATTCTTATGGCAATATAGTCACGACCGCCAATGATGTTGTTACGATTGCCGGATATTACGTGACGATTATTGGAGCCAATCCCAAGGCCGCGGTTAACGGCGTGGCGACATTTGATAATGCCGCATTTGGCGGCGCGCCGGGCGGTACTTTCCTGACCGCCAGCGCAGGCGGATTCTCAAACGTTGATTCTGGCTGGTTTAACCTGACCGGATGGGGTGCGCCGAACAGATTGATTTTTTATGACTTTTATCCGACCGATACGGCCGTAGATGCCCAACTGGCTCCGATATCTTCGGTTAAGATAGCCGTGCTGGATGGATGGGATAATATAGTCCAGGACGCGACTCACACGATTACGCTGGGCGGGAATGGCGTGACACTATCCGGAACCCTGGTTAAGGATGCGGTTGCCGGTTTTGTTACATTTGATGACCTCACCGTCGGAGGTTTGGCCGGCGAATGGAAAAGCCTGAATATCAGCGCGTCCGGGGTAACCGGCGCGGATTCTTTGCCATTTACCCTGATCGGCTCTGGCGCCGCCGCTTCTCTGAGGGTTACCGGCGCCGGCACGATGAATGCCGGTGAGTCCAATGAGTTGACCGTTACCGCCTGTGATACTTACGGTAACGTGGTGACTGGTTATACCGGCGCAAAAGACCTGACCTTCTCTGGACCGGTTGCTGTCGGAGCCAATACCCCGCAGGTAGAGGGAACCGATGTCGGCACGCAGATGGTTGGGGTTAACTTCACGGCCGGCGTATCAGATGCCGGGCTCTTGACCCTGGTGGCTTACAAGGCCGAGACCACCACGGTTGATGTCACGGATGGCACGTTAAACTCCACCGGAAATATTGCCTATGATTTAGACCTGGTCGTAAATCGGTTAGCCGCCGCATATTTGAGAGCTACCGGCGCAGGCACGATGAATGCCGGTGAGTCCAATGAGTTGACCGTTACCGCCTATGATGTCTACGGTAACGTGGATATGGCTTATACCGGCGCAAAAGACCTGACCTTCTCGGGTCCGGTTGCTGTCGGAGCCAATACCCCGCAGGTAGAAGGAACCGATGTCGGCACGCAGATGGTTGGGGTTAACTTCACGGCCGGCGTATCAGATGCCGGGCTCTTGACCCTGGTGGCCTACAAGGCCGAGACCACCACGGTTGATGTCACGGACGGTACGTTAAACTCCGCAGGTAATGTGGACTATGATTTAGACCTGGTCGTAAATCGGTTAACCGCCGCATATTTGAGAGTGACCGGCGCCGGCACGATGAATGCCGGTGAGTCTAATGAGTTGACCGTTACCGCCTATGATGTCTACGGTAACGTGGATATGACTTATACCGGCGCAAAAGACCTGACCTTCTCTGGACCGGTTACTGTCGGAGCCAATACTCCGCAGGTAGAAGGAACCAATGTCGGCACGCAGATGGTTGGGGTTAACTTCACGGCTGGCGTATCAGGTGCCGGGCTCTTGACCCTGGTGGCTTACAAGGCCGAGACCACCACGGTTGATGTCACGGATGGCACATTAAACTCCACCGGAAATATTGCCTATGATTTAGACCTGACGGTTAATCCGGTAGCTGCCGCGTATCTGAAAATAACCGGCACCGGCACGATGAAGTCAGGCGCTTATAATGAGTTGGCCGTAACGGCCTATGATACCTATGGTAATGTGGCGACCGGTTATACCGGCTCGCATAACCTGACCTTCTCGGGTCCGACCGGCATCGGCGCCTATGAGCCGATTATAGACGCAATGACTATTTCTACGCCGAGGGATGTGGTCTTTGGGGCTGGTCAAACTGGAACCATTAACATGCAGGCATTTACGGTCGAGTATGCCGTGGCGGTTGAGGTAACCGATGGGACCATAAATTCTAATGCAGACCCGATATATGACCTGGACCTGGATGTTAATCCGACATATCTGCAGGTGACCAATGCCGGGCCGGCCACGATTAACGCCGGGGCTGAAAAGCAGTTAAGGGTAACCGCGTATGATTATTACAGTGCCGTGGCCGTAAATTATGCCGGCTCCAAGAACCTGACCTTCTCAGGCCCGAACGCCATCAACGGCAATACACCGACGATAGAAGGCGTGAATATCGGGTCGCCGGTAAATGATGTTCCATTTACGGCTGGCGTATCAGACCTTGATGTCTTGACCCTGATTGCCTACAAGGCCGAGACGATAACGATTAATGCCACCGACGGCGTATCAGACTCCACAACGGCCACGCCATATGAGTTAATTGTCAATCCGGCCGCAGCGGATTCATTGGCTTGGACGACTCAACCGACACTCTCGGCTGTGTCTGGCGCGACCATGGATGCATTTACAGTTACTGTCCGGGATGTCTATACCAATCTTGTCCCCAGCGTGACCGTGTTTATTACCGCGACTAACCCGGCGCTGGCCGTATATCAGGGCGGCTCAGCCGTCGCGGACTATGCCACAGCGAGTAGTGACTCTAATGGAATAGCCACATTTGATACCATCAGTATGAATCAATCCGGGACCGGGTATCAGTTTACGGCAACCTGCGGCGCGGCGGCTCCGGAAAATTCAGGCTCCTTTGAGATTATCTCGGGTGATGCCGTTTATTTAAAGGTCACCGGCTCGGCCACGATGAATGCCGGAACTTCCAATGAGTTGACCGTAACCGCCTATGATACCTACGGCAATGTAGCAACTTCTTATACAGGTCTAAAGAACCAGACATTCTCCGGACTCAATTCTGTTGGTGGTAATATACCGACAGTGGAGGGAGATTTGGTCGGCACTACAATATCTGTTAATTTTACCAATGGCCAATCAGCTGCCAATGCAGAAACACTGGTTGCCTATGCGGCAGAAACTATTGAGGTAAATGTCAGCGATGACTTCCTCCTTTCATCAGGCAATGGGTTGGCCTTGACGGTCAATCCGCTATCCGCTGATTCATTAACCTGGGTAACCCAGCCCCAGACCGTAACTGCCGGTGAGACTATGCCCGCATTCACAGTCAGGGTTCAGGATACGTATGGCAATAATCTCCAGGGCGTGGCCGTATCAGTAACTACTACTGATAGCACGCAGGTGGTCTATCAGGCCGGCACAGCCGTAGCGGATTATGCTACAGCAAATAGTGATACCAATGGAATAGCGACATTTAATACTATCAGTGTAACTCAGGGAGGAGCCGGATATATATTCAGGGCATCCAGCGGCGTGGCGCCGACTGCTGATTCCGGCGCCTTTAGTATTGTAATTCCCGGGTCCTGGTCAGAAACGGTTTTCACCGCCGGCGTATTTACTAATACCATTACTACCACCGGCGCGGCCGATGTGAATCTGGCCTTGACCTCAGCCACCTTTAGCGAGACGTTTTCTTCAGCCGCTTATCAGGATTGGAGCGCAAACTCGGCTGACTGGAATACCGTATCCGGCACGCTCAAATTACAGGCCACAAATATGTGGGGTTGGGCGCCTACAACTTCCGGCGCGCCATCGGCCAGAGACAATCAATCAGCGGTCTGGACCGGCTCCAAAATGATTGTCTGGGGCGGGTATGATGCCGGCGGTGGCACGAATACCGGAGGGGTTTATAATCCGACCACTGACTCCTGGGGCACAGCACCGACCACTGCCGGCGCGCCAACGGCCAGATACGGCCACTCTGCGGTCTGGACCGGCACCCGGATGATTATCTGGGGCGGGTATGATACTGGTGCCGCAAACACCGGCGGGGTATATGACCCGGAAATTAATTCCTGGGGCACAGCGCCTACCACTACCAACGCGCCCGCGGCCAGACGATACCACACCGCGGTCTGGACCGGCACAAAAATGATTGTTTGGGGCGGATATAATGCCGGCAACAGCAATATAAACACCGGCAGTATATATGACCCGGTATTGGATACCTGGACCGCGATTACGACTACCGGAGCCCCCTCGGCCAGAAACCACCACTCAGCGGTCTGGACCGGCACCAGGATGATTGTCTGGGGCGGTGATGATGGTGCTTACACGAACACCGGCGGTGTATATGACCCGACCACTGACTCTTGGGGCACAGCGCCTACAACTACCAGCGCGCCATCGGCCAGAGGCAATCTCTCCGCGGTCTGGACCGGCACCCGGATGATTATTTGGGGCGGGTATGATACTGGTGCCGCAAACACCGGAGGGGTATATGACCCGGCAGCAAATACCTGGGGCACAGCGCCTACCACTACCGGCGCGCCCACGGCCAGATACTATCACTCCATGGTCTGGACCGGTACCAGGATGATTGTTTGGGGCGGTGATGCTGGAGGTAGAACTAACACAGGCGGAATATATGACCCGGTTGCAAACTCCTGGGGTATTGCGCCTACGACTACCAATGCGCCATCAGCCAGAATCAACCATTCCGCGGTCTGGGCCGGCGACCGGATGATTGTTTGGGGCGGATGGGATGCTGGTGGTTTTAAGAATGATGGTCTAATGTATTATCCAATAACTAATACCTGGGTTCCGATTACGACCACCGGCGCGCCAGCGATTAGAGCATTTCACTCCGCGGTCTGGACCGGGACAAAGATGATTGTCTGGGGCGGATATGATAATGTTCGCTTGAACACCGGCGGGATATATGACCCGGCCACTGACTCCTGGACTACGATGACGACTACCGGCGCTCCATCTAACAGAGCCGATCAATCCGCGGTTTGGACCGGTACCCGGATGATTGTCTGGGGCGGATATGATGGCACTACTCGCTTTAACACGGCCGGGGTTTATGACCCGGCAACTGACTCTTGGGATACAACCAATTATTCCAATTTAAGAAATGGTACCGGCGCACCTACGGGTCGGCAAAACTCGTCAGCGGTCTGGACCGGTACAAAGATGATTGTCTGGGGTGGATCTGATGGTGTTCGCTTGAACAGCGGCGGGGTTTATGACCCGGCTACTGACTCCTGGGGTGCTACACCGACAACTACCGGCGCGCCATCGGCCAGATACTATCACTCCGCGGTCTGGACCGGCACAAATATGATTATCTGGGGTGGCGACAGCAGTGGCCGCACGAACACAGGCGGGGTATATGACCCGCTGGCTGATACCTGGGTTGCCACTACGACGCTTACTGGCGCGCTGTCGGCCAGAGATAGCCACTCCGCGGTCTGGACCGGCGCTCGGATGATTGTCTGGGGTGGAAGTGATGCTGGTGGTAGGATGAACACTGGCGGGATATATGACCCGGGTTATGTCCAATCCGGATTCGCCCAATCACTGAAGCTGAACACCGGCGCCATGCAGATTACCAAGGCCACCTTAACCGTTACCGCGACTATCCCGGCCAATACCGCCATAACTTATGAGCTAACGGCCAATGCCGGAATAAACTGGTATAGCGTTACACCGGATGTGGAATTCACATTCCCGGTCAGCGGCACTGATCTGAGGTGTCGGGCAAACCTATCTAACTCTGACCGCTTTCTAACCCCGTCTATTGACGGATTAAATGTTAGTTATTACCCGGTTAGTTACACCAGTTCCGGCACCTATACATCCGCAGTCATTCCGCCCAGCGGAACGATTACCCAGTGGGGTGTTTTGACATTCACCTCAAATGCCCCGGTTAATACGACATTTACGGTGGATGTCTTGAATGAAGCCGGTGATACGGTCTTGTTGTCCGGTGTGGCAAGTGGCGGTAGTTTATCCTCTATTAATGCGACTACTTATCCGAGAATCCGGCTCAGGGCTAATTTCGCCACGACCGACACAATGGTTACCCCCACCCTGAGTAATTGGATTGTGGATTATATGTATATACCTGAGTAGGAACCGCAGTAACCGCGTTAACGGTGGCTTAGCGAATCCAGTGGGGCAGCGGATTGAATTAATTATGTAGGGTTTACTGCGCGTACAATTTACGGGTATGATATCCCTATTGGCTTTTGCTAGCTTCCTTGGCGCCTTCCTCTAATAACCTCTTAATATTTCATTTGACATTTACACTTAATTAAAGTATGATAACGATATGTTTAATAAAACACCTAAGGATGTCAAAGGATTAAGTAATCTGATATTCCAATTAAGTAATTTACCCGGCTTAGGCGAGCGCTCGGCCGAGCGCATGGCCTTTCATATCCTGAAGATGCCGGCCGAGGCGCGTCAGGCGCTGGTTGAATCAATCAGTTCGGTCAAGGACATCAGATTCTGCTCCAAATGCTTTAATCTGGTCGGTCTGCCTACCGTCCCAGCGGGGCAGGTAGGCGCCGGGTCAGACGGGCTATGTGATATCTGTTCGGATAGTTCGCGCGACCGGGCGGCTATCTGCGTGGTCGAGCAGTCAGAAGACCTCTGGAAGATAGAGAAAACCGGGGCCTATCGGGGTTTATACCATATCCTCCAGGGCGTGATTTCGCCCCTGGATAATAAAGGCCCGAATGATATTACCTTGCGCCAGTTAATCCAGCGGGTCAAGGCTGATAAAACCAGGGAATTAATCCTGTCCACCAATCCGACCGTGGAGGGCGATAATACGGCCCTGTACATCCAGCGGGAACTAAAATCACTGCCCGTAAAAATCACCCGCCTGGGCCGGGGCATTCCGGCCGGCAGTAATATTGAGTATCTCAATAAGTCTGTGTTAATTGACGCCTTGAGAGAGCGAAAAGAACAAGTCTATGACGCTTGAAAGTCCGATAAATACAGGAAAGTATAAAATTAGCCACCAAGACACAAAGGCACAAAGAAGAAGGACTAATTTACTCTTGGTGGCTTCGTGGCTTCTGGCGCCAAAGCGCCATGGCGCCCTTACCCGTTCGGGGTTCTCGCTCAGAGAACCCGTCAGGGTTCGTGGAGTGGCGCTCAGTGGCAGAAAGTACGAAGTTTTCCTGAAAAATTTATGACGCCTGAGAAAAACCCGTATCATTTTAGGACCGAGATGCACCACAGGCTGGAGCAGCGGCTCAAGCTGTCTTTCCAGCTAATCCAGAATCTGGATATCCTTCTTTTACCGACCATTGAATTAGAGGCGCGGATTAATCAGGAATTGGAACAAAACCCGACCTTAGAGATATCGGATGGCTCGGAATCAGCCCGCTCAGGCGAGTCAGAATCCGGTGATGCCGAATCCGGCCCGGCCCGGCTGGCGCCCGTCCCGGAACCGCCATCAGCCGATGGTAGTTCGCCGGATACGGTTACGGAAATATTGGACCGGGAACGGGATTATACCTTCAGGAAGAATTACCGGGGAATGGGGGATATCACGGATGCCAAAATAGAGGCGATGCAGAATACGCCGGACCGGCCCGAGAGCCTGCAGGATTATCTCTATTTCCAGTTTCTGCTCATGGATTTATCCGAGTCAACCAGGATGCTCGGCAAGAATATCATTTATAATATCGGAGACGACGGGTTTCTGAAAACGCCGCTGGCCGATATCGCCGGGACTAATGGCGTGGCCTTAGAGGCGGCTGAAAAAGTCCTGGGAATTATCAGGAAGCTCGACCCGCCCGGCGTGGGTTCGCGAAATCCGACCGAGTGCCTGCTGATGCAGTTATCGGAGCACGACGGCAACTTTGAGCTGAAAAAACTGTTAATCAGCCAATATCTGGAACGGCTCCAGCCCAATAAGTTATCCGATATCGCCAAGGAATTAAATATACCGCTGGATGAGCTTGAGCAAGCCATGGACGAGATTAAAGCGCTCAACCCCCACCCGGCCGCCGGGTTTTCATCCGAGGATATTCCCTATATTGTTCCGGATGTGATTATCGCCAAGATTGAGGATAATTATGAGATAAAGATTCAGAGCGAGTATTTTCCGTCCCTGGTCATCAGCCATTATTATCGCCAGATAATCGCCGATAAAAACGCCGATAAGCAAACCAAGGATTTTATCCGGGATAAGATTAACGCGGCTAATGGGCTGCTCCAGTCGATTCAGTTAAGGAAAATCACCCTCCGGCAGGTGGCCGCCCAAATTCTGCTCGCGCAGCGCGATTTCTTTGATAACGGACTGGAACACCTCAGGCCCATGATGATGCGCGATATGGCTAAAAAACTCGGCGTCCATCTTTCAACGGTCAGCCGGGTAGTGGCGAATAAATATGTCCAGACGCCGCATGGGGTCTTCAGCATGAAGTTCTTTTTCTCGAGCACGGCCGAAGGCTCCGAGGGGGGCGCCTGCGCCCAGCCGGTTATTCTGGCCGCCACCAGGCAGATTATAGAAAATGAAGATAAAGCCCATCCGTTAAGCGATATCAAGATAGCTGCGTTGCTCAAGGCCAAGAATTTCACCGTTTCACGCCGGACGGTGGCTCTTTATCGCGAAATGCTTGAGATACCTAATCACAGCCAGCGGCGAAAATCAGAATCTTAAATAAATCAAATAATAATAAAAAAGATGAACCGGGCGGCCATTTATTTCGTTTAATAGTGTATGATGATAGAGACAGAACTTAACCAGGCGCGGGCCAAACTGGCCGGGCTTAAGGCCGAGATAAAACGCCTGATTGTCGGTTACGACGAGGTCATTGACCAAATTATTATCGGGCTCTTATCCGGCGGGCATATCCTGCTGGAAGGCGTTCCGGGCATCGGCAAGACGCTCCTGGTCAAGACCCTGAGCCAGGCGCTCGGGCTGGGGTTTTCACGCATCCAGTTCACCCCGGACCTGATGCCGGCGGATATTACCGGCACCAATATTATTACTGAAGATAATGACGGCCGTAAAACATTCCGGTTTCAACCCGGGCCGGTTTTCAGCAATATTATCCTGGCTGATGAGATTAACCGGGCCACGCCCAAGACCCAATCGGCCCTGTTGGAGGCTATGCAGGAACTGGCCGTTACGGCTG
>Ga0208373_1005860_pt1 | contig 10028 bp, 9 predicted proteins | sample RifOxyC2_FD_184036 | JGI IMG/M metagenome (GOLD analysis project Ga0208373, IMG submission 184036) | Soil microbial communities from Rifle, Colorado - Rifle Oxygen_injection C2 (SPAdes) | ecosystem: Environmental > Terrestrial > Deep subsurface > Rock core/Sediment | place: Rifle, Colorado... | reverse complement strand
AATAACCATCTTCTGCCCCTCCAAACACCGAAACAGGAACATTCGTTCCGTAATGATCTTGCCGAATGGTGTCATTCCCGCAAACAAGATCCCGCTTTGTGGTGATGACTAGTGCGAGGGGCTGTTGGCCGTAAACTGTTGGCTGTGGGCCATTTAAAACAATTTATACTGTGCGGGTTCTGCGGGGTTTTCTGACATGGTCTTGGTCGCCTGTCTTTTATTGTACGGGGTCCACTTGACCTTGACTTCCTTGATGGCGGGTCCAAAACGCGATCGGAACATGACCTGGCCATTTTTGATGCCGTACTCAAAGACCTCTTTGGTCACCTCAACATCTTTGAGGCAATATTTTTTAAGTTCGTCCCAACGACCTTCCTGATAAAAACGAATCGCGTCCAAGCCAGTGGCAATTTTTCCAACCCCCAGGGTCGCTTGCGCCACGGCATCAAGACCAATACGGTGACCGATGATTTTTTGCAGATCGAGCATGATGTCGAAGCAGGGTAATTTTTTGACATCGACCGAGAGGTAGGGTTGCAAAACAGGCATGTCAAAATAAACGTGATTGAAACCCACAATCAAAGACGCATCAATGAGGAGATTCTGCAGGGCGCCAAAATCTTTTTCCAAAAACGTGGAATAGGTGTCGGTCTCGTATTGATAAACCCCCACAACGGAGATGCCCAGTTTATCGAGCGCGTTGCGGCCACCCACTTCTTCGAAGGTTCTTTTGGTTTCGAGGTCCAAGATGATGCGTTTGTCGGTCATAAATTTGCGTTGATCGACGATCGTGGATCGTGGATCGTTTGTGCCCTAGAGGGCATGAATCGAAATCAGCTCAAAGCGCAAAGGAAAACGAATATCGAATCATGAACAAAGAACAAGGAATTTCGAAGTGATGGTCATTCCAGCGATCCTTCGACTTTGCTTAGGATGGTGAGCTTGTCGAACCAAAGCTGAAATCCATGTTTACATTAATTCTGGATCCCTGCCTTCGCAGGGATGACATATTTCGACATTCGACATTCCTTGTTCGATACTCAATATTCATTTCTCTTTGAGCTTTGAGCCATCAACAGTCCCCGTTCTCTCGCCAGCTCATATAATAACTGAATGGCCCTTTGCCCTTCCTCCCCCATCTCCAGCGTTCGCTCATTGGCGTACCAGCGCAAATACTGATCGGCCTCGTCAGTGGTCATGTCGCGTTTGAACCCTCGCGCGTAATCTCTGGCCTCCTCGGGGTGATTCAGTGCGAACTGGATACTTTGCTTTTGCAGATTTGACAAATCAGAAATGATTTTTTCACCCAAGGACCTTTTGATGGCACTCCCGCCCAAAGGCAATGGCAAATCACCAGCCAGCCCATGCCAGACATCGATGAGCGACAAGATCCGGGTCAGTCCCATTTTTTGATACTGCAACTGTCCTTCGTGAATAATGAGTCCTGCGTCAACGCGACCTCCGAGCACAGCCGGAATGATTTGATCAAACGGCATGACCAGATAAGTCAATCGGGGCTCGAATATTTTCAGCAACAGCAAAGCCGTGGTCAACTCACCCGGTACGGCAACAACGTGTTTGAAAAGTTGATCCGGAGAAATGTTTTTTTTTGCCACCACCAACGGCCCATAATCTTTTTCGGCAAATGAGGCCCCACTGGAGGTCAACACATAACGATCGGTCACGTGGGCATAGGCGTGAAGGGACAATGCCGTGATGTCGTAGACCTCATCTTTAGCGAGCTGATTGAGCTGTTCAATGTCATGCCGTTCAATCTGGAATTGGTATTGAGCAGAAGCCACAAGACCGTGCTTGAGGGCCCAGAACATAAACGCGTCATCGGAATCAGGGCTATGGGCGATTTTGATCAACACGCAGACCAAAGACCAAAGACCAAAGACCAAAGTCAAGAGAATTAGGTCGACGAAAATTAAGGCCACCTCTAAGAACCCCCTTAACAAGAGGGGGCAGGGGGAGTTGTCGTCTGGCAACCTGAATTTCGATCCACGATTCTCGAACCACGATTCACGATTCTCATTACGTCACCGGGTAGTCGTAGAATTCATCAAGAGGAACCATGATGTAGCCATTGGGGCACTTTTTGGGAGGAACACTATCTTCTCCGGTCTCTTCTTCGTTGGGAACATTAGTCACCGGGTAATCGTAAAACTCAGACAAGGGCATAATCTCAAACGCGTTGGGACATTTTTTGGGAGGGACTCTATCTTCCCCCACTTCTTTTTCATTGGGAAGACTGGTGACCGGGTAATCATAGAATTCGGCAAGTGGGAGCATGATCAGACAGTTGGGGCAATCCAATATTTCTTCGGCGTGTACTGTTTGTTCTTGGCCCAACACAGCCAATGCCATTAAAACGAGTACCGATAACATCAAACGCCCTGTTTTATGAATATGATTTTTCATAACATCTCCTTCTCGTTGTCTTAACGACCCTCAAACTCACACCACATAACAATGCAAGCTCGATGCCACGCACAAAAAGAACATCGTAACCAAACGAAATAGCATGAAATTTTTTTTAATATGTATTTTGGAACAAAGTCAGAAAGAACGACAAATGTATTTCTATCGAAACAGCAACGGCGAGAATCTCATTTTTGTGTGTTTGCGGGCCAGCGGACCAAAACACACCGGTACAGGTCAAATAGAATTGTGGGACACCCGACCCAACTCAAAAATATCACTGGATGTCTGGGGCAAATACTATTATACTACTAATTATTGATATTAGTATCAAACTGGTTTGTGTTGGTAAAAAGCAATCACTGTTGCCGAACAACAGTACATATTTATGAAAGTCCCCAGCCGATTACCGAACGTCGATGCCGTTTTTGCGCGCATTCTCAAAACGAAACCCGCCGCTGAAACAACCCGACTTCTCGCCGCCATCGATGTGGTGGATGCGAAGGGTCGTTATCTCCACTGGGAGAAACTGAAACACATACCCCCTGTAGAAAACCTCACCAGCGAAGAATGGTGGGCTTTTACCAAAATCAAAAGACGCAGTCTGTTTCAAGTCCTGCCGCAGTTGACCGACGCGGCAGGAAAACCCTTTCAGCTACTGATCACGCCTGCCATCATACAAACCCTGTTTTTTCTAGAACACCCCTTCGATCAGCTCAAGGGCTCTCTCGCACACAAAAAAAAGACAGCACAACAATCACTCATCGATGAAGCCATCAGTTCCAGCCAGCTCGAAGGAGCCTCCACCACGCGTCACATCGCCAAAGAGATGTTGGCTCAAAACCGTCCCCCAAAAAATCTGAGCGAGCAGATGATCCACAACAACTATCAGGCGATGCTGTTCATCCAGGACATGAAAGAGGAAGACCTGTCTGTCGGCATCATCAAAGAACTGCAACGAATTCTGACCAGAGATACGCTAAGTCATAAAAAAAAATCGGGCCAGTTTCGCACGTCTGAAGATCGCGTTGATGTGGTCGATATGTTTGGCGAAGTCCTGCACGAGCCGCCTGAAGCCAAGAGATTATCAACCCGTCTGAATCGTTTGTGCGCCTTCGCGAACAATAACAATAATGATAATAACTCTCGTTTCATGCACAGCATCATCAAAGGAATCATTCTGCATTTCATGCTGGCATATGAACACCCCTTCGTTGACGGAAACGGCAGGACTGCCAGGGCCCTATTTTATTGGCACTGCGCCAAGCACCACCAGGCGCTAATGCAATATCTTTCCATATCGCAAATCATTCGGACAGCCCCGGTGCAATACGGAAAGGCTTTTTTGCATACCGAAACCGACGACAACGATCTGACCTATTTCGTTCTTCAACAGCTTGAAGTCATTACGAAGGCACTTCATCTGCTGAGAGAGAATTTGAATAGCCTGTTGCAGGAAAGCCTGCGAACAAAATCTCTGGCATCCCGTACGGCATTACTGATAACCTCTTTAAACCAGCGACAGGTCGCATTGGTGCAACACGCCCTGCGGCATCCCTGTTACGTGTATCAGATCTCTGAGCACCAGACTTTGCACGGCATCGTTTACGAGACAGCGCGTACCGACCTGTTGGAATTGTCTGATCGTTTCAAATATTTAAAAAAAATGAAACACGGAAAAAAATTCGTCTTCACCGCCATTAAAAGCCTGAAAGATAAATTGAAGGGTTAACGTGAAGTCCTCAACTGGTACAACCCGGCATGGTTGCACAAGAACCGTCAAAACAAGAATCGAAAAAACATCCTATCATGTGCTGTATTAAGATACAAAGTCTCTACGAATGATATGGTCGCTTGCAAAAATGGACTGGGGAAACAAACTGTGTTAGGGAGGGTCAGACCACCCGTTTTCCCGGAGACCCTCATTCGACCACACAATCAACAATCACCACCCACATGTCATCATTCCCGTTCGGGGTTTTCTTGTTGCCTTCTTCTGCTCGCCGTGAGCTTTTGCGCAATCTTTTTACCAACAACCCCCGCACAAGCGAAGTTACTGCAGAATACCGAGAAAAAGTTTTTTCCGGTCCCCGTGTTCGAAACCCGTCCCGACGAAGGCCAAACGTACGGACTCATGCCTGTTGTCCTTTTTTCCGAAAAAGAGTCCCAAGCCATCTCCCTCATCCTGGCCACCATCGGGCAATACAACACAGTTGTTCACGCCAGCGGCGCGGTGGCATTGTATTATTATCCGCATCCCGTAAAAAATCCGGAAGAGGTCTTTGATTTTTATTTTGAATTCGCCCAGAAGGTCTACCGCGAGACCACACTCCACTACAGCAATCCCAACCTGACGGAACACATCTTTGTGGATGGCAGTTTTCTCTGGCTGGAAACACCGTTCGGCAGATTTTATGGATATGGTCCAGAAACCTCGTCTGTTGCCGAAAGCAGTTTCACCTCGAAGAACCTGAAATCGCGAATCACGTTCGGATATTTTGTGTTGCCCAAGCTCCGCGTGAACCTGACCGAACAAATTGCCTCCACGAGCCTTTCCGCAGGCATCATTCCGGACACGGCAGATACACTCGCCTCGTTTGCCGGCACGACAGGGGTCGTTGACAACACCTCCCTGCTTCACTCCCTTTCCCTGACTTATGATACACGACCCAGCGGCATGAACAGTCAAACGGGTGTCCTGCTTGAAGGCACGTATTTTTTTGCGATCCCCGGTCTGGTTTCCACAGACACCCTCAACGGATTTTCTTTGCAGGCAATTGGTCTCCTGCCCTGGAAAAACAAAAAAATGGTCTCCGCCCTGAGATTTTTTTTGCAGGACATGTTCGGCAAGGATATCCCCTTTTATATGCAATCATCGTTGGGGGGGCCGAACGAATTGCGCTCTTACGTCCCCGGGCGATTCACCGATACGGGCAAGGTGATCCTGAGCGCGGAACACAGATTTCATGTGTTGTCGGCCAAGGTGTTTCACGTCCCCCTTCAGCTCCACATCGATCCATTTGTCGAATTCGGACGCGTGTTTTCACACGTGGGCGACTTTGGTTTTGATCATTGGCAACCCGTTGTGGGCATTGGTTTGCGGGGCAAGGTCCCCCCGAACGTGGTCGCGCGCGTTGATGCCGCCCTCGGCAGAGAGGGCTACAGCGTCTACACGATGCTGGGCTTCGCGTTTTGAAAATCGCTGGGGGCTAACCTCATCACATTGTTAACCCTGTCCTGCGTTGTCAGGTCCTGTCCTATCACCTCACTGTAAGCGCGAAATGTTATTTCCTGCAATCAGGCATTGGTATACAATGGAGCTGTGTATCCAAGGTCTCCTGCGCTGAATGATCAGCAATGGCGATCAAAGGAGCTTCATGGCTGTTGACCCAACCCGAATTCCTCCCGCTACAGATCGCACCTCCCCCCTGTTAGAGGACAACGACAAAGGCGTAGCAAATACGCACGATACGGGAGATATTACCCCAACCTCAACCGATACCACCGAGAAAACAAGACCCATTGGTGACAGTGAATACGTAGGGGATGCCCCTCCTTCTCTCTTTGAGCCCGATGACCTTGGTCCGCTCTATGAAGTCAGTGAACAGCAGTATGCCCTGATTTTCAGCCTCTCCAATCCCGATACCGGCCTCTCTCCTATCCAAATTTTTCAACGCGCGTACATGGATTTCAATCCGGAATTTGATCCAGACGCTGGCAACAAACCGGTTGCTTTAGATCATGACGAACGGGACCTCGGGGTCACAAATCACTACGGCATCGTCAGCGACGGTTTTGTTGGCCCAGAAACGGCGGAGGCACTGGAAGACTGTCTCGATGATATCCAGCGGGACGGAGGGTTCGCGATTTCGCCTCGATGGGAACACATTTTGCCGCAAAGCCTAAGAGATAATATGACCGAGAAGGGGGTAGTCGAAATGGAGACGACACCCTCACTGCCCTACAGCGGTTTGTCAACTAACCTGTTCGCTTCGCAGGCTAGAAAGAGTCGTCCTGAGGATCCTCCCGAACAAGAGTCAGGAAACAGACCAGCTCAGACCTCAAAAACAACTGGAAACACCCCACCAGAGCAAACCACTCAAAAGAAAGCGGAGTCACCCCACAAGACTGCAAAGACGACTGTCAGCGAACCAGTCGACCCAACCAAGTTCAAACCCACACAACAACAGGCCCTCGATATCGTGAAAAATTTTGTCTTCAGCGATTTTTCCAACCCGGGCAATATTTCACGCGCACTGCAAGTGCTGACCCTCGAAGCGAACCCAGCAATCAAGGAAAAGTTCAACAAATTTGAGAAGGCCTTCCTGCAGTATTCAGCTTTCGAAAAAACCCCTCCTCATCTGGTAACAGCTTATGACCGGTTCATTGAAGAAAACTATGACCTGCTTTACCCTGCCTCTGAATTTGGTTCAAGTTTCTGCGATGTGAGTTATACCCATCAAACATATGAATGGATGTCGCAATTGGTTTCGTCTGTGTACCATCAACGCAGGGTCCCCGAAGAATATTATCCTCTAATCAGGGAACTGGTCACATTAGTCGAAACAACAGAGGTTACAGAAAGTTCGCTGGAAGGTTTGGGGATAGAACCTTCCGAAACCTACACACCCTATCAGCAGTACCTGATGTATTTCGAAACCCTATGGATGGATATCGTCGGCAGGTATCAACAGGAGCTTGATCAAATCCCCCGAGAAACCCAATTGGCCAGCGTGCGCGAACGATTTGGGGCTCAGCATATGTTCGGCAAATGGCAAGACCTCAGGACCAAAGCCGAAGCCGCAATGGACGCCAACAAATAGAATTAAAAATCAAACCCGCACCCCTTTACGGCAACTTCACCAACCCCATCATCCGGGCGATGGAGAGCAAGATTTTTCTATCCTCGGGATGAGCGGGCACACGAACAGCTGAATCTGATTTACGGACGGACAACACACAGGAAACGATGCGGCCCTGCCCACGATCCAGCAAACCCCAAAAACTGCGTTTTGATCTCTCCTCCAAAAATTTTAGGGAGAGGTTGCTGGAAAAACTCCCGTCATCGAGCGACTTCACCTGCCATTGCAGGGAATCCCGCCTATCGGATTCCAGGGTAATCCCTGGCTTGACCGTGGCATAATACAACAAACCTTCCACAATTTTGACAAAGCTCTTTGGCTCAACTGCTCTGGTAAAACTAAAATGAATGTCTACAACACCATCGGGACCCTCAATCAATTGGGTCTCAACCAGCTGGTCAATCTCGTTCATAAATAAAGGTTGGGACGGTGCTGTAACCCGGTACGGCTTGGGCAACTTGGGCATCTCCAAGGCAACCGCAACGGGCCTCGCCTGCTGATCACCTGAAGGGACTGCCGTTTGAGCCTCTGTCTGTGCCATGGGTTGGGGAGCAACAAACGCGGTCCCTTCCTTGAATTCGCTACCCGAAATGGTAAAGGCACTATCACTATCACATATTTCAGGCTCCATATAATCACCAATATCAACATCATCCGGAGCGTCTTCGACTGGCGCTTGTAATTGAAATGCTCCCAATGGCAAGGCCACGGCTGTAGGAGCAACCCTCCCTCCAAAATTAAGCGGTATCGACTGGCTGAATAAACCCACTGCTGTCATAAAATTCCTTCCTTTTCAATAAACCCCAAAAAACGGGTCCGCCTTTTACTACACTTTCTATGCAAATCACAAGAGGGAATTTCAGTGGGAAGTAATGCGTCAATCGTAGGCGCAGTTTGACTTTTGGGGTGATACGGGAAGCTATTATTTTGACGCGGCCTGCGGAGCAAGCCCTGCTTGCGAAGAGCGGCAAAAAATAGCGACCCGGAGCAGGACCCGAAAAGTCAAACCGCGCCATTGAGTGACCGGTTTCAGTGGAATTTTATGTAATGGGTAATGAGTTATGCGTTATGGGTGTCCAAAATATTGCGCAAATGTGTGATTTTTTGGACAGAACAACCATACATTTGCACACATAGAAAAAACATGATCATGACTCCCTCATTTTTATCTAATGATATCAATCCAAAAAAAATTAATTAGAATTGGCACAACCCTTGCTTCTATCTTATTTCATGAATACCGCAGACATCCTGTCACAATTTCAAACGGCCTATTATTCACCCGCCAGATGTGATGAACATCAGTGGCAGAACACGCAAGAGGGACTGACCACACAAGCAGATTCCATAAGAGAAAAGGAACTTGTTGCCCTACTAAATCAGTCTTTGAGCGACTTCGCCATCTCTCCAGAGGAACAGGATCAACTCAGAAAAAAATTCTTTCTCTCCACCACGTTGAGACCAAAATTGTGGCAAGGCCTGCTGACCTCAACCCCGGCCACGTGGACTGATTGGGCCATCGGTTATTTCAATGCCAAAACAAGAAGCACTCACAGACTCGACGCAGAAGACACTGCTCTGGTGCGCACGCTGTTCTCAATCCCTTCTGTCCAGCTCTCGGCTGATGCGCTCGCTTTGCTAACCACAACCCTTTATTCCACAGAGAGTGATCTGGTTCAAAGTGCCTGGAACCACCTAGCTTCACTGGGTCCCGTGGCCCATGAATACGCAAAAGACCTCGTTTTGGCCTCACTCTTGGTTGATGAACAAATCGTTGTCCCCAAACGGGACGTCTTTGGAATCACTGCGCAAGAAGAAACAGATATTCTGATTGATTTTTTAGAGACCGTCACTCAAGCCAACCTGCAAGAAAACAGCTCACTCATCAAGCGATTGGGCACGACCGGTGAAGCCCCGTCACAACAAGTAAGCATCGCCGCTGACAACGCATTCATCCGGCTCGCCGAAACGGGTTTGGATGATCCCACGTTGTCAGGTTCGGTATTGGATGCTTTTCAAACCCTGTTGCTGTCACCCATGGCCGCGTTAAGCAAACCGCAACAACTGTATGTGGTGCAATCCACAAAAGACATGATCCTGGCTCATCCTGAGACAGGCCCAAAGGGGCTCGAAATCATACGCTTTGCCATAAAACAACAAGATGTGGACATCAGATTTACTGCCATGCAGTGCTTGGCCCTGTGTTGTTCCCTCGATCAAGACCAGATCACTTCTGAAATCAGGGACATGATCAATGATGCCAGCACAGATATTCGTGTTGAGGCCCTGACTATTCTGGGTGACTGGGCCACCGCGGACAATAATTTTTGCCTCACTATCCTGCCAACTTTTATTGCCGGTCTCGAGGATGCCGTGGCGATCATACGGGAGACCTCTGCCATGAACTTGGAAAAGCAAGGCGCACGCGCGCAGTCCGCTATGAAGACTATTGAAAAACGTTTGACCAATGAAGAAACAGACCCCTACGTCCGGTCCGCTCTGATCGAAGCCGTCAAACAGATTGCTCCAGCAGAATTGGCAAAAATTGAACTCAAGATTGAGCGAATGAAAAAGTCACAAATGCTCAAACAGGAACAGGACAAAAGAATTGCAGAGGGTTCTGGTGTGATAGCGGCCATGTCTGATGCCGATTATCTGAACAGCAATGAACTCCCAGACGAGGTTACGGCAGGCATAGGAGGGCTCATTGGAGCCAGAGGCGTTCAATTTGGCAGTGGCGGG
>Ga0208373_1005859_pt1 | contig 10028 bp, 9 predicted proteins | sample RifOxyC2_FD_184036 | JGI IMG/M metagenome (GOLD analysis project Ga0208373, IMG submission 184036) | Soil microbial communities from Rifle, Colorado - Rifle Oxygen_injection C2 (SPAdes) | ecosystem: Environmental > Terrestrial > Deep subsurface > Rock core/Sediment | place: Rifle, Colorado... | reverse complement strand
TAATTTTGTGCTGGCGGCATCTAGATGTTTGGTTAATTCAACATCTTGAAAAACAGGGGCGCTGCCGCAACGTGAATTAGCACAGCCTGATTCTATTTTATGGTCACGTGATAAATGAAACTGCATTGAATTTAATTTGATCCATCCTTGATGATTGCTTTCCGTGACATCGCCCGCAATGCCGTTGATGTTCATATAAAGTGCCATAAAGCCTCCTACTAGTAATTTTTCTGGTGATCTTGTAAGAATTTTAGCGCAATGAAAATATAATTCAATACAGGGTATTTACGGATAAACGGCTCTTTTAGCAATCAACTTTACTGCCATTACTTGAAATGATAAACTTTAGTGATGAATAAAAAACTTTATGCTTTTGGTGCGCCGATTAAAGATTTCTTAAAACTGCCCGATCCATTTTTTTCTTATTGGAAAAGTTTTTGAAGAATCGCTGATATGAAAAAACTTTTTATTTTCTATTTTTTATTTTTCGTTATGGCTATTGCGCAATCTGTTTTTGCTTCGGCAAAAACTCATGCCTCTGATTATATTCCTCAGCTTAATCCTCATCCAAAATATTTTATGACGGTAAAAGGCAAAGTTGATCCAGCGTTAAAAAATAAAATCAAACTCATTTGGATTGCCACGTATTACACCACTAACAATCAATGCCGAAAAGTTTTTGACAATGGAAAAGATTCTTTTGAGCGGCAAAAAAATGAGGCATATCCTGTTGTGTTAAATAAAAATTCTAGCTATGTATTGAATATTCCTTTAGATAAATATCTGCCGGGTTTTTGTATCTGGAAAGCATTAGATATCAGCTACAAAATAATTTTAGCAAACGGGCGAACAATTTATGATACCAGCACAGGCGTGTCATTCACTTTAGTTCATCCGTCAAATATCAAGAAAGTCACACAAGTTTGGCGATGTAATGATTCAAATTGCTCGCTGATTACAGACAGTCTGCATCATTTATTTAATCGTCCATTGCATCGGCAGCAAAGTTATGAATATGAGTTGATCATCAAGAAATAAATTTTCGATGGAATAGGATGAAGTAAAAATTTTGTTTCTGTTTCAAATAAGCCGGGCGGATTGACGTCAACTTCCATTTTAATTTTAATTGATTGCATAGGATGAATACTTTTAACAATATCATTAGGCGCTTCAATAATAATGATATTTTTTTAACATTTGTTTTATGGAGTCATGCATAATTATTTCCTATTTTTAATATATTCATAAAGAAGTAAAAGAGGCGCATGTTTATATAGATTAGTTATTTCTTTAAGCGTTTTTAATTTAAATTTTAGCAGTAGACTTTCATCGATTCGTAGATAATGTATCAAATAATTTTCCATTTCTTTTAAATTATGAAGCGAATAGTTTCTATCTATTAAATAAATCTGATCGCAAAGTGCTTTTTCTGGCGTGGCAATTAAGAACGAATTATGTTTTGCCGGTGAATGTAGTGTAATTCCTATGGAATATTTTTTTGGATGTAAATAATAATATTTAAATTCACCTACGGAAGTTGAAAAAGATTTAATACGGATTTTCTTAATGTTTCGATCTTCATAAATGCCTCCAGTATGTCGATTATTTTCCGACATACTGGATGAAAAGGCAAGCAAAGGAAGCAGATAGGAATTTCATTCAATTATCCGTAAAACACCCGGATTTTTGATCCGAATTATTTTGCTAAGATATTTTTGCTAAACAGGAGAACAAGTAACCGCTTGTTCGTGTAATTCATCGTCTATAGGAGACTCACCGTGAAAAAGAAAGATAAATCAAAAATGCGCCAAATCTCCATTGGTATTCATCAAGCGAAATGTTTATCACTGCTTTTAACCGGGAAAACTGTTGAACAAACAGCAGAGATATTAAAAGTTCATCCTCGTACGGTTGATTTTCAGGTACAAAGATTATTAGTCATGATACAAGATTAACAGATTCTCACTCATTGTTTTTATATTTTACGTAACTATATAATACAAATGGTGGGGCAATCATTAAAAGCAATGCAATCAGCATAATCAATTCGTAACGCCACAAACTACCGACATGCACAATTGAAATCGGCACGAAGCTCACACTGATCGTTACGACTGCTGCTATTAAACCCAAGATTGATACAAACCACATGCCGCTATTTTTTTTACCCGGAATTTTATAAGGACGTTCACGGTTCGGCGATTTATAACGCAGCCAAATACCGGCTGCAAACATCAAGGCATACATCAGCATATAAAGTTCTGCGGTTAAAGCAGTTAAAAGCCAAAATGCACCGTTGATGGAAGGAATCAAAAGAAAAGTAGAACTTAAAATACTGACCAGAATTGCTTGATAAAAAAGCAATCTTGCCGGCATATGATGACGGTTTTTCTTCTCCATTGCTTTTGGCAGATTGCCGTCTTCAGCTGCCATCAGTAATCCGCGTGTCGGTGCAATAATCCAGTTATTTAATTGTCCTAATCCGCCGATCACCAACATGATGCCTAACAGTGGTAATAGCCAAGTTAAATGATAAGCTGAAAAAAATAATTCAAATGCCTGCATGACACCCGCGACTAAACTGATTTGTTTAACTGGGATAATAAAAGCTAAAGCCAGAGAACCAAACAGCAGGGAAGTTAACATGATGACAACAGCGTAAAATAAAGCGCGCGGATAATTGCGCTGCGGATTTTTCACGTCACTAGCATGCACAGTAGCTAATTCCACACCGCAAAAAGAAACCATCACGGCTGTCAGCGAGCGCCACAAGTCCATATCATTTAAATGCGGAATAATATTGTGCAATGTTAAATGAATTTGCAAAACATGTCCGTTAATAATCCAAATGATGCCGAGTAAAATAATTAAACTTAAAGGGATTAATAAACCAAATGAACTGCAAATACTGGCAAAAATAGCAGAAGTTTTAATGCCAAAAGAATTAATGAGTGATGCGCCCCAGAAAGTAATAAGAATAATAACAATTAAAAATCCGCGATGCTGCGCTAATGAAGGCGTGAACACATAAGCAAGTGAAGCAGCAATAAAAGATAAAAGAGTGGGGTACCAAATAACATTTTCGCTCCACTGCAGCCATACTGCTAATAATCCCATTTGATCGCCGAATGCTTCTTTGATCCAGATATAAACGCCACCGCGTTCCGTAAAACTTGCGCCTAATTCTGCCGAAACTAATGCGCAAGGAATCAGAAAAAAAACAGCGCTGACCGCAAAAAGAAAAATGAGCGAGGTACCAAACAAAGCAGTCGCAGGTAAATTACGTAAACTGGCTACAGAACCAATGATGATCATCATTAAGCTAAAAATGCTGATGGATTTTATTTTGTTCATTTTATTCATAGTGCGATTAATTTTTTGTTAAAAATGTAGGGACAGGTCGCGACCTGTCCGTACGAAATTTTTCTTAATTTTGAGAATTAATTTTTAGTAAATGAATTTTATAGACGATGGTTTCATCGGGTCCTAAAATTCCAGGTGCGCCTTCAGAGCCATAAGCTAAATTTGCTGGCACAACGACTTCCCATGTTGCACCCGTTTCCATCAGGGGTAAAATTTTCTGCCAGCCAGAAATCACATTAGGCATTTTAAAAACGGCTGACTGATTTTGATCAAACACTTTGCCGTTAATGTGCGAAGCCGTGTAGTCAACAGTAATGGTTGAAGTGGATGAAGGTTTGACGCCTCTGCCGGGTTGCAAAATACGATAAGCAATGCCGCTGCTTGTGATGACAACACCTTTTTTAGTAGCAAATGTTTCTAGATAAGCTTTACCAGCTTGCTTATTTTTATCAGCTAAAGCTTTTAAAGTATCCTGCTTTTCTTGGATAGAGGCATCACGATATTGTTTCAATGTTTCTTTAATTTCATGTTCATTCATGTAAGTATATTTCATACCATCCGTGGCTTCTTCAAACCCTTTGGTGAAATAAAGAGCGTTGAGTTTGACATCATGTTCTTTTAAAGCCTTGCCTACTGTGTAACCCATCGCATAACTTAAACGTAATTTATTTGGCGGCAGTACTGCAGCAAAAGCGGTAGTAAATAAAAATAGACAGCAAAAAATAGAGAAAAAGCAGGCAAGAATAAAGGGATGTGTTTGCCTATATTTTTCCATTCGTTTTTGTTCAGATGAGGTAATGTATTTCATGGTAGTTTCCAGTATAATCTAAAAAACAAAATCTTATCAGGTTTATAGAAAAATGGAAAAACTTTCTTCAGAAAAAGCAGATTTAGAAAAAATCACTGGCAGTATTGAACGAATTACTTTTCACAGCGAAGAAACGGGTTTTTGTGTTTTACGAATCAAAATGCTTGGAGTTTCAAAACCTATTACTTTAGTCGGCAAAGCATTAAACCTTCACGAAGGTGAAACTGTTCAGGCAGCAGGGCAATGGAAACTCAACAAAAAGCATGGACAGCAGTTTGAAGCAGAAGAATTGACGCTTGTGCAGCCGAATACGATTGCCGGTATTAAAAAATATTTATCTTCTGGTTTGATCAAAGGCATTGGCGATCATTTTGCCAATGTCTTAGTGAAAGCATTCGGTGAACAAGTGTTTGAAATAATCGAACAGCATCCGCAGCGATTAAAAAAATTACCCGGCATCGGCAAAAAAAGAATGGCGCAAATTTTAAAATCTTTTCAAGAACAAAAATCCATCCGCAGCATCATGGTATTTTTGCAGTCGCATGGTGTCAGTACAGGACGCGCTGTACGCATTTATAAAACTTACGGCGATACTGCGATTGAAAAAGTGAAAGAGAATCCTTACCGTTTATCGCAAGAAGTTTACGGCATTGGTTTTAAATTAGCCGATGAATTAGCGCAGCGTCTAGGTATTTCAAAAGATTCGCTTATTCGTGCGCAAGCCGGCATTCATTATGTGCTGCAAAAATTTTCAGAAGAAGGGCATTGCGGCATTCGTTATAAAAATTTAATTTATCAGGCAAATAAATTATTAGAAATTTCTGGCGATATTATTGCTAAAGCAATTCAAATAGAAACACAAGAAAAACGCCTTGCAGAAGATACGATTGGTGAAGATAAGTGTATTTTTTTAATGTCGCTTTATCATGCAGAAAAAGATATTGCGCAGCAATTAAAAAAGCTGCAGTGGGGTGAACCTGTTTGGGGAACGATTGATGCTGAAAAAGCCATTCCGTGGGTAGAAACTAAAACAAAACTGCAATTATCTTCTTCGCAAAAAGAAGCGGTCAAAACTGTTTTAAAAAATAAAGTGTCAGTTATTACCGGCGGACCGGGTGTTGGCAAAACAACGATCGTCAACAGCATCATTAAAATTGTGAAAGCCAAAGGCGTGAATGTCGGTTTATGCGCACCGACAGGAAGAGCCGCCAAACGTTTGAGTGAAACCACTGGTTTTGAGGCTAAAACGATTCATCGTTTATTAGAATATTCACCGCAGGAACATGCGTTCAAACGCAATTCATTTAATCCGCTCAATCTTGATTTTTTAATTATTGATGAAACGTCTATGCTGGATATTCCGCTGATGTTTTATTTAATTAAAGCCATTCCAGATCATGCCGCCTGTTTATTGGTCGGCGATGTAGATCAATTGCCTTCAGTTGGACCCGGCGCGTTTTTAAAAGACTGCATTAATTCTCAAAAAATCGCGTGTGTTTTTTTGACCGAGATTTTTCGGCAAGCCAGCAATTCACAAATTATTTTGAATGCACATTTAATTAATGAAGGCAAGATGCCGCAAATAACAGCTAAAGAAAATGAATTAGGAGATTTTTATTTTATCGAAGAAGAGGACCCAGAACTCATCCAGAAAAAAATTATTCATTTAGTCACTTCGCGTATTCCAGAGCGATTTCATTTTGATCCTGTTCAATCAGTACAAGTATTAACGCCGATGCATCGTTCAGGTTTGGGCGCGCAGGCTTTGAATATTGCCCTGCAGGAAAAGTTAAACGGACGTTCTGAGCCTAAAATACAGCGATTTGGTTATACCTTTGCACCCGGTGATAAAATTATTCAAAACGTGAATGATTATGAAAAGGAAGTTTTCAACGGCGATATCGGTATTATCCGCAGTATTGATGTACAGGGACAATTAATAGACATTCAATTTGATCAGCGTTTAGTGTCTTATGATTTTAGCGATTTAGATAAAATCAGTTTAGCTTATGCCATCAGCATTCACAAAAGTCAGGGTTCTGAATATCCGGCAGTCGTGATTCCGCTTGCGACTCAACATTATGTGATGCTTGCCCGAAATTTATTGTATACTGCTGTGACGCGCGGGAAAAAATTAGTGATTTTAATTGGACAAGCCAAAGCCATTAAAATTGCCGTTAAAAATGCACAATCCACACGGCGATTAACAAAATTAAAAGAATGGATATCGTAGAGACGCGATTTATCGCGTCTCGATTTATCGCGTCTCGATTTATCGCGTCTCGATTTATCGCGTCTCGATTTATCGCGTCTCGATTTATCGCGTCTCTTTTTAAAATTGTCAATGATTAAGACGCGATAAATCGCGTCTCTACGGAATATAATAAATCATTATGAAAAAAATTATTAGACGAAAATTACCTGATAATAATCCATTATCCGATCAGCATCATCCGCTGCTCAAACGAATTTATTTGGCGCGCGGCGTGAAAAGTGATCAGGAATTAAATTACGATTTAAAAAATTTGCTGCCGTTTTACACATTAAAAAATATTGGTCTTGCCGCTCAACGCATTGCACAGGCAATTACTAAACAAGAAAAAATTTTAATTGCAGGAGATTATGATGCAGACGGCGCAACGAGTACTGCTTTAGCAGTACGCACGCTTTGTGCTTTCGGCGCAAAAAACGTGGATTTTTTAGTGCCGGATCGTTTTCAGTTTGGTTATGGTTTAAGTCCTGCAATTGTCGAAGTGGCTAAAACAAAAAATCCGCAATTGATTATCACCGTTGATAACGGCATTTCCAGCATTGAAGGTGTTGCATTAGCCAATCAATATAAGATTGATGTAATCATCACCGATCATCACCTTGCGCCGAAAATTTTGCCAAAAGCTTTTGCGATTGTGAATCCTAATCAGCCTGATGATTTATTTCCTAGCAAACATTTAGCCGGCGTTGGCGTACTTTTTTATACGATGCTGACTGTGCGCGCAGAATTAAAGTCGCAAAATTATTTTAGAGAAAATAATATTCCAGAATTTAACATGGGAAATTGCTTAGATCTCGTTGCTTTAGGCACCGTGGCAGATGTGGTGAAGCTCGATTACAACAATCGCATTTTAGTGTATCAGGGATTAAAAAGAATTCATTCAGGCAAATGCTGCGCAGGAATTTTAGCGTTATTAAAATTAGCTAAACGCGATTTTAGAAAAACACTGAGTGCCGATTTAGCTTTTGCGGTGGGTCCGCGTTTAAATGCAGCAGGACGTCTGCAGGATATGTCGCTTGGTGTGGCGTGTTTATTAGCCGATGATTTGCGTGCGATGCCGTTAGCGGAAGAATTAAATGCATTAAATGATGAACGGCGCGAAATGGAACAAGAAATGAAACTGCAGGCATTTGATGCAGTGGATAAACTGCATCTGAATCAAAAATTACCGACGGCGCTTTGTTTGTATGATAAGAATTGGCATCAAGGTATTGTGGGATTAGTTGCTTCGCGCGTCAAAGATAAAATACATCGTCCTGTCATTGCCTTTGCCAAAGCAGATGATAAAACGCTTAAAGGCTCTGCGCGTTCAATTAAAGGATTACACATTCGTGATTTACTCGACAACATTGCAGCGAATCATCCGGAAGTGATTACAAAATTCGGCGGACATGCTATGGCAGCAGGACTAAGCATTCATCCGCAGCAATTTAAAAAATTTTCTGTACTGTTTAATGAGTACGCTGAAAAATGTTTGAAAGAAGAGGGTCTTGAAAATATTTTAGAAACCGACGGTGAATTAACCACACAAAATTTTAATTTAGAACTCGCAGAATTATTGCGGAGCGCAGCGCCATGGGGACAGGGATTTCCCGAACCTTTATTTGACGGTGAATTTAAAATTGTCAACCAATATATTGTCGGTGACCGTCATTTGCGATTGATGCTGCAGATTCCTGATACAAATTATTTTGTGCAGGGCATTCAGTTTTATACCGATCTTAATTATTGGCCTAATCATCAATGCACGCGCGCTAAAGTGGTGTATCAATTAGAATCAAATGAATACATGGATCAAAAGCGATTGCAGTTATTGATTCAGGAAATTCAGGCGATATATTAAAATTTTGTAACTATTCAGCATGAAACTGAAATACGGTGGACGTTCAGTTTTGGAGGAAGATTGGACAAAAAATCGATGAGAAAGCGGAGTGTACATGAGAGTACATGAGCATTTTGAAGAGATTTTGGGTAAAAACCTTCCTTGTTTTTACTGCTTCGCAGCACTGCAAGCAGTGCCAAAATTTGCTCCATGCAAATTTTTCGTTCAATATACCCATCGCGACTGAGTTCTCTTAGGTTGGCACAAATAGACCCGACCATTTTTGCAGAAGTGCAAAAATAGTCCAAAATGACGTAGTCATTTTGACCCCGAAGGGGTTGAGTACACGGATGTACGAAATACTATTTTGGTTTATCCGCGAGGCTTTGATACATGAGCAACAGGAGTGTATAAGTCATACATGACTGTTGCGAAAGACGAAGGCGAAGCGGAATTTCACGTGAAGCATCGCTTCACGCCGCTGAGCGCCAAACTCAAGGAGAGTTTGGCTGGTGGGTTAGCGCCGCAGGAAGCGGAAGCTTACCAACACAAAGCGGAAAATCAAAAGACGAAGGATATATAACCCAAAAATGAGCGTTCGCTAGAAAGCAGTGAATAGTTACAAAATTTTAATCTTTCATAATCGCTCTTAACACACGACTCAACTTTGCTTCTGCAACATTGATGACGGTATCTGCGCCGCCGTAATATAAATAAATTTTATGCCCCATCACAGCTGCGCCGCCGGGGAAAACCACATTACGCACTTCGCCTTCAATTTCTTCACGTGTTTCAGGCACTAAAAGCGGTGTATTGGTTCGCGCCAACACTTGAGTTGGATCGTCTGATTTTAATAACAGCGCGCCGACTTTATAAATGCCGCCCGGATCAGAAACGCCGTGATAAATTAAAAGCCAGCCGTATCTCGTTTCAATCGGCGGAACAGATAAACCAATTTTGCGGTTATCCCAACGATCGCGACGCGGCGCAATTAAAAAATCTGCGTCTTTTAAAGTGGTATTATCTTTAAATTCTAAATCACCCACAAAATTAAAACAGATGCAATTATTCATGCGGTGAATCACTACATATTTTCCGCCGATTTTTTTCGGGAAAAGCGCTGCATCTTTATCATCCACGCCGGGCGGAGAAATAATTTTTGGGATTGACCATTTATCCCATTGACGATGAAGAAAATCATTCATGCTGATCGAAGTCAACGCCACGCGCGGCAGATAAGTATCGTAAGCGGTGTATATCATATAAAGTGTATTATCAATACGAACTAAGCGAGGATCTTCGCAGCCTGAATTTCCCGGTCTTTTTTTTGCTTCAAAATCTTCGCGCGGCACATAAATCGGATTCGGTAATCGTTCAGTAATATGCACACCATCTTTGCTGAACGCATAACCCATCACCGATGTGTTATCAACTGACATGGCGCGGTAGACAATATGCACACCGCCGCCCGCATAAACTGCCGCAGGATTAAAAGTAAGCGCAGCTTCCCATGCAAATTCAGGACGAGGTGTGATAATAGGATCTTGATTATAACGTTTGAAACCATGTTTTAATAAATAGCTTTTGACAAATCTTGCGCGAATTTTTTTCGTTAATTGTTGTAATAACCAAGTCGCATTGCCTTTTGCTAAACAACAAGAAGTATCGGCGGCGCCGTAATAAAGCGACACTTCATTGCCTTCTAACGTAGCGCCGCTGGGAAAAACAATGTTACGCACATTGCCTTGCAGTTCATAAATTTT
>Ga0208373_1005856_pt1 | contig 10036 bp, 11 predicted proteins | sample RifOxyC2_FD_184036 | JGI IMG/M metagenome (GOLD analysis project Ga0208373, IMG submission 184036) | Soil microbial communities from Rifle, Colorado - Rifle Oxygen_injection C2 (SPAdes) | ecosystem: Environmental > Terrestrial > Deep subsurface > Rock core/Sediment | place: Rifle, Colorado... | reverse complement strand
TGTAAAAAACTTGCTGCTATTGCAATCACATCAGATAAAGGCGCGGGATCGGTATCACTTGTTTGTACAACAACTGGTGTATTCGAATCAGCATATGAATCATTTCCCAACTGACCTTTGATATTATATCCCCAGCAGTTAACTGTATTATCAGATAATAAAGCACACGTGTGATGAAAACCTGCTGATATAGAATCAACCCCTGCTAACGATGAAACAGCTACAGGTGTAAGAGAATCCGTTGTGCTATCATCACCTAATTGACCATAAAAATTATATCCCCAACATTTAACTGTGTTGTCGGCTAATAATGCACATGTATGATTATCACCCACGGATACAGAAATAGCATCTGGATCAAGTAGCTCAAATGCAACATCAACTGGTTCTAAGGAATCGACTGCACTATTGTTTCCTAGTTGCCCCTTATCATTTAACCCCCAACATTTAACAGAATTCCCTATTCCATCAAAATCATCATCAATTAATGCACAGGTATGATGATAACCAGCAGAAACAGAAATAACATCTGTTAATAATGAAGCATCTAAGAACACAACATCAACTGGTACAGAAGAATCAACTGGTTCTGTAACTTCCGGTTCATAGCTCCCAAAGTCCCCAAGTTGCCCCTTATCATTATACCCCCAACATTTAACTGTATTATCAGATAATGGAGCACAGGTAAATAAATCGCCTGCTGATACAGATATTGCATTAGATAGAGGCGTAATATCTGTAACACTTGTATACGCATTAACTGGAGTCAACGAATCAGTAGTTAAATTATTTCCTAATTCACCATAGTAATTTAATCCCCAACATTTAACTGTATTGTCAGGAAATAAAGCACATGTATGATGACCCCCTGCAGACATAGCCGCTATATTGGATAATAAATCTACTTCAAATTCATAAGTACATATTGACGAACATCCATCGCCATCAGTTGTATTGCCATCGTCACATTCTTCATACCCTTCTGTTTTAATACCATCTCCACAAGAAGTTTCATTTACACAAGTTGACGAACATCCATCGTCATCTGTAGTATTACCGTCGTCACATTCTTCAGCACCTTCTATTGTGCTATTGCCACATTCATCCTCACAAATCGAAGAACATCCATCGTCATCTGTAGTGTTGCCATCATCACACTCCTCATCACCTCCGATTGTTCCATCACCACAAACAGCACTTGATTCATCCTCACAAATCGAAGAACATCCATCGCCATCTGTAGTATTGCCGTCATCGCACTCCTCAGTACCATCGATTGTTCCATTACCACAAGTGCCGGCACCACCACCGCCCCCCCCATCTCCCGGTGTGGTGTCGAGCGAAACGCCAGCCCCCCCGCAACCCATCATAAATAAATGAATTGGGGCTGTGAGAAAAATGATTCCGAGAAACAAAAATAAAGTGATGATTCGATTTCTCATATAAGCAGGGGAAAAGGGGTATCAAGTCTTGACCCCTTTTCCCTTTCCCTTTTCTGACCTAATAATCATATGGTTCCAATGGTTGTGAGAAAATCGGTGAATAATACATGTCGCACGCGCCGTAATTCGATGCGTCACAGGCGCAGACCATGCCACTGTTGTAATACATTTCGTTAAAGCCGCAGGTGCAGGTGAGGGTGAGCGAAGGTTTTCCTAAATAATCTTTATACTTGATTCTAAAGTCAAACGTGTAGTCGGGGTAGATGATTGCCGTCCAGACGAGTTGACTCAAACTTGTTTCAAAATCTATAATGTCCTCGTAGGAATAAGCGCGCAAGACGTAGGGAATATCAAGTCCAGGTCCCCAGGCTTCATCTGCGCAGGTCGAAGCCCATTCATCCGCTACGTAGGTTCCAATAAAATAGCGGTTTGTCCCTTTTTTGCTGTTCGGAGAAAAAACAATCCCACCTGTCGTGTCGTAGAGTTCGCCTGTTTCTCCAGAAGAGCCGTCATAAGGATCACAATCAAAGTCGTAGAGACCTGTTTGTGCATCATACCACGCATAGGCATCAGGATCCCATTCATAACCTTCGCACTCAGAATCGGCATCGTCACATTCAACGTAGGTGCCTGTTTTGTCATAACGCCAGCCATACTCATCACACTCAGTGTTATAATTTGATTCCTCAGCGTAATCCTCTTCGGCAACATCATTCTCTTGTTCGCCCGTATGATCTTCCTGATCGGTCTCGTCATAATATGAATCGTCAGTTGAGTTATCCGTAGCGTTATCAAAAGCGTCATTAAAGTCCTTTAAATTGCTTTCGATATCGTCGAGTTCGCCACAGCCAAAAGCAGTCATGGCCATGAGCATTGTTAAAATTATCATGATGTTTTTCATAAGATGCTCCTTCTTAAGGGCACGATTGGCCCCTGTTATGATAAAAGGAATACAGGTTCATAACCGAACAAATTATATATTGAGAGCTGTCTAACTATATGCAATAGTTTGTATTATGGGGGGCAGACTCGAACAGACCCTAACCCTTGTCAAACGTGCCAAAGCAGGAGACGATCAGGCCTTAAATCTGTTGTTGTCCAACTATATGGATAGGGTTCTTAAGATGGTCAGACTGAGAATGGGGCCCTCTATCAGGACCAGGCTCGAATCCATGGACGTTGTGCAGGACGTGATGTTCAGGGCCATCAAGGCCTTCGACAACTTTGAAGTCCGGAATGAAGCGACTTTTTTGCATTGGATTCGCAAGATTGTTCAAAACGAGATCAACAATATCGCAGACTATCAGTTCGCGGACAAACGTAACCCCAACAAAGAAATGCAACCAGTATTAGAAGAGGGCCAAAACAAATCCATTATCAGTAACATCCCGGCTGATTCGATGTGGTCACCCACTGGACAATTGCAACTCAAAGATGAGCTTGCCTCACTCGAAACAGCGATGGATCAGCTTGATGCCGAACAAAAAGAAATTATCATCATGCGCGAATATGAAGAATTTTCTTTTAAAGAGATAGGTCAGTTCATGTCGTGCACACCGGATGCCGCTCGCATGAAATTTGCCCGGGCATTGGACAAACTGACAGATATCTTGAATAATTCATGACCAAAGACATCAACACAATCTTTCAAGATTACATTATCAAAAACGCAGAATATCGTCCCATAAATTTCGACTCCTTAATTAAGGCAAACCCCTCCATCGAAGCAGAACTAAATAACAAGATAGCCGCTTACCAAAAAATAGTGGGGGTCTTCAGGGGTGAACCAGCTAAGACTTGTGAAGATCCATTAATTGGCAAGGTCATTAATGGCTGCCTCATCAAAGCCACTATCAGTCGTGGAGGAATGAGCACGGTTTACCTGGCCCACCAAGAGGCCTTGGGCAGAGACGTGGCTGTTAAGGTGCTCAATCCAGTCATTACCAATTCTGACAGGTCATTGGGTAGGTTTCGCAGAGAGAGTAAAAATATTGCAAAGCTTCAGCACGAAAACATCTTGCCCGTGCACGATGTGGGTGAAAAGGATGGCCTTCATTTTGTGATTACCGATTTTGTGGAAGGTCTTTCTTTAGACAAAATTATCGAGTACTCCATTGAAAAAGGCACACAGCCGCTGATTAAGGAGGTCGCAACACTGTTCAATGCCTTTGGTGTTGGGGAAGGTGCCACGATTGCCGATCGTTTCCAGAATTATCCAGACTTTGCTGTTAATGTCATCAAAAAAACTGCCCTGGCTTTGCAATACGCGCATCAAAAGGGCATCATCCACCGCGATATCAAACCATCAAACATTATTGTAAAACCCAGTGGTGAGCCTGTTCTGATTGACTTTGGACTGAGTCGCGATTTTCATGAGATGGGGATGACACAGGCGGGCGATTATTTAGGGACTCCTGTTTATTCCGCGCCCGAACAGTTGTTTGGTAGACAGGACGAGGTAGACAGACAATCAGACATTTATTCGCTTGGGATTACCTTTTACAAACTGCTGACTGGTCACTTGCCCTATAAAGGGCACAGTCTTTTGGACACAGTGACCAACATCAAGAGGGGCAAACAAACTAGGCCCAGTCATTATTGGCCAGAAATTTCAAAGTACATCGAGCGTGTTATCTTAAAATCCATACAACTGGATAAAAAACGACGCTATCAGGACATTAAGGAGTTCATCGACAATATTGATTTAATCATCAGCAACCGTCCAGACATCAGCAAAATCATACGCCCTTTGGGTATGGGTCAAACCATGAAAGTTACTGGAATTGTCTTGGTCGTTATTTTTGTTGTACTGGCCTTTTTCGTGGGCAAGAATTTTTATTTTGATAGCCAAGTCGCAATCGAAAAAAATCTTTCACAATATATTGCGTATATCAAATCGTTGGCCAGTCACGATTTGCCGCTCGATGGTGCCACGGCATTAATGATGCCAGACACAGATTTAATTGTCTACTATCGTATCAATCAAGAAAAATGCATCAATGAATGCCAAAACAGTCCGCACGATTTTGAAAATAGGTTAGCCAAATACACTGTTTCGGGCATTCAAAGAATCATGCGGCAACTGCCCGACGAGACCAATCTGGTCACCTACATAGAGTATGCTGACGCTGTGCGGTATTACACTGCAACCTTTGGCATGTTCAAGGACCAGGATCTTTTGCATGCAATCGATGATCCGCAGACAGACGTTATCAAAGATCAGGCTATGCGATACATTGTTAAAAAAGACGATCCCGTGTTTGCTACAATGGACGAGTGGCGGCTTGGTTTTACAAAAAGCAATGATTTTGCAAAGGCCAAGCGGTCTGCGGGCCGTTTTACCATCACAGAATTTACCAAATACAAAGGGTTTGCGGCACCTCTTTACCTGCCCAACATTCTATTGGCCGTTGTGGTTGATCTGCCAGATTCTGCAAAAGCCATGCAGGAGTATTTGCCACTCAATTTGTTTATTCAGAACGCCTTGTGCGAGCAGGGTTTGGCGAATAACCTTAACCAAATGAAATACGTATTTGAACTGCACCTGATGCATGATCGATTAGTCTCTGTTTCAAATAACAAATCCTGTCCTGAGCTTGCGCAAAATTATAAGGACAAAAATTATCTTGTTCGTTCTGGGAGCGATTATCTTTTATACATTAATGAAAGATTTAAATAATTCATAAGGAGTCGTGTAATGAAAAAAATCATATCAGCTTCCAAGCAGATGTTTTTATCAGTGATTGTCCTGATTTGTTTTTTATGGGCAAGCAGATGACGGTTTGCGGTATGGTGACAGGCACGTATTTTGCAATGTCAAGCAAGGGTGCACCCACTTTTATTAATCTGGACAAGCCCTATCCGGACAACGTCTTTACAGCAGTTATTTGGGACGATGATCGCGCTCAATTTACCGATGCCCCTGAGGTTTATTACAAAGATAAGTCGATTTGTGTTTCGGGTACCATCAAAACCTACAAGGGCAAGGCCGAGATTGTTGTAAAGACACCCAGTCAAATTACGGTGAAAGAATGACTGTGAAAACACATAAAACACTACAAATCTGCTTTGTGCTCACCCTGTTGCTTGTCATGCCTGTGTTGGCGCACGACAGTGACAACAGCGGTTGGCGGTTGGTGACACGGGTGACTGATGGTGACACGATAATACTTGATGGGAACGAAAAAGTGAGATTGATTGGCATAGACACGCCTGAAACCGTGCATCCCAAAAAGCCTGTGGAATACTTTGGCAAGCAGGCCTCGCAGTTTACAAAAAATACGTGTGAGGGCAGACTGGTGCGGTTGGAGTACGATCAGGAGAGGGTGGATAAGTATGGCAGAACGCTGGCCTATGTGTATCTTGAGAATGGGACTTTTTTAAACGCTGAGATTATCAAGCAGGGTTACGGTTTTGCCTACACGCAGTTTCCGTTCAAGTATATGGGGACTTTTGTACAATACGAACGCAAGGCACGGCGGGGGAATAAGGGGTTGTGGGGGAATGGGGATTAAATTTGGAGGCTGATAATGAATAAAAAAATAATGGGATTTGTCATTTTATTGGTAATATCTCTTTGCTCTTGCAAAGGAGAGAAATGGATGGGGTTTGTTTATCCTGATAAAAACGACTTGAGTATACACAAAATTATTGGCGAATACAAATCACTGAACGAGTGTTTGACCTCCGCCAATGCTGAGGCAGGCACGCGTGGCAGTTCCGAATGTGGGTTAAATTGCGAACAAAATTATGAATATGGCATGTTTGTTTGCAAGGAAACTGTTGGCAATGAGAAATGAGAAAACGAAATAAATTATTAGGAGTTTATGAAAACCAACAATAAGGATTTTTATTTAATTGTAATGTTTATTTTTTACTGTTGCATTCTCTACATTCCAGGCTGCGCCTATACGCCCAAAAGTGCGGATATATCCGCTGGCCAAACTAAAGCGGAGGCATCACAAAGCAAATCAAAAAAAACGCCACAACATTTATGGGAATACAAACGTGATTTTTCGAAATTAACAACTATCAATTATGATGTGCAAACCGGCGCACAAATGTTTAATGAACAAAAAGAATATTTTTTGAAACAAAACTACGCTGTAAATTCTCCATTACAAGAAAACACGCTAAATCGGCTACAAACCATTGTGTATCGTTTAGCCGCTGTTTCTGATAATCCAAATCTTCCTTATGAGGTTGCAATTGTTGAAAACGATGAGATGGTTAACGCTTATTGTTTGCCTGGTGGCAAAATTGTAGTTTTTACAGGTCTTTTCCAATCTGGCATGGTTAATATCAACAATGACAATGAAATAGCAGCAGTTCTTGCGCATGAGATAGCACATGCTAATATGCGACACATTGCCAGACAAACAAAGGCAGCTTCTAATCGCGGTTTTGCAGGTAAAATGTTATCAGCTTTTTTCGGAAAAGATACCCTCGAAGATGCCCTCGTAAGTAGCGTTTATTTAATAACGAGCTCCCTTTTTATTCCGGGTTACGAACGCAAACACGAAAAGGAGGCCGACCAAGTTGGCTTATACTACATGACCAAAGCAGGTTATGATCCTCAAGCAAATATTGATATTTGGGTTAGGGCTGCCCAAAAAAATAACCCGGGAAATACAAAGAAACAAAACAAAACGGCTTTCTGGGCCTCGCACCCTGCAGATGGTGCAAGGGCTAATTTTTTACGAGGATTTTATGCCGATGCACTAGAAGTGCAAAAAGGAATGCAAGTGCAAGTAACAAATCCGACACAAAGTCATTGAGGTTAGCTATGTCAAAATATTTTCATATTAAAAACATTTTCTTCATTATTTTTCTAGTTGTCATTATGGGATTGGTTTTAAACTGTTCAAATTCTATCACTTTCAGCAAATCTGCTCCAAAAAAGGATATTACAGAATTAAATTTTGCAGAGCTGGAAAAGATTGCACAATCTGGAGATGCTAAAGCACAAGAACGTCTTGGTTCAATGTACGAAAGTGGCGAGGGAGTCCCAAAGGATTTGGCCAAAGCGGCTGAATGGTATCAAAAGGCGGCGGAACAAGGGGATGCTGATGCACAAACCAGCCTTGGCTTTAGGTACGTAGCTGGCGAAGGAGTCCCAAAGGATTTGGTTAAAGCGGCTGAATGGTATCAAAAGGCGGCGGAACAAGGGGATGCTGATGCACAAACCAGCCTTGGCTTTATGTACGTAGCTGGCGAAGGAGTCCCAAAGGATTTGGTTAAAGCCGCTGAATGGTTGGAAAAAGCTACTAATGGAGAAGCCGAGAAGCAATACGACCTTGGTAATAAGTATTGGGCAATAGCTTCGACTGAGACTAAGGCAGTTGTATGGTTTGAGCTAGCAGCTACAAAAGGTAATGCCAGTGCACAACTTAAGCTTTTTTCCATGTATTCAGAGGGTGATGGTGTTCCAAAAGATTTGGCCAAAGCAGCCGAATGGTTGGAAAAATATGCTACGCAAGGGAATGCTTATGACAAAAGTTCTCTTGGTCAGTACTACGCAAATGGCGACGGTGTTCCAAAAGATTTAGCCAAGGCGGATGAATGGTATCGGAAGGCTGCTGAGCAATATGAAAAGGCAGCTGTGCAAGGGGATGCCGGTGCACAACTTCGCCTTGGCTGGATGTATGAGGGCGGCGAGGGAGTCCCAAAGGATTTGGCCAAAGCGGCTGAATGGTATCAAAAGGCGGCGGAACAAGGGGATGCTGATGCACAACGTAGTCTTGGCTGGATGTATGAGGGCGGCGAGGGAGTCCCAAAGGATTTAGCCATGGCGATTGTATGGTTTCGAAAGGCGGCGGAACAAGGGGATGCCGGTGCACAACGTAGTCTTGGCTGGATGTATGAGGGCGGCGAGGGAGTCCCAAAGGATTTAGCCATGGCAGTTGAATGGTATCAAAAAGCAGCTGTGCGAGGGGATGCTGGCGGGCAATATTTTCTTGGGTTAAGATATGCCTACGGAGGAGGCGTCCCAAAGGATTTGGTGCTGGCCTACGCATGGCTAAATATTGCGTCCGCTCACGCAGAGATCCCGACAGAAGATATTATTAAAGCTCGTGATTTTTGTGAGTCTAGTATGTCTGCTGACATGATCGCTGAAGCGCAAAGACTTTCATCCAATTGGATAGAAGGTCTGTTATACCGTGAAGATAAATAATAGCACGAAGAAATATGTGCCAACACACGCTATTCAATACGAACGCAAGGCACGACGGGGGAATAAGGGGTTGTGGGGAAATGGGGATAAAAGGTTGGAGGTAAATAATGAATAAAAGAATAACAGGATTTGTCATTTTATGGTTAATATTTAATATTTTTGTTTGGCAGGTAAAAGTTTTTGCTGGTGCTGGTGATTTTGACTATATGATATATGGATTTGGTACGAATAGCTGCGGAAAGTGGGTACAAGACAGAAGAGAAAAGAATTCCTATGGTAGTTTCTCAAATACCGCGTGGGTGTTAGGTTACATCTCCGCCACGGGCTATTATATTGAGCTAAAGAAAACAGATTTAGCCGCTATTGAATATTGGTTGGATAAATATTGCGCGGCTCATCCCTTAAAAAGGATTAAGGATGCAACTGATTCTTTAATCATGGAGCTAAAAAAATAATTTGGTTGGCATATAAAACCGAGGAGAAAGATGGGCAAACAAGAAAAAGAATTAGGGGAGAAATATCGTGTTGCTATCAAAAACTACGAGAATGCCCGCGGGGACACTGCTCATGAGTTAAAAGATGGCGCTATTCCGCCAAGTATAAGTAATAAAGATTTAGAGCGCGAAATCGGCCTCCTTCACAAGCGTGAGGAAACGCTTCAGAATATTATAGAATACCGAAAAAAAATGGGGTCGTGAATGCCACGTTTGGGATCAAAGACAATGGAAGGATATAATGAACCAAAAGGAATCTATTGAGAAGGCAACAGCAGACGCATTTATAAAATTATATAATAACGAGATGGGAACTTTTTTTATTATCGAGGAACACTCAGACGCGCCAGATATCAGGTGCAAAGATGAAAAAGGGAACGCATTCAACTTTGAAATAACTATGACCGAAGATCGTCCGAAGGACATTCAAGCAGCTCTTGGTCGGTCGAATTCTAGAAGTATTGATGTCGTGAGCAAAAATACCGCAAGCTGTTTGCATGGGAATGTTACCAACACCATTGTGTGCAGGATACAAAAAAAAATGCAGAAAGACTATGGTTGCAACGTAGCGCTTGTTGTCCGTGATTCATCGCCTGTTGGTTGGGATTGGAATTTGGTCGTTGAACAAGAGATCGACACAAAAATCATCCCCGAAATTGAGGCTAAAATTAAACAATTTCCCTTGCCCAGAGGCTTTGCGCTGGAAAGAGCGTTGATCAGCACTTACGGTCCCACACCCACGCTCAGAGACAGTGAATATTTTAACTACCAGGTATGTTTGCACGACATCCTTAACCCTGCCGACTGTGCATGAGCGGGGTTAGCGCTTACTCTTCAACAACACCAACTGGAACAAATGAATCAACGGTTGTACCATTACCCAATTGACCATAACTATTATTACCCCAACACTTCATTGTTCCAGC
>Ga0208373_1005854_pt1 | contig 10038 bp, 5 predicted proteins | sample RifOxyC2_FD_184036 | JGI IMG/M metagenome (GOLD analysis project Ga0208373, IMG submission 184036) | Soil microbial communities from Rifle, Colorado - Rifle Oxygen_injection C2 (SPAdes) | ecosystem: Environmental > Terrestrial > Deep subsurface > Rock core/Sediment | place: Rifle, Colorado... | reverse complement strand
CCGTCCTCAACCCGTTTGGCCCGGCAATCACAGCGCACCCCGCCCCAGGCAGTTTTAGTTGATTGCAGGATTTCAAAATCATCAAAGACCGCGCCATCATCGGTGCTTTCTATCCCTCCCATAAAAGACGATATCAAATCATCAACCTTGGTAGCGCCGACCCCTTCGCTCATGATATAAAGCCCCCGGATATCAGACTCCTTGCTAAAATCCATCAGGGTAGTCGTTGAACCGTCTTTTTGGGCACCATCACCCTGGGCTGTCCAATCGGCCGGCAGGGTAAATTCCAACCGGCGTTTCTGGGTTAGTTCAACTTCAGGCGCATCAATCAGTTTGAAGGAATTAAAATAAGCCATGACCTTAGGTGTATTCAAATCCGCCTTTTTAGCCGAGATGTACATAATCTGATAAAGCCGCGTTTTGACCAAGGCAATATCATCACGGACAAAATATGTGGCCGGGCCGTTTTGCTGCTGAAGGAAAATCCGGCGTCCGGGAAAACCGTTTAACCTGAAATCAACATCCCGCTCCAGTATATTCCCAGGATTTGAATTTACCGCGCCATCCCGGCCGGCATCCAGCACAGTCTTCGGATCCATTCCATCCCATCCCAAATTACTGTTAACCATAATCAGGCAGGCGTCCTGGCCGTGTTTTTCGGACAGATACATCAGCGCAATGTCTTCCGGGTCATCGCCATTCCCTTCGGTCACGGTGAAAGACGGGAATCCCGGCGGGAGCGTTACCTTAAAACCGCCTTTTTCAGAAACAAAGGCATCCGGGCTGGCCGCGGCCTGCCTGCCGGTAGGCACGGCTGGAACCATGGGATTGACTTCAACCTTTGGTTCGGCCGGAGCAACCGGCTTGACTTCCGGCGCATTTGGTTTGGCCGAAAACTTATCACAACCCATCAGCCCCAGACCGGCCATTACCATAACCAGGCCGACCAGCCATTTTGTCATCGTGTGCGTCATAAATCATACTCCTTCTTCATTTAATATTCTTAATTTGCCCCATATAATTTCTTATTATTCGCGGCATGTCAATCAAATATCGCCTGATATTATTCGATGAAACCAACCAGCCGAATATAAAGACATAAAAAGATAATTATCTTGACTTCCTGGCTTTTTTTCATAATAATCACTTAATTATAACTGCAACATGAAAGCGAGTATGGAATGAATAAGCAACTACTGTCTACTACACTGGTCATCGCAAGTATGATAACCGTCCAAATAGGTTGTTCGGATGCCCCTGAAATAGTGACTAAGTCCGAGACAAAGCCGGCTTCGATGCAAGCACCGGCAGGCATGCAGAAGACCAAACCGGTTAGCAAAGCCATGCCTGTGGAAATGCAGGCGGAAAAGCTGATGAGCGACGGCGTAACCTGTATCCAAACAGGCAAATACCCTGAGGCAATTAAGGCGTTTCAGGAAATCCTCAAAATAGTCGGGAATGATAATCCATTGACGCCCACGGCATATTACAATATCGCCTGCACCTATGCGTTAATGAAGGAAAGCAAACCGGCTCTGGAATATTTAGGCCAGGCCATCAAGTCCGGCTATGATAACAGGGAGTCCATTGAAGCCGACCCGGATTTGGTCTCGCTGCGCGAACTGCCGGAATATAAGGCCGTACTGGATTTGATTCCGCCTATCACAGCCATAACGCCGACCGCCCAGGATGAAGCCGACCAGAAAGAGGCGCTCAAGCTCATCGCGGATATCCGAGGCTTGAAATTCAAGACCGAGCCCGCATACAAAATAATGGCGCCGGACCAGTTCGCCCGGGCCTACGGCGGCGGACGCGAAAACGATTCTATTATGGGCTTTTACCGCTGGTCCGATAAGACCCTCTATCTCAAGCAGGGACTTGACCCGGCCAAATTCAAAGGCACCCGGATTCACGAGACCTTCCACGCCCTGCAGGACCAGCTCTATAATACCGGCGAGGTCCAGCAATCCATAAAGACCTCAGACGGGCATTATGCCCTGCTGGCCCTGATAGAAGGCGATGCCACCCTGACCTTTATAGAATGTATGCCGGAAAGCATGGCTAAGATGATGATATCCTCAGCCACACCGTGGCGGATGATGGGCGGCGAGCCGAAATACGACAAGAGCCGAAGAGGCGAAGCAGCCATGCGCCAAAGCGCATACGGTTATTCCATCGCCGCCAGATTCGTCCAGGCCATAAAGGATGCCAAGGGCTGGGCCGGCGTTAACTCAATGTATACCAATATCCCCACATCAACCGAACAGGTGCTCCATCCGGAAAAGTATCTGGCTAACGAACAGCCCGTGGAGGTGACGATACCGGATGTGGCCGGACTGCTTGGCGTGGGCTGGAGCGCGTCAAACTCGGATACAGTCGGCGAATTCGGGATACTGCTCGGACTATTAAGCAATGACAAATCAGGACCGCTGGCTGAAGCCGCCGCAACCGGCTGGGCCGGAGATAAATTAGTCCTCATCGGAAATAAAGACAGCCAAAAGGCATTCGCCATCCACAAGGCCGCCTGGGATACAGCCAAGGATGCCCAGGAATTCTTTGACGCCTCGGTGCTGGTTATGGAATCAGCCGGACAATTAACCAAGACCGAGAATACCGCCACGCTGGCCAATGACAACGGCGATATTGACTACCTGGCACTCAACGGCAAAAACGTGATGCTGATTAATAATCTGCCGGCGGAATTAAAGGATAAGGTTATTAAAGCGTTGGGCAAGTAAATCAGTTAATCCTAAGGACAAAGGGCTCGTGGCTATACGGTAATCTTGGGACATAACAAGATCCTTCTCTTGACAGAAGCAGAGTTTTACCTATAATAATTATATTAAATATCAAGCCCAGGCAAATCAGCCTCCGGCAAAGAATCTGTCCGGGCTGAAATAACTGATTCAGGATTACTATAATCTGAAATTGATTGCAGTTTTTAGTGGCTTTCAAACATTCATATATATAGGATAACCTTGGCTACTGTGCTCAATATTATGCGGGAGCGGTTATGATGAAATATTTATTGACGATTGCAATTGGAATACTGGCTTTCTTTATCTGGGTAAATATTGCCCAGGGCCATGGCGGAGGGCCGCACGCCGGGAATCCGCCGCCGCCGCCGCCGCCGCCGGATGGTATTCCACTGCCTCCAGTTCCGGGACAGCCAAGCCAACCCGGCAAACCCCCGCCAAAAGTAGTCTATGTGCCGCCGCCTTTTATATCAACCGAGGGTATCACTTATGACTTTTTAGGAGGATTGATCCCGCCGGTGATAAAAGAAAAAATAACCGATACCGGCACGACCTCGGTCAATCTCCAGGATCCGGCGCTCATCGGCATCGAAATGCTCAATGATTACTTTATCCCTTTTGATACCTACCAAATATCCAGCCTGAGCGGCGTGCTCATACCCAAACCCGACAAGAAAGATGTTTTCCTGCCGGCCGTACCACTTATTTTCAGACAGCATTTAATTACGTCAATTCTGCAGGCGATGTCATATCTGGAAATCTGCCCGGAATCCTCCTGCGCTGAATACCTGATTGAGATTGGCCAGCCCAGCCTGATGGCGGCTAAAACAACTTCTAATCTTCCGGGGTCTTTAAATGGAGCCTGGCTAAAGGATAAGACTATCGGTAAACGGATTGCCACCCATATCACCGAGGCCATCGGCGAGCCGGCCTCGCAACCGCCGCCGGTGGAAAATAGCAGCTCGCTTGGTTCCGGCACAAGTAATGCCGGCACAAATAGTTATGGCGCAAATCAGTATGAAACCATGATTAACCGGCTGGTCTCCGAGGAACTCGGCAATGATTACTATTACCCGGCCAGTGATTTAGGCCGGCGCCTGAAGGAATTAGGCCCGGATGCCTTCCCTTATATTCTCAACGCCGCTAAAAACAGCCCACATTCACTGATAAAACGAAACGCGGTGGCGCTCCTGGCTGCTTACAAAACGCCGGAGTCGTCCGCTGCGCTTAGGGAACTGTTCCTCAATAACATCGATAAGGACAAGGTCATCCGCAACCGGGCATTATCCGCCTTGGTCAACCGGCGTGACGCTAAAATCGTACCCGTCTTAATTGATATATTAAAAAATAACAAGGATACCTATTTCAAAACCATGGCCGCTTACGCCCTGGGGCTGTTGGGCGATAAGCAGGCGATTAAGCCGCTTATGGAATATATGGAATCCGACCCCAATAACCGCGATGTGCTCTGGTCGGTCATCCAATCAGTCGGCTTGCTCTGCGACGATACCTATGATGATGTCAAAAAGAGCATGAACGGGATTATTTACAAGAAGCTACTGATTACCCGGCAGTTTGCCTGGTTCGCTTTATATTCGATGGGCGACAAATTAGCGGCTGAGACCCTGGATTTAAAGCCGTCCCGGAACCTGCTCCAGAATCTCCAATATCCGATGCTCTATTTCGCCATCAGGGTCTTAAGCAAAATCGGCGAGCCCGGCGCCCCGATACTTGAATCCATTTACATCAACCGGAATTATGACACCAAGGCCCGGTTTGCCGCCATGGTCCAGGCAAAGTTTACGCCCAAGCATATCGATGAGCTCAAGAAACTTATTGAAGACCCCATCACACCGTCAATCCTTAAGGCCTACGGCCTGTATATCTTATTTGTCTTAAAAGACAAAGACATGATTGCCGACTGCGAAACGGTCATCAATGATTCTATAAAAGACCTGCCAAAAAAAAGTATCCACATCGATGGCGAGGGATTTGACGCGGTCGTGGCCATGCGCATACTCGGATTGCTTAACGCCAATAAAGAACCCCTGCTCAAGGAGCTGATTAATAAATGCCTTGAGGGCATCAAATCACAACCGCCTCCGGACAAGAATAACGGACTGCTCCTGGCCAAGCCTCCGGTCATCGAAACCGCACTGGAGCAATTGGGACTGATGAAAACGGAAGAGGCGGCCCGGATTGCGCTGGAAGTGGCCCAGCAACCCAATCCGCGGTTCCGGGGCAAGGCCATCCTGATGCTGGCCGAGATGCCGGCCAAGAAAAATAACATCACACTCATGATTGCCATGCTGGCGGACGAAGACGGCTGGAACCGCTATTGCGCTTACTCCGCCCTAAAAAGAGTCACCGGCCAAAACTTTAATTGTGAGTGGGTTTACGACTCAGAGACCATCCGCAAGGAAACTATAAAACTTTGGAAAAAATGGTGGGCTGACGAAGGAGCCAATAAGTATAAATAAACCAAACCAGTCAAGATGAGAAAATTCATACTAATTGCGGCGTTGCTGGTATTAGTGGCTTTGTTCAGCGGTATCATCGGCTATCGTTACCAGAATAATCCGGTCAAACCAATTGACCCGGAGGCCACGCCCGATTCTATCGCTAGCGGCCGTTATCCGGAGTTTCTCAGGGAAACATTGGAGCCGCAGGTTGAGGTTGAGGGCAAGACCGCCTGGATATGGTTGATTAATAAATCAGAAAAAGGCAGCATTCCGGATGAAGAATCGCACCGAGCGATTGTCTGCACCACGGAGCTGATAGATGACACCGGCCGGATTGTGGAAACCCACAAGGAATATTTCAAGCGCCCGGCGCCTAATTTCGGCGAAATCACCCAGCAAATCGGTCCGAAGACCTCAGCCGAGTTCGGATATGACCTGACCTTTGCGCACGGCAAGGTCCGGATAAAGATAACCTATGAGGATTTCTCAGTCACGGACCAGGATGAAAGCGCCGGCAAGATATTTCTGGCTGAAAAAGAAGTATCATTCTGATAACTCGGTGAAGGAAAAAGCATGCCAATAAAAAATAACCTATTATTTCTATTGGTGATACTGGCATCCACGCTGGCCAACCCATCTGCGTGGGCGCAGGCGCAACCGGACCAGACCCCTTTAACCACCGAGCAGAAAGCTATCTCACCGACTGCGATAAGTAAAACTAAGGAAATTGTAGTCACGGCCACCCGCACGCCGCGGCAGGAATTTGAAACACCACGAGCTATCAATATTATCAGCACAAAAGAGATTGGGCGTAAGAATAAACTTTCTGTAGCTGATACATTAGGAGACCACCCCGGTCTCTGGGTGGAAAAACGAACCAGCACTACCGGCGACCCGGTAATGAGAGGTTTATCCGGCAGTAATTTACTGGCGCTGATTGATTATAACAGTCTAAGCAGTTTCTGGGGCGAAGGTGGCTTTGCCGGCGATGATATGTATGGCAAGATTGATGCCGATAGCATTCAGAGGATTGAAGTTGTCAGAGGACCATCATCTGTGCTTTATGGTTCCAATGCGTTGGGCGGGGTAATCAATTTCTTGACTAAAAATCCGCCTCTTGATTTTACCGAAACCGGCTGGCGGTTCGGAGGTTATTCCAAGACAGTTTACGGGAGTGCCGCCAATGAATCGCGGGTAAGACAGGAAATGTTAGGCGCCACCAGAGATTTCCGGTATATTCTCGGAGTCTCGCAGCGTAATGTCAATGATGTTACCAGCGGCCGGGGCGGCCGCCTGCAAACCCCAAGTGGCGGCGAGGATGCCAATATCGACCTGAAAACCCAACACCGTTTTTCCGAAACAAAACTGCTTACCTTTAGCGCGCAGAGCATTCACCGCACTGATATCCGCCGTTTTTATAAACCAAATGAGAAGAACACTAATGACCGCGATGCCCTGGCCATCAATTATGAACAGAAATTATCGTCAGAATTAATCGAGGTGTTGAATTTCAATCTTTATCATCAGGATAAACAAGACCAGCGGTTTTGGTTAAATAACGGCAACCATGGGGTCTCCATGGTAAAAACCGACAGCTTCTTTTGCCAGGCGCTCAGCCAGTTCGGCTCATCCCACCAGCTGACTACCGGGATTTCGTATCAACGCGACGACGGCGAAAGCACCGATGACGAACAATTTACCGTAACCACGCCGGGCGGCGTTACAACCAAACCAGCGCCGGATACCATCTGGCAGGATTTTGGCATTTACATGCAGGACGAGTGGGAACTAAATGAGCCACTTTCCTTGATAACAAGTCTTCGTTATGACCGTTTTACGTTCAAATCAACGGTTGACCAATATTACACCCCGCCAGGTAGCTGGGACCCCAATAACGATGAATATAACACAACCAAAAATTCATTTATCGGCGGCATCGGCGCATTGTATCGGTTTGATAACAATATTCACATGACCGCAAATTATTCACGCGGATACCGATTATGGGCGCCTAAATTCGGCGCAACACAGCATGCGGGATTCGGAATTCTGGTTCCCACTGAAGGGTTTTTAGACCCGGTCACCGGCGACACTTACGAACTCGGCGTCAAGACACAGGGGGAGGGCTATGGCGGCACGCTGACAACTTACTATACGGCTTTTAGCCATTTCGTCACGACTGTTCCCGGAACTTTCATGGGGTCAACCTGGTATGATTGGGACAACGACAGCATCCAGGATTCTAATGAGACAGTTTATGAGTATAAAAGTATGGGGAAGGCATATGTTTATGGCGTAGAGCTGGAGGGCTCTCTGAATCTTGAGAGAATATCCACACAAATCGGAAGCGAGTGGACTGTCACAGGCGGCTTTGCCTGGAATATTGGCAAAGAAATGGAAACCGACCAGCCCATTAGACATACCCAGCCGGCCCGGGGTATTCTGGCACTTAAATGGGAATCTCAGGAAATAAAAAGCAAGCCCTGGTTTGAGATATGCGGAGATTTTGTCAATAAATACAGCCGCATCCCGGCGGATAGGATTGCCAATGATGTCGGATACCGCACCAACCCGCAGTTAGGAACAGGAGCTTCATCACCAATGCTTAGGTCTGACGGACACTTGCCGGGCTATAGCGTTGGTGATATCCGGGGCGGGTTGAATCTTTCCAAAACATTCATTTTTACAATGGCAATCGAAAACTTTGCCAATAAAAAATACCGCCGGGCGCATAGCCGCTGGGATGAACCCGGCACAAACATTGTCGTCGGCGTCTCGGCGACATATTAGGAGTTATTTTATGAGAAAGTTATTCAGTATCGCCCTATTGATGTCGCTGGCCATCTGTCTTTCCTGCTCAAAGACGCCCAGTAATCAGGTGGTGATTTATACGGCGCTGGATGAGGTTTTCTCCGGCCCTATCTTAAAGAGCTTTGAACAGGAAACCGGCATCAAGGTCCAGATGCTGACTGATACCGAGGCATCCAAGACCGTTGGCTTGGCCACCCGGCTGGTGGCCGAGAAAGACCACCCCCAAGCCGATGTCTTCTGGAATAACGAAATCGGCTGGACCCTGGTCCTGAAACAGCAGGGTATCCTGGCGCCTTACTCCCCTGCCTCGGCCAAGGATATCCCGGACCGCTACAAAGACCCACAGGGCTATTGGAGCGGATTTGCCGCCCGGGCTCGGGTTATCCTGTACAACACTGATTTATTAAAGGAATCCGACGCGCCCCAATCTGTCTTCGACCTGACCAAACCAGAATATAAAGGCAAGGTGGCTATTGCCCGGCCTATCTTCGGCACCACCCTGACCCATGCCGCGGCATTCTTTGCTGTCCTGGGCGAAGCCGACAGCAAAAAACTATTCATGGACCTGAAAGCCAACGACTGCAAGATTGCCTCCGGCAATATGATGGCCGCCAAGATGGTCGCCAACGGCGAACTGCCCCTCTGCCTGACTGACACGGATGACGCCAACGAGATGCTCCTGGACAAAAAGCCGGTAAAAATAATCTACCCGGACCAGTCAGGTATCGGCACGCTGGTCCTGCCCAACAGTGTCGGGCTGATTAAAGGCGGTCCCAACCCGGACAACGCTAAGAAACTGATTGAATATATCCTGAGCGCCCAAAGCGAACAGCGGCTGGCCAAACTGGCATCGGCCCAGATGCCGCTTCGCCCCGGCTTGGAACCCTACAGCCCGCTTTTTGACCTGCGCAACATCAAGACCATGGCCATAGATTACAGCAAACTCGCTGATGCGATTGACCCGGCTAAGAAATTCATCTACGACGAGTTCCTGAAATAAATTTGGCGGAATAAATTATCTAAAATCACTATTCTGTCTTTGCGATGCGACGAGGTTTAGTTGTCATTGCGAGGAGCAAAGCGACGAAGCAATCTCGCCCGAAATGGAAACAGAGATTGCCCCGCCCGCAGGCGAGGCTCGCCCTAATGGCGGCACGCTCCCTTAGGTCGCTCGCAATGACACATTTATGATATCATAGAAAGAATATTCGCCCAATGAGAACACCAGCCAAACTACTTATCTGCCTGGCACTGCTCATCCTGCTGGCGCCGATTGGCTATATGTTCCTGGCTACACTTATCAATCTGGACACCGGCTTCCTGCTTGAAGTCGTCACCAACAGCCGTTACCTGGTATTATTCAGCCGGACCGTGCTGATAGCCGGGCTGACCGCGCTCGGCTCGATGCTCCTCGGCGTCCCGCTGGCGTTTATCCTGGCCCGGTTCAGAATCCCTTTCAGCCGGACACTGGAATACCTCCTGCTCCTGCCCATCCTCATCCCGTCCTATTTCGTGACCATTGCCTGGATTTATATGCTCGGCTGGAACGGCCTGCTCACCGTCTGGCTCCAGAACCTGCTCGCCATAAAAACCCTGCCCTTAAATATCTATGGCGTCGCCGGCGCTGTTTTCATCATGGTCATGTGCCACTTCCCGTTTGTCGCGTTCCTGACCCTGGCCGGACTGCGCAACCTGGATTCCAATCTGGAAAAGACCGCCTGGCTGACCGCATCCAGATTCCGGGCGTTCTTCAGCATCTCGCTGCCCCTGGTCCTGCCCTATATCCTGGGCGGCGGCATCCTGGTCTTTGTCCTGGCAATCAATAACTTTGATGTCGCATCTATTACCATGCTCGATGTCTACCCGCTGGAAATATTCTATCGATTCAGCGTCTTCTTCCGGACCGACCAGGCCATGATACTAACCCTACCCTTGCTGGCCATTACCCTGGTGGCGGTCCTGATATGGTATTACCTGTTCCGCAACAGGCCGATATTCACCATCAACAC
>Ga0208373_1005853_pt1 | contig 10038 bp, 6 predicted proteins | sample RifOxyC2_FD_184036 | JGI IMG/M metagenome (GOLD analysis project Ga0208373, IMG submission 184036) | Soil microbial communities from Rifle, Colorado - Rifle Oxygen_injection C2 (SPAdes) | ecosystem: Environmental > Terrestrial > Deep subsurface > Rock core/Sediment | place: Rifle, Colorado... | reverse complement strand
TGCTTTTTCATGATTCTTCCGCTGCTGATCTGGTGCTGATCAATGAAGGTCTTGTTGCGGAGAATGCCGCAGCAGTGGCTGATGCCGCGCACAGCATCAAGGGCGCTTCAGCCAGTCTCGGGGTGGAAGGCGTGCGTAAGATTGCGAGCGAGCTTGAGAAAAAAGGCAGGGCCAACGACCTTTCTCAGGCAAGAGAGCTTGTGGAGCAAATGGCCATACTTCTTCGGACTTTTGCCGGCCTGCAATGACGACCCTTGGCCTGAAAGATCCCAATCTTTGCAGGAAGAGATTTAGGGGCCGTTAAGAAATAACCTATACTTTTTATCCATTCCTTTACGGCCCCTTATGCCGTTCATGAGACTAAAAAGTATGAGTTATTTTTGAACAACGGCTTACTATAAATTTAGTAACCGTTCACCGGGGCGGTCACCAAAGCACCAATAATCACCGGACTGTAACCGTTCAACAGTGCCGCAGATTTGGACAAGCGGATCGGCGCTGCGTACCTCGTGTACGTAAGCCGAGCCGATCGTCCGAAGATGTGGTGCTGCTGAACGGTTACTAAATTTATGTGATTGAACCATGCCCAGTGCTAAAGAAATACTGAGAAAATTTACCGAACTCAAAACGCTTCCGCATGTGGCGATCAAGGTTACCCAACTGGTTAACGACGATCGCAGCACTATGCATGATTTTGAGGAGATTATCAAACTCGATCCCGTTTTGGTCACCCGGTTGCTGCGGCTGGTAAACAGTTCTTATTTCGGCCTGACCCAGAAGGTTGGCTCCATATCCAAGGCGGTGGTTTTCACCGGCATGACGCAGCTCCGCAATCTGGTGGCGGTTGAATCTCTGCGCGGGATGTTCAAGGGTGACGGTGTCGATTTCTCGGCCCAGAAACTCTGGCTGCATTCCGCCACCGTGGCTATCCTTTCCGGGATGATTGCCAAGCGCATCTTCGGCAAGAATGGCGAAGATGTTTTTCTGGCCGGCATTATTCATGACATCGGACTAATCGTTGAAAATCAGGTGGCTGGAGAGCAGCTGCGGGAAGCCTGCAAGGCTTTCCGGGAGGGGCAGGGAACTTTGATCGAGTGTGAGCGCAAGGCCATCGGCGCCGACCATGCCGAGGTGGGCTATCTTCTTGCCAAGGATTGGGGGCTGCCCCATGAGGTACTCAGCTCCATCAAGTCGCATCATCTTTCCAGGCAGGTTAAAGATGTTTCCTGTACCGGCAGTATTCTGCAACTGGCAGAATTTATGGCAGGAAAGATGAAATACTGGCCCATTGCCGGGCCTCTTGAGCCGTTGCCCTCCGAACTTACCGCGCATGTGAAGGAAAAGGTGGCGGATTACAAGATTATTATCAGGGATCTGCCCGGGGAAATGGCCAAGGCCAAAGAGCTGTACGAATCCGACGAGTAACGCGCTGATGACTGAGTCAACTTTTGATGACATATTCGACGATCTTATCGACCCCAACGAAGAACGGCAAAATTTTCTGTCGATTTTCGAGGCGCTGCTGCCAGAGGCTTCGACGCTCCTGGTAAGCGAGGCGGGCGTCCTGCTTGCTGGGGCGCGTCCCCTGGCGCTTGCTCCGTCGGAGCGGGAACGGTTGGTCCGTGAGACTGGAGCGACCGATGGTTTTGTCGGGGAGGCGGAGAACGGCGCCCATTGTCAGGCGGTGTATTTGGCCAACCTCCCGGCGGTGTTGATTTTTTCCTGTGCCGCAGTCCGGAAAGATGACTTGCGGTCAGGCTCCACAAGCGCCTCCCTACTGCGGAATACCATTGATCTTGCTTTGGCCAGGCAGGAACGAGAGATGCTGGTTGCCGATCATGAGCAGGCGGTCCGCCAGATCAGCATCCTCCAGCAGCAGCACGGCAAGCTTATTGAGGATAACTATCGTCAGTACCAGCTCAACCAGGATCGGGAAAAAGAGTATGCCCGAAAGTTGGAAAGCGAAATAGCCATGCAAACCGCTGAGTTGCGGGAGGCCAATGTGCGGCTTGAGGAGATCAGCCGGCTGAAGAGCGATTTTCTGGCCAATATGAGCCATGAGTTGCGTACCCCCATGAACGCCATTATCGGTTTCAGCGAACTTCTGTCCGAAGCTCCCCTTAGCGAAGAGCATCTCGATTATGCCAGAACCATCTCTCAAGCCGCGGCCAGTCTGCTGACCCTGATCAATGATATCCTTGATCTGGCAAAAATCGAGGCGGGAAAACTCGAGCTTGAGCATCTGCCCTTTGATCTTACCGAGGTGGTCGGCAACGTGGCTGCCATGTTTAAGATTCCGGCCCGGGAAAAGGGGGTTGAGGTAGCTTGCAGGATTGACAGCCGTATTCCGAGAAGAATAATGGGGGACGGCAACCGGTTGCGCCAAATCTTGATAAATCTTACCGGAAACGCCATGAAATTCACCGAACATGGCGAGATTGATATTCTGATTGACCATGAACAGGAAGCTTCCGGCCGGATTGTCAGCCGTTTTTCGGTGCGCGACAGCGGCATAGGCATTCCCGCCGACAGGGTAGAGGCGATTTTTGAAAAGTTTACCCAGGCCGACGGCTCGACCACCAGAAAGTACGGAGGCACTGGCCTTGGTCTGGCCATCTGCCTTCAGCTTGTGGAACTTATGGGCGGTAATCTCGCGGTGACAAGCGAGGTTGGCAAGGGCAGCACCTTTTATTTCGTGATTCCTTTGGAAGAGGCGCCGGCGGAGAACCTCCCCCTGAGAGAGCAGCAGGAGGCAGGCCTTGGCAAGACGGGCTGCGGCGGGAGGATTCTGCTGGTTGAAGATAATGTGGTCAACCAACGGCTGGCAAGCATCCTGGTCACCAGGCAAGGCTATGAGGTAGAGGTGGCCTCAGATGGAGCCGAAGCCCTGGAGCATCTCCGGCATCAGACCTTTGCTTTGGTTTTAATGGATGTCCAGATGCCCAATATGGACGGCATGGAGGCCACCAGAAGAATCAGGGCGATCGAGGCAGATCCGGCTTTACGCCATGATTATGTAGGTCTGCGTGCTCGGCAGCAGCCGCTGGCGATAGTCGGACTAACGGCCCACGCCAGAAAAGAGGATGAAGCCGCCTGTTTCCAGGCCGGCATGAACGGCTTTCTTACCAAACCCATTGTCAAAGCAAAACTGGCCGTGATCCTAAGCGAAATGATGCCTTCGTAACTATTGCAAGCTGAGTACTCAGCACTTAGCACCCGGAACAGGCGACCCGCAGCGCGGCGATTTTTTTCCGCCAGGCTCCGCCATGGGCGGTGATCTCCGCTAGGCGCACTGTTTCGTCCAGCCGCTTGAGCTCGATATGGAGCCGTTCGTCGGGCATGAGGCTGCCCAGCCGGTCCGGCCACTCGATTACGGATAGTCCTGCCCCGTAGAGATATTCCAGCAGGCCGGCCTCCTCTATTTCCGTTTCCTCGTTCAACCGGTAGAGATCCAGATGATATAGGGGCAGCCGTCCCGGATATTCGTGCAGAAGGCTGAAAGTGGGGCTGGTTATGTAGTATGATTGAGGCACCTGCAATCCCTGGCCGATGGCCTGGGTGAGGGTGGTTTTTCCGACCCCCAGCGAGCCGGCCAGGGTGATGATCTCGCCGGGACGGGCGGTCTCTCCTAGATAGCGGCCCAGGGTCAGGGTGGCGTCCGGATCAGGCAGGAAAATGGTCAGGGAATCCATCTTATGTAATCAATCATGGGGTAAGCTCATAAAGGTCAAATAACCACGGAATGCGCCCAGAGGGCATAAGTTTCGCTAGGCAGACAAGCTGCCAAGCTCAGCTATAAGCGGTCACAGGGTGGTGCAGGTTGCGGTAAGCGGGATGACGATGCGTACTTTTGTACGTGAGCCGGACCGATCGCCGCAAGATGTGGTGCCCTGTGGCCGCTTACCATCTTATTTGTATTTCTTGTGGCAAAATAAGCAGCGGTATTTCGGAGGATGGCCATCTGGGAGTGGAACCTGACCTTCAGGGGCATGGCAGGCGGTGCAATGCTTTTCCGCTTCCTTTTTGTCCATGGCGTAGAATTGCAGATGATTTTCATCCTTGGGCAGCTTGGTGGTTGATTCGGGCGGCGCCTTGAGCAAAAAGACAAGGATGGCGGCGCAGCCGGCGATGAAGAGGATATTGAACAGCCGGGTTTTGTTCTTTTTTGGTTCGTGGTTCACGGGTAGATCCTTCATAAGGGTTGGTCAATTCCCATTTCCAGGGCGCTAAAAGGGACCAGGCCGGTGCGCAGGCAGAAAACCAGGCCCTCCAAAATAAGTTTGTCGGTCAGTTTGGTGCCGGAGGCCAACTCGAGCACCCGGGCATGCAGCTGGTGTTTCTTGATGATCTGGGCCATTTTTTGGCTTTCATACCCCGGGTCCAGAATGGTGCGCGCGGCCTCTTCTCCGGAAACGATGGCCGAATAGATGCCCTCGCCGGTAAGGCCCGAGGCAAGGCCGGCCGCATCGCCAATCAGAAAGTAGTTATTAAAACGCCAGCCGCGGAAGTCGGAGTTGATCAAGGCTGCCTGCGGCTGGCGGGACTTTAGTTCAAGGTCGCGCCGGGCGGCCCACTGGTGCAAGTTGTTCAGCAACAGGCTGAGCCTGATGCTGCCGCGCTTCGCGTATACGCCGATGGAGGCCGTATCCTGATGGGGGAAAATCCAGGCGTAGCCGTTGCCGAAAATATCGTTGTTCAGATGCCACTGCATTTCGGGGAAGTTCCCCGGCACCTGGTAATTGATGCCAATCCCCATTTCGGCGGTGGGAATACCAAGCTGACGACGCACCAGGGAGCTGCTGCCATCGGCGCCCACCAGAAAAGAAAAACCGAACTCTTCGCCCTCCCTGGTGCGCACCCGGTCTTTGCTGATCTCCAGGACAAGCGCGCTGGTGGCGATGCTGACTCCGGCGGCCGCGGCTCTTTCCGCCATCCAGCGTCCGAGCCGGCCCCGGTTAACGGTGCGGATAATGGGGCTGGCGCTCTGGATTACGGTGTGTTGCCAGTTGCTGCGGATATTCTGGCTGGTGAAGGATTTTTCCCACAGCTCTTCCGGGAAGTCGAGGTCCAGAAGGACTGCCGGGATGCCGCCAGCGCAGACCTTGGGGCCGATGACGCTGTTGCGCTCAAGCACCAGGACCTCTTTGCCCTGCCTGGCAAGAAGGGTGGCACAGGCCAGCCCTCCGGGGCCGCCGCCCACGATGACGGTATGGAAGTTTTTCATGGCCATTGTCTCCGTTCCCCTGCTGAAAAACACCTCGCTCACTATATGCGGATGGCTTTTTCTGTCAAGAGATTAAGGGGCTCTTCCCATGGAGAAACTTGCGGAACAGCGCGGCATTCAAGTCGCGGTGTTTTTTTACGCAAATGAAGGGTATGGTGTTTTCGGAATTTTTTAAACTCTCCCTTGGTTAATATAAGTCAGCGGTGAAGGAACAAGTCCCAGTGAGCAGAGAAAATGTTGAGCCCCTTCACTATCCTGCCGAGTTGCCCATCGTGGCGCACCGGCAGGAGATCGTTCAGGCGATCCGCACCAGCCAGGTGGTGATCGTGGCCGGGGACACCGGCTCCGGCAAAACCACCCAGCTGCCCAAGATGTGTCTGGAGGCCGGACGCGGCAGGCGCAAGCGGATCGGCTGCACCCAGCCCCGGCGGATCGCGGCCATTGCCGTGGCCGAGCGGGTTGCCGAAGAGCTCGGGCCCCAGGGTGCGCTGGTGGGTTACAAGATCCGCTTTAAGGACCAGACCAGCCGCAATACCCGGCTCAAGTTCATGACCGACGGCATCCTGCTGGCCGAGGCGCACCACGATGGCAATCTTGGTGCCTATGATACGATCATCATCGACGAGGCCCACGAACGCAGCCTCAATATCGACTTTCTCCTCGGTCTCTTGAAGCAGCTCCTGAGTCGCCGTCCTGATCTGACCCTGCTGATCACCTCGGCCACCATCGACACCTCCCGGTTTGCCAAGCATTTCAACAATGCCCCGGTGATTGAGGTGTCGGGGAGAGCCTGGCCAGTGGAGGTCCGCTATCAGCCTCTGGATTCGGACCAGGAGGAGGAAGGGGAGCAGAGCTATGTGGACCAGGCGGTGCAGGCGGTCTGCGACCTGCGTCGGGAGGAAGGCCCCGGTGACATCCTGGTTTTCATGCCTGCCGAGCGGGATATCCTGGAGGCGGTGGAATCGCTGCAAGCCAGGCTGGGCAAGGGGCGGGGCCAGACCGCCCCCGTGGTGCTGCCCTTGTTCGGCAGGCTCTCCCCAGGCGAGCAGAAAAAGATCTTTCAGCCGGTAAAAGGCCAGAAGATCGTAGTCGCCACCAATGTGGCGGAAACCTCAATCACCGTGCCCGGCGTCCGCTATGTGGTCGATACCGGCCTGGCCAGGTTGGCGAGCTACAATGTCCGGGCTCGGACCAGCAAGCTGCCCATCGTCGCGGTATCCCGGGCGAGCTGCGACCAGCGCAAGGGCCGCTGCGGCAGGGTGGGGCCGGGGGTCTGCGTCCGCCTCTATGCCGAGGAGGATTACCTCAACCGCCCAGAATACACCTCTCCCGAGATTTTGCGGACCAACCTGGCCGAGGTCATCTTGCGCATGATCAGTCTCAGGCTGGGCGACCCGGCCAGGTTTCCCTTTCTCGACCCGCCTTCGGGACGGGCCATCCAAGACGGCTATGCCCTGCTTACCGAGCTGGGCGCCCTGGACCAGCAGCGGTGCCTCACCGCCCATGGCCGGCTCATGGCCCGGCTGCCCCTGGACCCGAGGATCTCCAGGATGATCATCGAGGCCCGGAACCACAACGCCTTGCGGGAGGTGACCATCATCGCCGCGGGGTTGAGCATCCAGGACCCCAGGGTCCGGCCCGCGGACAAGGAGGCGGCGGCGGACGCGGCCCATGCCCGGTTCACTAAAACGCCCTCTGATTTTCTTTTCTTTCTCGCCCTCTGGGATGGTTACCACAACACTTTTGACAAGCTGCACAGCCTTTCCAAGATGCGCAAGTTCTGCGTCAGCCACTATCTTTCCTTTCTGCGGATGCGGGAGTGGCGCGATATCCACGAGCAGATCTCCCAGGTGCTCGCCGAGGAGCCGGGCTTTGCCATGAACAGCCAGCCAGCCGCGCCCGAGGCCATCCATCGGGCGATCCTGAGCGGCAACCTCCGGAACATTGCGGTGAAAAAGGAGAAAAACCTTTACCAGACCGGGGGAGGCAGGGAGGTCATGATCTTTCCCGGCTCAAGCCAGTACGGCAAGACCGGTGATTGGCTCATGGCCGGAGAGCTGGTGGAGACCTCGCGCCTCTATGCCCGGACCGTGGCCGAGATCAAGCCCGAGTGGATCGAGCCCTTGGCCGGAGATCTCTGCCGCTCATCGTACTCCGAACCTCATTGGGAAAAGGGGCGGGGCCAGGTGGTCGCCTATGCCAAGATCAGCCTCTTCGGCCTGGTGATCGTGCCGCGGCGCAAGGTTAACTACGGCCTGATCAAGCCTGAGGAGGCGCGGCAGATCTTTATCCAATCCGCCCTGATCGAAGGCGAGCTGAAGGGGGAGTATCCCTTTCTGGCCGCCAACACCGCACTGGTCGCCGAGCTGCAGGCCCTGGAAGACCGGTTGCGGCTGCGGACCATCATGGTGGACGATCAGGCCCTGCTTGACTTTTACGAGGGGCGTCTGGGACCTGCGGTGCGGGACCAGCGCAGCCTGAACCAGTGGTTGAAAGACCCCGAGGCCCGAGCGCGGCTGACCATGACCGCCGATGATCTCCTGAGGCAGCTGCCCGAGGCGACGGCCCTGGAGCAGTTCCCTCTCACCTTGGCTGCGGGGGAGGGCGAGCTGCCCCTGTCCTATCGCTTTGCCCCCGGCGAGGAGGACGACGGGGTGACGGCCCGGATTCCCCTCAGCTTGGCCCAGCATTTGCGGCCCGAGCTTTTTGACTGGTTGGTGCCGGGGATGTTGGCCAAAAAGGTGGCCTTCCTGCTCAAAGGGCTGCCCAAGTCCCTGCGGAGGCAGCTGGTGCCCATTCCCCAGACCGCGGCGGAGATTGTCCGGGACCTGCCCTTTGGCCGCGGCTCCCTGTACCGGACCATGGAACAGGTGATCGCTGATTCCTTCAAGCTCCGGATTGGGGCGCGGGACTGGCCCCAGGCCGAGTTGCCGCCCCACTTAAGATTTCGCTTCTGCCTGCTGGACGGGCAGGGCGAGACCGTCATGGTGACCAGGGATTTCAGCGTCTTGCAGGGTGAGGCGGCGGGCCAGGCTGAGGTCTTTAGTCCGGGGCAGATGGCGGAGCTCAAGAAGCGCTGGGAGCAAAAAAATATCACGCCGGCTCAATTCGGCCAGACGCCCGGCTCTCTGCCGGTGCCTGGGGCCAACGGGCTCTTGCAGGGCTATGTTTATCCCGGCCTCTGCTTTGTTAAACAGGAAAGCGTGGAGCAGCACCTTTTTCTGGCAGAGGACGAGGCGCGGCAAAGTACCAGACAGACCCTGCTTCAGCTGTACTGCAAGGAGTTTGCCCAGCAGATCAAGACCCTGCGCAAGGATCTCGCCATCCCTCGCTCTCACTGGGCGCTGTATGAGGGGCTTTCCAGCCACGAGCAGCTTAACGAAGATCTTTGGCATTTTGTGCTCTCTACGGTGTTTGCGTTTCGCGATGGCCTGGTGCCCTCGGCCAAGCAGTTTGCCGCCAAGGTGGAGGAGGTGCGGGAGCAGGGGCTTTCGCCTCTTTGCCGGGAGATTTTTCTCGAGGTCGAGCGGCTGTTGCAGGAACGGCGGGCAACCCTGGACTTTATTGGCAAATATGCCGCGCTGCCCGGCAAGCCAGGCATGGGCGGGCAGGCAGATCGGTTTGCCGAGTACCGCCGACAGGCGGCGTCGCTTGTGCCTGCAGATTTCCTGCAATGGGTCGAAAGGGGGCGTCTGCCGGCGATGTGCCGATATCTTAAAGCGCTACGCATCCGGGTTGAACGGGCCCAGCTTTCCCCGGCCAAGGACGCGCTCAAGGCGGGGCAGGCGGCCAGCCATGAGGAGCGTTATGCCCAGGCCGTCCGCGTTGAAAATCCCTCCGCAGCCCTCTGGAAACATCTGCGGGAATATCGGGAGATGATCGAAGAGTTCAAGGTCTCTCTTTTTGCCCAGGAGCTGGGAACAGCCTATCCCGTCTCAGAAAAACGGCTGGATAAAAAATGGCGGGAGATCGAGGCGCATCGGTACTGAGCTTGGCTGTTTTTTCCCGAGCCGCGGTTGTTCTTTTTCGGGAGGGGAATCCTGTTTATGGCGTCCGCAGGACAAGCGCCGACTGGCCGGAAAAATGAGGGAGGTGGAGTTTCCTTGTGTAATCCGCTGCTTCTGGATATGCTGGTCTGATCCCGCATCCTTGCCCGGTTCCGCTTGATTGCAGGACTACGCCAGTAATGATTTTCCCTGTGGTATTCGTCCTTCTTGACGTTTGCACTTTCTTGCAGATACAATGTCGTAATTATCGGATCAGGTTGTTGAGAATTTCTCGCAATTTTATTAAAAAAATATGGGGAGAACCGCAATGATCAAAAAGACAGTGCAAATCCTGAGCAAACCCTTAGTTGTCTTTCTTGTGCTGGGCCTGGTCCTGGGCAGCGTCGTCAGCTCCCAGGCGGACACCAAATTTACCCCTAAAATCAAGCAGGCCATGGCGGAAATGAAAAATGACTGTGCGAAACTCGGCCCCGCCAAAGTGGACGGGGGAAATCTCCTGTTTGGCACCACCAAAATCAATGACAACTTTGCACTGGTGGATTCCCTCAAGGCCAAGTACAACTGCACCGCCACCTTCTTTGTAAAAAAAGGCGATGCGTTCATGCGGGTCAGCACCAACGTCATGAAAGACGGCAAGCGTGCGGTCGGAACCCCGCTTGATCCGAGCGGCCCCGCCATTGCGGCCATCCGTCAAGGGAAAGCCCATCACGGCATCGTCGATATCCTGGGCAAAATGTATGATACCGGCTATGAGCCCATCAAGAACGCCGCAGGCGAAACCGTCGGCGTCTATTACATCGGGTTCCC
>Ga0208373_1005852_pt1 | contig 10038 bp, 9 predicted proteins | sample RifOxyC2_FD_184036 | JGI IMG/M metagenome (GOLD analysis project Ga0208373, IMG submission 184036) | Soil microbial communities from Rifle, Colorado - Rifle Oxygen_injection C2 (SPAdes) | ecosystem: Environmental > Terrestrial > Deep subsurface > Rock core/Sediment | place: Rifle, Colorado... | reverse complement strand
ATATTTATCCATAACATCAAAAGGTAGCACTATATTGCCCTTTGACTTGGACATCTTTTTGCCCTTTTCGTCTAAGATATGGGCATAGCTCATAACATTTTTAAACGGTTCGCCACGATTCATCAATGTAGATATGGCCAAGAGCGTATAAAACCAACCACGAGTCTGATCAATACCTTCTACGATAAAATCGGCTGGAAACTGTTCCTCGAATATTTTTTTGTTGTCAAAAGGATAATGCCATTGAGCAAAAGGCATAGCGCCAGAATCAAACCAAACATCAATCAAGTCCGGTATTTTGATCATTTCTCCATCGCACTTTTCACATCTTAATTTAATCTCATCCACATAGGGCCTATGCAAATCTAATTCGCCCAAATCATTTCTGGGAATATGCCTCCAATCAAGCTTAATCAGCTCTGCCCATTTTGGTTCCATCTCTTCACTCTTCTCGTATATAGATCTTTCATCGTCTCCAATAGCAATGGCCCGAATCATTCTGAGTGGATCGCCATGACTTACGATCAAGATCTTTTTATTTTTATACTTAGCATCAACTTCTCTCATAAACTCTACCAGTCTTAATCTTTCGTCATTCCAGCTTTCACCGTCATAATGTTTAACATTAAAATCAGATCCCCAATGATTAAGAAAATCTTTCAATTTCTTGCCCTCTGTTTGAGGCCCCCACTCAATCTCCCTTAGACGATCATCTATTACAACGCCAACACTAAGCTCTTTACTTACAATGTCAGCAGTTTCCTTAGTTCTAATGAACGGCGAAGCGAATATATAATCCACACTGCCAAGTTTTTTCAATTCTTTGGCCGATTTTGTTACGGCTACTTTTCCTTCTTCCACGAGATGATATATATCCTTATCCAGATGGGAACCTATAATCATTTCGGTTTTTTCTTTTCTCTCGCTTAGACCATGACGCATTATGTAATACTCATTGCCTGAACTAATAGCTGAATCTTCTAAATCTTTAATGCTACCAATAACGCTTCTGTTCTCGCATTTTTCATTCGTACACTCCCAAATTGGCAATGGCGTCGCCCAGTATCTTTCTCTAGAGAAGGCCCAGTCCTTGCCCTCTTTAATCCATTGTCCAAATCTACCATCGCCGACATGTTTCGGCTCCCAATTTATAGTAGAGTTATTGGCTAGCATTTCGCTGTTAATAGCAGACATTTTTATAAACCAAGAGTCTTTGGCGTAATAAAGAAGGGGCGAGGCACAGCGCCAACAAAATGGATAATCATGCTCGTAATCTTCTGATTTTAACAACTTGCCACTCGAAATTAGTTTTTCAACAATTAAATCCTCAGTCTTCTTGTCTTTGACGTACATACCCACTAAGCCATTGCCAACATTTTCTTTAAATTTGCCCTGCTCATCTACGGTATGGATAGTTGGCAGGCCGATCTTAAATCCTAGATTATAGTCATCCTCTCCGTACATAACCGCCGTATGAACTACACCCGTACCATCTGTGGTAGAAACAAAATCCGCCGGATAAACTTTATATGATTCATCAGATTTTAGTTCTGGAATATCGAAAAGCGGTTCATATTCGAGGCCAACTAAGTCCTTTCCGAGCATTATGCCCCTAATCTCTGGGTTACCATTAATTCCTACCGTCTCCCTACGCTCAGCTGCCAGAATTAAATGTTCACCATTCTGCTCCCACATCTCATATTCAATATTCTCACCAACGGCTAAGGCAACGTTACCAGGCAAAGTCCACGGAGTAGTTGTCCAAGCCAGAATATAAGTATTCTCTGGGATATCCTGATGAGTACGGCCAAGAACTTGGCCATGTTTTACTTTAAATTTTAAATAAACGGATCTTTCTTTCACTAGTTGATACCCCTGGGCAACTTCGTGTGAAGAGAGTGGCGTACCGCAACGAGTGCAAAAAGGTACGACACGATGAGCTTTGTAGAGATATTTATTGTCCCAGATCTGCTTGATAATCCACCACAATGTCTCCATATATTTCGGAGAATATGTAATGTATGAGTCATCCATGTCTATCCAGTGGCCCATTCTTGTGACCATGTTCTCCCACTCTTTTTTGTACTTCCAGACACTTTCGCGACAACGCTTATTAAAGTTAGCAATGCCATAATCTTCGATATCTTTTTTGTTTTTAAAACCCAACTGTTTCTCGACTTCAATCTCCACCGGCAAACCATGAGTGTCCCAGCCAGCCCTTCTAAGCACATAAAAGCCTCGCATGGTTTTATAACGGCCGTATAGGTCTTTAAAGGCTCTGCCTAGAAAATGATGGATGCCCGGTCGGCCATTAGCCGTCGGTGGACCATCAAAAAAAACAAACTTCTTTTTGTCTTTATTCTTGGTTAGACTTTTAGCGAAGGTTTTATCCTTTTTCCAAAAATCTAGTATCCTATTCTCCGTCTCCGAGTGGTCGTACATGTTACTTCTCAATATATCCTGAATTGACACAACTTTCAATCTCTGTAAACTTAGAAATGATGTTTACCAAAAAACAAAAAATAGCCTTACTCTTCTTGGTCATTACCTTCTCACTTTCCATCATCGCCACAATCTATGGCTGGGATAATGATTACGCTTGGTACGATATAGTACTCCATCTCTCGGGTGGACTCTTCATGGCCATGTTTCTTTATGACTACTTCTCATCTGCTATCATGGGTACCAACTGGTTCAAAAAAATGCTTTTAATCGTTGGGTACACTTTGATCATTGGTGTTCTTTGGGAGTTTGCTGAATTCTTGGCTGGGAAATATTTATCAGATCCTATTTATAACAAATGGCATTTCCGCACGTATTTCATTGGTAACCTACAAGATACCCTGTATGATTTATTGAATGATATAATCGGTGGCTTAGCGTTTGCTATTACTTATAGAAGAAAGATCTAGATATCAAAACTGCCCCACTAATAGTGGGGCAGTTTTACTTTAAGTACTTTAAATTCTTGTCACATTTCTTTGGGTGCAGAGATACCCATCAGTCCAAAACAAATTCCTAGAACAACTAGTATTCCACTGGCTAATACCAGTCGAGAATCTCTTATTTTTTCGTCTTCATGTAAAACCTTATGATTCTCGTAGAATTTATGGAAGTCATTCGCAACCCTCAGAACATATTCGGCTAAATGGTGCACGCGATAGCTTGTTCCGATTTCTTCGATCACTTCTGGCAAGTGTATGGCATCCATAGCTAGGGTCGCTTCTTCTTCGTCAGTTATCGATATTTCTTTGTCTAATTTAACATCAACGCTAGATTTATCAAATATACTGCTCAACCTAGCATAGGCATACTGCGCATAGAATATTGGATTCTTTTTTGATTGCTCCTTAGCTAGCTCCACATCAAATTCCATGTGCGTGTTCATGTCTTTAGCCATAAAGAAAAACCTGATAGCATCTCTGCCAACTTTCGGAAGAAAGTCATCCAGTAAAACAAACTTACCTTCACGCTTAGACATTCTTTGATATTCATCTTTCTCTTTGACCATAATCAGCTGGTGCAATAATACTTCAAGATTGCCATCTGCATAGCCCAGTGCTTTTGCTCCGGCTAGTAGTCTCGGCACATCACCATGATGATCGGTTCCCCAGATATTTATAGCCTTATCGAATCCTCTCTTTTCAATCTTATTCTTAGTATAGGCTATATCATTCATTAAATAAGATGTCTGACCATCGCTCTTAACAATGACCGCATCCTGCTGGTCTGGAAAATAATTACTTACCTTAAACCAGGATGCACCGTCTTTCTCATATACTAAATTCTTACTTTTTAGATAATCCAGAGCACCGATAGCTTCGCCACTAGCATGTAACTGACTCTCTCTGAACCAAACATCAAAATTGACACCAATACTAGCCATTGAATTTTGGCCCGATTTAATTAAATACTCTATGGCAAAATCTCGGCAGTAGTTTATCTGCTCATCCTCCTTAGCAGGTAACTCTTTATCCAATAATTTCTTAGCAACCTCGATTATATAATCTCCTTTATATAGTCCCTCCTCAAAATCAATTTTCTCGCCCCTTAATTCTTTTAATCTCAATAGGACTGACTTGCCTAATTTCTGCACCTGCACACCGACATCATTGATATAGTATTCTTTAGTAACATTGTAGCCACATTTTTTAAACACATTACCCAATGTATCACCGTAAGCAGCGGCACGGACATTATGAACCGTCATCGGTCCGGTCGGATTAGCTGAAACAAATTCTAAATTAATTTTCTTCCCAGCCCCAAGATCTATCTTTCCGTAATCATCACCGGCCATCAAAATCTTTTTAAATTCGCTTGAGATGAAATCTGTCTTCAAGAAAATATTTACAAATCCCGGACTAGCAATCTCTATCTTATCGGATATTACTGTTAATTCTTTATCAGATTTTAATTCATCTCTAATTTTATCTGCCCACTCTATAGCTTTACCACCCTTGGTTTTTTCAAGTTTAAAAGCCAAGTTGATAGAATAATCGCCAAGATTTCGATTTGGTGGATTTAAAATATCAAAAACCACGCCATCGGCGTATTTAGATACAATCTCAATAATTTGTCTTTTTATCGTCATTTCGTCATCTCAAATATACATCAAAATTTAAAAAACAGCGATATATCGCTGTTTAGAATGGAAAGCCCGATACGATCTCATCAATTAGGCCATTGCTACCGAAATCAAGAGCTTCTTTGGCGGTAAGCCAGCAGTCGGTTTTCTTAGATATCTTCGCCAACTCCTCAAGGGGCATACCAATACGATTAGAAATTATAGTCAATACGATATCATTCAATTTTCTGAGGGCATCGGCATCTTCAAGGACACGATTAACTTCAATCTGTCCAGGTTCACCACCATAGGTCGATGCCTGATGAACAAGAAATTGTGTATTTGGCCAAGAATATCGACATGACGCAGATTGCAAAACTGCCGTGGCCATAGATGCGCAGAAACCTGTGGCTAAGATATTAACCGTAAAACCATTTTTAACTGCAGCCGAGATAGCGTCACACACAGCAAATCCCTGAATTATTTCGCCACCTGGCGAATTCAATACAATCCATACAGGTTTAGCCTTATCTTCTTCTTTAAGAGATGCGAGATTAACTGTAACAATTAAAGCGTCGGCATCACTTAAAGCACCTTGTATGAAAAAGATTCGCCGATTTACTAGCTCTAATACCCGCTCATCAAACGCCGAAACTCTCATAACCCGACGCGTTGGAAGATTTGGCATTGTCACATTACCTTCGCAAAAGTACTGTCAGAATGATAACAATTAATATCTCGGTGTCAAACGATTTGAAAAAAAATCAGTTAACTAGCATAATAAATAGGTAAATAATTAATAAATTATCAAAATGCACGAACACGACAAGCTAACCATTGAAGCTGTTAAAAAGGTCGGACCGTCAGTAGTCAGTATTGTAATATCTAAATATCTTCCCAAAATTAAAAGCGGATATACTTTACCATTCAGTAGTGCGCCATTATTTGGCAACAGTGAAAGCGATGATAAAGAAAAAGTTAAGATCGGCGGTGGCTCTGGCTTTATTGTTCATCCTGATGGATTAATTTTAACAAATAAGCATGTTGTCTTTGACCAAGAAGCAGAGTATGTAGCAGTCACCAGCGAGGGCGATGAATATCCAGCTAAAGTTGTATCGCGCGACCCGATATATGACATTGCAGTGCTTAAGATAGATGCTAAGGATTTGCCAGCAGTTAAGCTTGGTAACTCAGGAAAAATAGAGCTCGGACAGACCGTCATCGCTATCGGTAATGCCCTGGGCATGTTTACCAATACCGTCTCCAAGGGAATTATATCCGGTCTATCACGCACAATCTCGGCATCACTCGGTTCTGGTGGAGAGCTAGAACATCTGCGAGGTGTCCTTCAAACTGATGTTGCTATTAATCAAGGTAATTCAGGCGGTCCATTGATTGATCTTGATGGCGAAGCAATTGGCATCAATACTGCTATTATCTTCGGCGCTCAGAACATTGGATTTTCAATTCCTATTAATTGGGCCAAAAAAGATCTTGAAGATATTATTAAATACGGAAGGATAATTAAACCCTATCTCGGCTTGCTATATGTAATGCTCAACAAGAAACTTCAAAAAACATATTCTTTACCAATTGATCATGGTGCTCTAGTCGTCAGAGATCATGACCCTAAATCAATCGCCATAGTTCCCGACTCTCCTGCTGATAAGGCTGGCATCAAGGAAAATGACATCGTCGTTGAGCTAGATGGCGAAATACTCGATGAGCACACTGACCTTAGTGACATGCTTCAGAAATTTGGTGTTGGCGACACCATCCAGATGACCGTCTTGAGAAAAGAAGAGAGATTGAAACTAAAGGCAAAGATAGAAGAAAGGAAATAGATAAGCAGAAAACCCGGCCACAATAGTGGCCGGGTTTTATTTTGTCTTTTATTTATGATATTTTAGCATCAGTACTTTGAGGAGATTATCTATGGCCGAGACAAACTCTCAATTCACCATCGTTAATTTATTGGAGTGGTTGATTTTTAAGATACACACCTACATTATGGCCACCACAGACGGGAAAACAATCCCCGTTTTTAATGCAAGAGCCGAATATTGGCATCGATGGCTTTGGGATTTCAAAACATTAGGCAGCAGTGAATACAATGCTCCGGACTTTATAGATGAGATTACCAGACTCGTTGGTATGTCATTCGACTGGGGTAGTCATTATCCTAAACACCCCGGTCTTGCCGAATTTTGGTCGTTCTTTTTGCAAAAGTATTTCACTTCTTTAAATTATGGAGAATTCATCATATTCACCAAGCCTACTACTCCACTCCCACGAGTCTGGGAAATAATTGTCGCTCGTGAAATGGCTAAGATTCTCTCAGATGGATCGCCTCTATTTAGGCGGCAAAATCTCAACTGGAAATAGTGCCCTGCATTCAGGGCTTTTTTATTTTATGAGAAAAAGATAATATTTGGATATGGCGGAATATGCGAACAACTCGAAGGCTGGTTTTGATTATGAGATCCTGGATACAATCGAGGCTGGTATGGTATTGAAAGGATCCGAAGTCAAATCAATTAAAACAGGTAAGATTTCAATTAAGGGCTCCTATGTAAAAATAATTAATGGTGCGCCAACATTAGTCGGTGCTAATATTCCTCCCTATCAACCAGCTAACATGATCGGACATTATGACCCAGAAGCATCGAGAAAATTATTATTGTCCAAATCTCAAATCTCTACCTTAATTGGATTAAGTCAATCACAAGGTCTAACATTGATACCATTGAAAATCTATGACAAAAAAGGTCATTTAAAAATGCTACTGGGTATCGCCAAAGGAAAAAAGAAATACGACAAACGTGAATCAATCAAGAAAAAAGATATCGCTCGCGCTAAACAGAGAGGCATCGACCCGGATTAGGCAAGAAGAGACGCACTGTCTAATTAAATCAAGGAGGCGGAGTCTTGGCATTCTGAATGACTTTCGCAGGACGACGGTCCGAGATATAGGTGAAATGCCAGTAGGCATTTGCACCGTGTCATTCAGAATGCCAAGACGGAGCAACTTTTGACTTTTTGCATTTTTCCTGCTATAATTATATTTGGGGATGTGAGTTTCGACAGAGTTTCTTACCAATTCGATGCTAGGGGTGGACGATCGTTAACCACCTTAATCATCCGGTCATTTTTTAGGTGCCAATTATACACCTAATCTAGCTTTCGCTTAACAGCGATCGCCGCTTCGCTCTCGATGTCTGCTGGAGAAATCGAAGTGTCATATAGCAGGCTTGCCAATACTCATATCTTCTCTGAGCTATTGGGACATAATTGAGAAGATAGTTGAAAGTTATTTCTTCGGCTTTATACCTTTCAGCGAAACAACTAAGTCGAATATCTTAGTAGATGTCGTTTTGGAAAAATTTTGGACGCGGGTTCAATCCCGCCATCTCCACACCCTGTGATTCTGATGCCGCTAATAGCTCAAAAGCCTTCATTGGGAGCGAAAACTTAGCGGTTTCAAATCCATTTTCTATGTCGTAACGAATTCGATCGGTAAAGACTAGCTTCATAACTAGTCTTTTATCGTTAGGGGCTCCATTTTCCCACTTATCATGCGGATTTCCTATATATTCCAAAACCTCGCCAAGAGCGGTTCCAAAGCTTGAGCTATTTGATCCAAGACCGATCATCTCTGCTTCGAGTTGTGACTCTTTATTGGCCAAATACTCAATCTTCTTCTCGAACTCTTTCGCAACAACATCGCTAACTGTCACAATTTTTCTGATTAGCACCTCCTTCTCTTCAATGACTTTCTCTATTTCCACCTTCTTCTTCTCTGTCATGTTGGAAAAGTCTTTCATTTTGTTCTCCCAACATTGAAGAAATAAGGCCTCTGCATAATCTAGTACTTCCATCTTTGGCTTAGCCCGTTTTAGCAACTCACTAAAGCGGTCTTCAATCACATCCTTCCTTATGCTTTTATTCTTAATTCGACAGCCACTATAATTGCATCTGTAGTATGCAGACCTGTAGTTCTTATTCTTCTTTGTAGTCCAACTTGCCGTTAAGGGCTTCTCACACACATTGCACAGAACTGGGCCACGTAACGGAAAGTCGAGGTTATTATCTTTACGGATAAACGACCTACTATTTCCATCGAGCTTGGCTCGTACTTTATTATATATATCGAGAGTTATAATCGCCTCATGATGGCCCATCCTTCTAAGAACATCCCACTCAGGGTATTCTATATAACCTGCATATATTACTCTTTCGAAAATCCTTCTGACTACTTCGAGATATAACGTCCTACCGTTCCCGAAATCTTCGTCTCTTAAGAATTTTAAAACATCAACCTGATCCTTGAATCTATTTGAAGCATAACCTTCAAAGGCTTCTTTAATTATGGGTGCCCTATCGGTTGGAGTTAGGAGCTTTCCATGTATGGCATCCTTCTTCGTAACATACCCAGGTGGAGGATAGAAGGCCCAATACCCATTCTCTAATCGTGCTTTTTGTTTTTGGATTACTTGCCTTCGATTTTGCTCTCTCTCAAGTTGATTTTGAGCCGCAAATATTGTCTCGACGAATACGCCTTCCGGAGAATCATCAAAATTATAGTTCAAACATTTTGGAATTACATTCCTTGCTTTAAATGCACTTCTTAAGTTCCAATGAAATATGGTATCTCTTGCGAATCTCTTGAGGTCATCGAAGATAACCACATACTGCTGATGAGGCTTACCGTCCACATAGGCCAACAACTCTCTCATGGCTGGACGCTGAAGGAAGTCTCCGCCCCCCGTGAAAGTATCTAGGAACACCCTCTCGACTAGCCACCCATTAGCCTCTGCCAAGCTCCTACAACGATGCTCCTGACTATCCAGGCCATGCCCCTCATTCTTCTGTCTTTCAGAAGATACCCGACAGTATATCAATGCCTTAATTTGATTCATTTTTGTTCAAAATAGTGTCTAAAACACCATCAATTATTACCTTAATTTTAGCATGTAATTCGACTACCTCACATTGGCTAAAACCCACACTTATCAACATTTTTTCACACTCCTCAACCGTCTTTAGCTCACCATTATTTACTTTCTCCACGAACTTGGCGATACTCTTATTTTAGATATCCTTAATCCATTTTTTAGCCCATTTTATATCTCACCATTACATCGGCAATCTCATCTCTATTCGACCACTAACCAAAACGACCCTTGCGGGTCGCCATTGGCTAAATGATAACTACCAAATTATGAATTCAGATAGAATTCGGGTGTTGAAATGTTTTAAAACATAGCTAGAAACAAGAAGTATGCATGGCTCGATATCTTACTTCCGACTGACAAACCGATTCTGACTGGAACCGGCCATATTCTGAACGGGAGATGGTACGATATGTGTACTTCAGCCTTCTAGGGCTATATGTACTGGTTATTAATATATACATTATGGCACAAAAACCTAAAAAAAGCAAATGGCCCCTTTCTCTGGGTTTTTGGAATTTA